>Ga0187827_10008386_pt1 | contig 11223 bp, 13 predicted proteins | sample ETNtaG_39_FD_167969 | JGI IMG/M metagenome (GOLD analysis project Ga0187827, IMG submission 167969) | Marine microbial and viral communities from oxygen minimum zone, Eastern Pacific Ocean - ETNP2014_SV_150_PacBio MetaG (Illumina Assembly) | ecosystem: Environmental > Aquatic > Marine > Hypoxic... | reverse complement strand
CCCCAACAGGTGCGCTCTGTAGGTAATCTGAGCCAGAGGAGACAGAGATTATTGGTTGAGCTTGCTAAACTGGATGATGACTTTGATGTTGGCAAAATTCAGGGAAAAAGCTACCATAGACTGCGCTCAGCGAAGAAAGCTCGATTGATCCAGTTAATGCAAGAGCCACAAGATAAGAGTGATAGCGGATAATGAAAGAAGCCGGCTCTATTTCCCAGGCTTGGGCAATCAAGATTCAGGGGCTTACCAAGTCCTTCGGTATCCATCATGCCTTGAGAGGGATAGATCTTGAGGTAAGGCAGGGGACATCTTTGGTCATCTTCGGTCCCAATGGTGCTGGGAAGAGTACCCTGATCAAGGTGTTGGCTACCATTATTAATCCCTCTTCAGGGAAAGTTCTGGTTGATGGCTTAAGTCTTAAAAGTAATGCTGAGGAGATTCGGTATAGGATTGGCGTAGTCAGCCACCAAACTTTCCTTTATGGTAATCTTAGTGTCTATGAGAACCTTGAGTTCTACAGCCGCATGTACGATGTGTCTTATCCCAGGGAGCGAATCCGTGAGGTACTGGATATGGTAGATATGACTTCTCGCCTTTACGACCGAGTGGGTACCTTTTCTCGAGGTATGCAGCAAAGAATATCTATCGCTCGTGCCTTACTCCACAAGCCGACCATTATGCTACTTGATGAGCCAGAAACAGGATTAGACCAGCAGGCTACTTTTCTACTGTGGAGGGCACTGGAAGCAGTGAGAGAGAGAAAAGGCACCATTATTCTTACTAGCCATAATCTGGAGCGGGGGCTTGAAGTCTGCGACCAAGTGGCAATTTTAGCCGGGGGAAAGATTACTTTTAGGCAGCCAAGACAAGGTTTAGACTTGGTGGGTTTAAAAGAAACCTACCAGCGTAGCATAGCGGTTCGAGTATGAGATGCTTAAGGAAAGCAATAACCATCGCTTGGAAAGATGTTCTCTCCGAGATGCGTACCAAGGAGACCATTTCCTCAGTACTGGTCTTTACTCTATTGGTAATAGTCACTTTTAATTTCGCCTTTAATACTGGCCAGGAAGTGATGAACCTGGTAGCTCCAGGTATCCTATGGGTGACCTTTGCTTTTGCCGGAGTCTTAAGTTTAAACCGTGCCTTTATCTTGGAGAAGGAAGAGAACTGCCTCGAGGGCTTGATGGTATGCCCGGTAAGTCGGGAGACCATCTATGTGGGCAAGATGCTAGGTAGTCTATTATTTATGCTTGTTATTGAGGCAATAGCTCTACCCATCTTCGCCCTGCTTTTCAATCTGGCGGTTCTCTCACTACAGCTAATGGTTATCACATTTTTAACTACTATCGGCTTTGCCGCCGTTGGCACTCTATTTTCCGCCCTGGCAGTTAATACCAGGGCGCGGGAGATGATACTGCCCATCCTCTTTCTGCCTATAGTTGCCCCGATAATCATTAGCGCTGTTAGTGCTTCAGGGTTGGCACTTTCGGGCGAAGACTGGGGCGGCCTGGCATCGTCGCTCGGAATAATAGTTGCCTTTGATGTCATTTTCCTGGTGATGTCATATCTTGTTTTTACCTTTGTTATTGAAGAATAAAGTGGTACACTTTACTACAGAGAGGTGTTATGAAGAGTAAAATTCTGCTCGGGATGAGTTTGGTGCTGATGATAGTTAGCCTGTATCTTGTCTTTATCTATGTGCCGACTGAGGAGAGCATGGGGATTGTGCAAAGGATTTTCTACCTCATGGTTCCTATGGGATGGTTGACTTTATTGGCCTTTCTTGTTGTCTTTATTAGCAGCATCCTCTATCTTGCACAGAAGGAAAGCAGGTGGGATATCTTGGCTTACTCCTCGGCTGAGGTTGGCTTTGTCTTTACTACTCTGGCTATCATCACCGGCTCTATCTGGGCTAAGCCCATTTGGGAGGTATGGTGGACCTGGGATCCTCGTTTGACAGCTACCCTTGTTCTTTGGTTCATCTATGCAGCCTACTTCGTGGTCCGTTCATTTGCTGCTGAAGAGTCCCAAGGTGCACGGCTTGCTGCCGTAGTTGGTATTATAGGTTTCGTTGATATACCTATTATTGCCATGGCAACCACCCTATGGAAGGGGCTCCACCCTCCACTGATAATCTTTCAAGAAGGTGGGATAGCCCCAGAAATGCTTCTAACTCTTCTGGTCAGCATTGCTGCCTTCACTGTTTTTTATTTTGTTCTCCTTCGGCAACAGGTTTTGATGAAGAATGACGAGAGTAAATTGAGGATACTCAAGACTTATGATAGTTAGGGGGTAATGGGAATATGAGTATTGTCTTGCCGCTTACAGCTACTATTGTCAGCCTTATCTTTGCGGCAACGGTTCTCGACCAATATTTTGCCAGAAGAAAAGCCTTCCAGCTTGTCTGGGCGATAGGCCTGTTTATGTTTGCTCTCAGTAGCGGAAGTGCTTTTTGGATAGAGGCTTGGGGCTTAAACGAGACAGCTTATCAGTTGTGGTATCTGTTTGGGGCAGTACTGGTAGCTGCCTACTTGGGGATGGGCACCCTTTATTTACTCGCTTGGCGAAGCATAGCCCACATAATCATGGCTATTTTGCTGGTGGCTTCATTTTATGCTGCCTTTCAGGTTTTTACGGCCACTATTTTGGACCTTGGCGCTTTATTGGGGCTTTCCGGTGAAGCTATGCCTGGAGACGTAAGGCTTTTAACCCCGTTCTTTAATATTTTTGGTACAATTGCCTTGGTGGGCGGTGCTGCCTACAGCGCCTGGGTCTTCTGGCGCCGCCGGGCTATGCCCCACCGGGCGGTCTCAAACATACTGATTTTGGTGGGGGCAATGTTGCCGGCAATGGGCGGCACTCTGTCCCGGTTCGATGTGTCATCGGCTGCGGCTCACGGTCTCCTTATATTATTGGGGGTTACAATCATCTTTATCGGTTTCCTGCGAGGACGGGAGGTATTTGGGTTTTATCGCTTTCCTTTTATTCACGGATTGAGGAAAGTACCCGACGTGGATATTCCGAAGCAAGCACCATACTTAAACGTGGCGAGTGATGAGGTTGCGGTTCAAGTAATTGCTGCGGAGAGAAAGGACAAAACGTAACGTCAAAGATAGTATCGGGGCGAGTGGTAAAAAGGCAGAAATGATTGAAGGCGTGCGTTCTGGTTGACTTTGTAGCAAAAAGGAGGTTTTCCCAATGGAAAATGCTGGTTATCTGTTTGCTGCCTATGCCATAGTCTGGGTGGTACTTTTTGGCTATATTTTTATTCTCTTCCGAAGGCAAAAGAAGTTACGCCGGGAGATTGATTTATTAAAAGAAGTAATTCACAAGAAAACAACAAAAACAGGATGATTTCATTATAAGGAAACGAAGGAGTTTTGCTAATAGCTATGGATTAACTATCGAAGTGGATGAGCTAAAAGTAGTAGTTTGTCCTTTCCCCCCATCTGTTTAATTGCGATTGCTTGAAGAGATAACCGGTTATGAGACCGAAAATCAGACCACCAAGGTGGGCCTGCCATGCGACGAAAGGTAGCAGTGAGAGTAAGAAAAAACCACCGATGACGGCCACCCATATGGGAAGGGGGACCGGTATCGGGAATATAAAAACCCTGAGGTCGGGCCTTATTATTGAGAGTGCTCCCCCTAAAGCAAAAACAGCTCCGGACGCACCAACAGCTAGAGCCAGTGAGTCTGGATTAAGTAGTGTTCCCAGTAGTACGAAAAAAATACTGCCTAGTATGCCGCCGCCGAAATAAGTAATTAAGAACTTCTTTGAGCCAAGCAGTCGGTAGAGGTACGAGCCAAAGAAGTATAGGGTAAACATATTGGCGAAGATGTGGAAAAATCCGTCGTGGAGAAACATGCTGGTGACTATACCCCAGGGATATTTTAAAAAGACTTCATACGGTGACCACAAGCCCAGTTCAATGATAATGTTCCGGGATATAATGGTAGCTATAAAGAGTAGCAGATTAACGCCGATTATAACAAAAATCGGATTCACTCCACCCTCTCGGTAGCTTTGGTAGCTCATCAATTTCCTCTTTGAGTATTAACGCCGATCTCTTATCTTTTATGGAAGCATCATAGCAGTTAATCCTTGGCTATAGCAAGGAGGGAGCTTTAGTTGCGCCACTTTCGTCTTGTTGCTACAATTAGAGCAAAGAATTTAATACACACAATTACTACTATGCTACCAGATATTTGCCGATACAAGAAGATGCTCAGTACGTTGTGGTGGTGCTTGCTACTTCACTAAAAGGTGTTATACATACGAGCACTCATAGGGAAATGAGAGGAATGATACAATACGCCATTATAATGGAAGACGGGTTACAGCCATTGGGCACGTATTGCAGTTAGTGCCGATGAAATAGCAATGATCATGAGAAGACTTAATCTAAGTGTAAACTATCAAAATGTTAACAAATTTGGAATATTTCAAATGTGTGATTAATTTGAGGAAGCCAAATGATAGCTAAGTATAACCCGCGAGAAATAGAAAAGAAGTGGCAAAAGAAGTGGGTTGAGGATAGACTATACGAGGTCAGTGAGAATAGTACAAAACCCAAGTGGTATGCTCTAACCATGTTCCCCTATACCTCAGGTGACCTCCATATTGGGCACTGGTATGCTATGGCACCGTCCGATGTCCACGCCCGCTTTAAGCGAATGCTGGGTTATAATGTGCTCCACCCGATGGGCTTTGACGCCTTTGGCCTGCCGGCCGAGAATGCGGCTATTAAGCGCGGTATTCACCCGTATAAATGGACGAGCCGGAACATAGACAATATGCGCCATCAATTACAGAGTATGGGTACCATCTATGACTGGAGCCGTGAGGTTATTACCTGCCAACCTGAATATTACAAGTGGACACAGTGGTTTTTTTTAAAGTTATATGAGGCTAAGCTGGCTTATCGGGCTAAGGCGCCAGTCAACTGGTGTTCCAATTGCCAGACAGTGCTAGCCAATGAGCAGGTGGTAGAAGGCTACTGCGAACGCTGTCAGGCAGCGGTAATTCGCCGGGATCTGGAGCAGTGGTTCTTTCGCATTACTAAATATGCTGACGAGCTTATTGAGCATAACGATATTAACTGGCCGGAGCAGATTAAGGCAATGCAGAGGAATTGGGTGGGTAGGAGCTATGGTACCGAGATTTCTTTTGCCCTTGACCACTCAGGAGTAGATGAAAGGGACATTCGTGTCTTTACTACCCGTCCCGATACTATCTTTGGCGTTACGTTTCTGGTGCTGGCTCCGGAGCATCCGTTGGTAGCTAAGCTTACTTTGCCGGAGAAAAAAGCTCAAGTAGAGCAATATATCGCCAAATCTAGAAAACAGACTGAAATTGAACGGCTCTCAACCGAAAGAGAAAAGGATGGGCTCTTCATTGGGGCTTATGTAAAAAACAGACTTAATGGAGAGCAGGTGCCCATCTGGATTGCCGATTATGTTCTAGCCGGCTATGGGACAGGGGCAGTGATGGCGGTACCGGCTCATGATGAGCGTGACTTTACCTTTGCTAGGAAATACAATCTGCCCATCAGAGTGGTGATAGCGCCACCAGAGTGGCAAGAGGAACAGCTGGATGCGGCATATACCGAAATGGGTACCATGGTCAACTCAAGACAGTTTGATGGATCGTCTAGCGAGGTTGGTATGGAGGCAGTCTCTCAGTTTTTGGAGAGTAAGGGCTGGGGAGGACGAACTGTAAGCTATAAGCTCCGCGACTGGCTTATTTCTCGCCAGCGGTATTGGGGAGTACCGATACCGATAGTCTATTGCCCTAGTTGCGGCATTGTCCCGGTTGTGGAAAAAGACCTGCCAGTACTACTGCCTCCCGATGCTGAGTTTAGACCTACTGGTGAATCACCCCTGAAATATAACGAGCAGTTTGTAAACACTCCCTGTCCTAAGTGTGGTACTCCAGCCAGACGGGAGACCGATACCATGGATACCTTTATGTGCTCTTCGTGGTATTTCCTACGCTATATCAGTCCTGAATGTGATACTGCAGCGTTTGATGACAGTAAGTTGAAATACTGGATGCCGGTAGACCTTTACACTGGTGGTGCTGAGCACGCCGTTATGCATCTGCTTTATGCTCGCTTCTTTGCCAAGGCGATTCGGGATATGGGGCTTATTGATTTTAGTGAACCTTTCAGCTGTTTGTTTAACCAAGGGATTATCGTTGCCCAAAAACAGAAGATGAGTAAATCGCGGGGCAATGTCATTACTCCTGACGAGTATGTTTCTGAGCTGGGTGCCGATACTATTCGTGCCTATCTTATGTTTATCGGACCTTGGGAGCAGGGTGGTGAATGGGATGACAGCGGACTCTCTGGTGTGAGCCGGTGGCTTAACCGGCTGTGGAAGCTGGCGCTAACCGTGTACAATCGAGGAATGACAAGTACTGCTTCAAAGGCTCTTAAAGGAGAAGAAGCCGCTAAAGAATTAAAGCGGATTACTCATCAGACCATCAGGAAGGTTACTGGAGATTTAGATAAGATGCGCTTTAATACCATGCTGGCAGCACTTATGACACTTACCAATTATTTGATGAAAGAAAATGAGAAGAGCAAAGTTACTGATGAAGCTCTGAAAGAGTCTGTGGACAGCCTGCTGCTGATGCTGGCGCCGACTGCTCCCCATCTAGCCGAAGAACTGTGGCAGCAGACAGGGCATAGCTATAGCATTCATAATGAGAACTGGCCATCATGGGATGAAGCGTTGGCAAAAGACGAAGAAATTATCTTAGTCATTCAGGTAAATGGCAAACTGTGTGATCGCATTGCTGTGCCAGCGTCCATTACTGAAGATGAGGCTAGAAAGCTTGCGTTGGAAAGTCCACGAATAAAAGCCTATACTGATAGCAAGGAGATTGCCAAGATAATCTGTGTTCCGGGCAGGCTTGTTAATCTGGTGGTTAAGTGAGACAAAGTAGGTCGTTTACCAAGAGTAGATTGATGGGGTGAGTGTTAAAAGAGAGAATTAAAGAGAAGCGGAGCCTCTCGTATATAACCTTTACCTCTCTCACTTATAAGGGAGAGAGGTAAAGAGGATTGGCTCTAAACAAATACTTAAAAGAGTGAGGTTGATAAGCAATCTCACGAATTAGGAAGGGAATGGCAGCAGTATGAAAATTGCCTTTATCGGCGGCGGCAATATGGGAGAGGTGATAGCCTCAGCTATTTTAAGGCAAGATTTAAGCACTCCCAGGGCTGTCTCGATTAGCGATGTGGATCAGACTCGTCGCCAGTACCTCGCTGAAACGTATGGCGTTTATGCTACCGGTAGTAACCTTGAGGCTTTGGATAGAGGTGACGTCATTATACTGGCTATCAAGCCGCAACATCTAGTTGAGGTGATGGCCGAGCTTAGTGGCCAGCTCAAGCCATCGCAATTAATGCTGTCTATTGTCGCCGGAGCAAGAATTCAAACTCTGCAAAACAAGCTAAAGCATCACTCTATTGTCCGGGTGATGCCCAACACCCCGGCCCAGATTAGCCAGGGTATAACTGTCTGGACAGCTACTGCTGAAGTAAGTGAAAAGCAGAAGGTCTGGGCCAGCTCCATCCTAAGGACTATGGGCAGGGAGATTTATGTTACTGATGAGAAATATCTTGATATGGCTACTGCGGTAAGCGGTAGTGGCCCAGCTTATGTTTTCCTTTTTATGGAATCGTTGGTCCAGGCGGCGGTGGCTATCGGTCTACCTCAGGATATAGCCCGAGAACTGGTTTTTCAGACAGTACTGGGTTCAGCCAACTTTGCTCAGAGCTCGACTGATGAACTTAATGAGCTCCGCAGAATGGTTACTTCACCAGGTGGCACCACCGCTGAGGCAATTAAAATATTTGAGCAAGGACAATTTGGTGAACTGGTCAGGCAGGCAGTGGTTGCTGCCTATAACAGGGCCAGAGGGTTGGGGGATTAGTAAATACCATGAGGATAGATATTCTTTCTTTGGTGGTCTGTGCTATAATGCGATGCTTGGGGTTAGAAGGGGATTAAATTATGAATTGGCTTGATGTAATTATCTTGATAAGTCTGGTTGTTTCCGTCTTTGCTGGGCTGAGGCGGGGGCTGGTAAAGTCTGTTTTATCGCTGGCTGGTCTCATAATTGGAGTAGTCTTGGCCGGGCATTTATATAAATCTGTGTCCGGGATACTTACTTTTATCTCTAATGAGGATGCAGCTAATATCGTCGCCTTTATCCTGATACTGGTGCTGGTCATGATGGCAGCATTTTTCTTTGCTCGCCTGCTCAAGTCTGCTATAAAAGTAGTAATGCTGAACTGGGTTGACCGTGTCGGTGGAACAGTCTTTGGCTTGCTAGTGGGCGCTATACTCTGGGGTGCCATTTTAGCTGCCTGGGTAAAATTCTTCGGCCCTGGACTGGTTACTGAGTCACTGCTGGCATCGGTGCTACTGGATATATTTCCACTGGTTCTGGGGTTACTGCCCGGAGAGTTTGATTCTATCCGTAACTTTTTCCAGTGACGAGCGAAGATATTCCCAAACTGACACCACCAAGGCTACTGCTAGCAAAAATTTGCTGATAGCGCCTTTCGAGTTGTGTGCTATCAGATAGCCTTTGGGGTTTCATCTGGGTGTAAATTTTTCCACTTTTCCAATAACTGCTCGTGCGTTTCCTCATGCTCCGGATCGGGGATGCAGCAGTCTACCGGGCATATTTCAACACACTGCTTTGATTCATGGCTGCCAATGCACTCAGTGCATTTATCAATATCAACTACATAGATTATCTCCCCTTCACTGATCGCCTCATTAGGACAATCTGGTTCGCAGGCGCCACAACTGATACACTCATCTGTAATTTTATATGCCATAAAGACTATTTCCTCCTAATATTCTTTCTCAAGAGAAGTTTGATATGAACGAGGTTTTCTGGTTTTGGCCACTTTACATTTGATTGGTACCTTCCTTCTCACTTAGAGCTCGGATCACATGTTTGGGGACTAGATCATCAATGCCGCCGCCCAGTCTGGCCACCTCCTTTAGCAAGCTGGAGCTAAGGAATTGGTATTTTGGCTTCGCAATTAGACAGATCAGTTCTAGTTCGGGATTTAATTTTCGGTTCATCATCGCCATGTCAAACTCCCGTTCAAAATCAGCACTCACTCTCAAGCCCCTTACCATAACCTGTGCCTTTACCTTTTGAGCAAAGCTAACAGCGAGGCCATTGAAGGGTTGTACTTTGACATTAGACAGGTGAGCTACTGCCTGCCGGGCCATCTCTACCCTTTCCTTTATGGTGAATAACAGGTTTTTATATGGGGTATCATAAACACCAATAATAAGCTTACTAAAAAGCCCGCTCGCTCTTTGGGCAACATCAATATGCCCGTTGGTTATAGGGTCAAAACTGCCAGGATAAATGGCAGTGATCAAAGCTTAACCTCCTTGCCGTAGAAAGCGATGATACTATCACCGTGGCGGTGCTCTTTAATGAGCTCTAGTGCGGCGTAACTTGAGTTTAGTGATCGTTGGGGTGAATGGGTCACTACTAAAATAGTCTCTTCTCCAATCAGTCTAGAATCTGCCAGCTTCAGGATAATTTTATCTATAGTTGGGTTAGAATAGGGTGGGTCCATTAGTATAATATGGTACTCCTTTAAAAGAAAGGAAATTGCTTTAGCTACACTACAACAATAAACGCGAGCCTTATCTCCAAACCTTGACTTTTTCAGGTTTTCCCTAATTATATCACAACACCGCGGCTCGTGTTCAACAAAGTCAACCCAATTGGCACCACGGCTTAGAGCTTCAATACCCAGAGCGCCACTGCCAGAGAACAGGTCAAGCACTCGACTCCAGTCGCTGGCACGAGCCTCTAGAATTGAAAAAATTGCCCCTCTCACTAACTCTGTCGCCGGACGGGTTTTGATCCTATTTGGAGTCTTAAGAATACAGCCTTTGGCTCTACCAGCAATAACTCGCATCTGAAAATATGCCAATATAAAATCAGGGCTTGCCTCTTTAAGCCCCAGTCAAGATGAACTCACGATTTCGCAATATTAACTTTGGCATTAATCTTATCTTACCCACTTTAAAAACATGGTACACAGCTCTTGGCTCATCAAGCCACTTAAATATCTTCGGTAAGCCTATTCTACGATTGGAGTATTATCAATTGTGTATTTCATTAGCCATTTATAGAGGCCCAAAATAGGAGAATACCATATAAATAGTAAAAGTCGCAATGGTGGGCGGTACTGGACTTGAACCAGTGACCTCTTGCGTGTGAAGCAAGCGCTCTAACCACTGAGCTAACCGCCCAAGAGTAAGGCTATTTTAACTAACGAAGCGAGCTTTGTAAAGAAGTACTTCTTAATCTTTAGCGGAATTTGCGGTATCTTTTTATTGCTAGACGAATAGTTTATGTGCATTAATTTTTTGTTGACAGTTGGGCTAGGGTATTCTATTATAGCCTTAATAGATAGATGGCTTGTCAGTGGCTATCTGTGCTATTTGTCATCAGAGTGCCAGTTTTACACTGCTGGTGAAGATCATTTTTTAATTAATAAGGTTGAAGATTGACTGAAGAAGAGCAAAGACTCCAAAAAGTCTCTCCAAAACACAGACGCTTCGATTTGAGGGGAGCTTCACTCATTATTATAACAGTACTGGTTATCACTCTTTTCACTGGTGGTATGGCTTATAGTGTGCAAAGCTTGGTAACTGAGGCAAAAGAAGGGGTTTTAGTGGATGGAGTGAGGGAGTTCAGGATATCGGTGCAGCAATGGTATTATGAGCCGGCAATCATTAGGGTAAACCCTGGGGATACGATCAGGTTTGTCGTTAGTAGTCAAGATATTCGGCACGGATTCTCTCAAAATGAACTGGGTATTAATCTAACTGTGTCCCCTAGAAAAGCTGTTATACACGCAGTAGTGGTACCATCAGATATGGCTGAGGGCACTTATACATTGTACTGCAGTGTATTTTGCGGTATGGGGCATCCCTATTTGAGGGGGAAAATGATTGTCGGTGCTCCTACCATGTTCCTTGGTGTCAGAATGGAGAAGGTTTTACCCTATTTTGCCACCTCGGTCATGGCCGGCGTGTTCGCTATTTTTATTGCTAAGGGTAGGCGCAGAGTTAGATGAAGTGGACCCAGAAGCTTACCACTGACCTTATGGAGTTCGCCCTCATTAGGCGCCTGGTAAAGCTCCACGCTTTCCAGTTCCT
>Ga0187827_10008385_pt1 | contig 11224 bp, 10 predicted proteins | sample ETNtaG_39_FD_167969 | JGI IMG/M metagenome (GOLD analysis project Ga0187827, IMG submission 167969) | Marine microbial and viral communities from oxygen minimum zone, Eastern Pacific Ocean - ETNP2014_SV_150_PacBio MetaG (Illumina Assembly) | ecosystem: Environmental > Aquatic > Marine > Hypoxic... | reverse complement strand
GTTATGTACACCCTGGAGACCTGACACAATGCGACCTTTCTCGGCATCAGTCATCTAACCTCCGTGGTTTTCACGCCCCAAATGCCGTATTAAGGCATTCAGAACAGCCACGAAACTACTGACAAAATGAAAACAGTCGGCGATTTATTTGCAATATGCTTTAAGAAACCCTTTATTTGATATTTCATTGTCACGATTTATATTGGCTCTGCGAGAGGGTTTTCAGTCCGCCTTTAACATATTCTCATTAACGCTCACTTATGAAGGAGGAGAGGGAGCTAAAAAGAAATGGAGTACGGGGGTCGGTTCAGGACAATATTAAATAAACTTTTTCAGATTTATTGCAAGGTCACAAAATTATATTAGAGAGTAAGAGTAATCTCTTAAATCGGAAGTTTCACGTTGATGAGTTTACCTCTAAATCAGAACCGTCTGGAATTGTTCTATGCTTCAGTGGTTCCGGCAAGACAAAGGAATCGTATCATAAGTACGAACGCACAGTAATACCGAATTTTGAAAAAGCTTGGGCACGTCTTGGACAAGATTTACCTATCATATTCGTGTATGTTACTGCACCCTATGATTTACAATACTCCAACTTTTCTGCGTTGCCTAGCGAAAAGGAGCGGTGGAATCAACATGTAGAAGAAGAGATTTTAGTGAGGTGGCCAGATCTGCCATTGTATGTGATTGGTATTTCAGGGGGAATTTTACTTGCTCTTCACGGTTTACACATGAACTCTCGTATTGTAGGAATAGGAGGTCTTGGTGCTGATAATATTCCCGAGAACATTGAATTTCCTCGTAGAAAAGATGGTGAGCCAGCCTGGTACTTGAATCTCTATTATAACTTTAATGATAATGTGTACAACTCAAATCAAAGTATTGTAGACAAATATTGTAGAGACGGCGTTGCTGTATGTAACCGTTTTAATGGCGGGCACTCAACAATGGATTACATAGCTAACATGTCTTTTGATGGTCTAATTCGTTTTGCAATTAACCGTTTCAAACCTTGAAGATTTTAACGAACAAATGAGACTCAAAATAAAACTGTCAATTATTTTGTTATTCGCATCAAATGTTCTCCAAGCACAGTGGTGGAATCCTTTCCAGTGGTGGCAACCATGGGACAAAAAGATATACAATAATTATAATGAAGCTGTTGTTGTCGTTGATACAGATAAAAGCTCTGGCTCAGGCTTCATCATTGATAATAGTGGTCTTGTTGTAACGTGTTACCATGTAGTGCAAGGTGCAAAGAAGGTGGGTGTAGAAACCTCTTCAAATCAGTATATCGATGTAGAGGGGTATACTTATGTTGATGAAAAACGGGATTTTGCAATACTCAAACTCGATTATTATTCAAAGAATTTTACAGCGGTATCCCTGGGTGATTCTGAAGAGATGGGGGTATTAGATGAAGTTCTCTCGATCTCAAATCCTTTAGATCTGAGAAATACTGTTACTAAAGGACAAATAAATGGTATAAGAGAAGAAAATGGAGTGAAATACTTTCAAATAACAAGCTCCATTTCACCAGGCAGTAGTGGGGGGCCATTATTTAATGATTTAGGTGAGGTGATAGGAATAAATAGAGGAACATTTGGAGGAAATGAAACCTACAAAGCAATTCACATTAATTATGTTAAAGATGTACTATCGGAGAGTAAGGAAATAAAACACAAAGTTGGATTTGATTACTCTTTAACCAAAGATGTGGTAATACAAAAAGAGACCAGATATGTATCTACCTACAACCCAAAAGCACAAAAGCTGAGAGATCTTATTTTATTTTTATTGATTATAAATGCTTTTTTTGGATCTTAGTTTTTCCTGTAATAAAGACACCTCAAGATTAGCCTGAGGGTCCTTTTTGAGCTACTAATATCCTTCTTCATCGGCTCGTATACCGATGTACGACAACCATAACCCAAACAAGGATATACCCCATATCACAAAATACATTGTAGGAAAAACACCTTCTATCATCCAGTACAATAACGGGAAAACAACAACTCCAGGTGTGAGTATAATCGCAGCAAAAATGCCGAGGATCTTACCCCACCAATCAATAAAAGCCCCTAACCAGAACAACCAAAGAACAAGACCTGAAACACCCCCTATTATTTGACCTAGTATATACATATTACTGTCTCCTATTTAATTAACTTGAACGGTCAATAGTTAGAGGATACAAAAATGAAAGGGTATTTTAAAAATGAATGTACCTGGGAGTAATTATCTTGTGCCGCATATAAAGCGGTAGAAGCTGACATTCCTTGAAAAAAATTGCTGTAAAATTTCAACGATAAATCATGGATGCTTTTGTCATTTACTTTCCACAGCGATGCGATTACACCAGAAGCTCCTGCATCAATAAATGCCTTTGCAATACTCATGATACCTTCTCCTTGTTCATATGATCCGATGCTTCCTTCACATGATGAGAGCATTATAAACTGACCATTTAGTTTCATTTCATTTATTTCTGACCCACTCAACAATCCATCGTTGTACTCGTCACTTATCAAGAGTACTCCTGGTTGTTTATAAACTGAACCTTTATTGGCTTTAGAATGCGTGGAGAAATGAATTATATCATAATTGGCTATGTTATCTTTGATCCAGGTCTCTGTAGCCTCGTTTTTGTGGGTTACCAGCCCTGGCATGAAGCTCTGGCTCATTGCAGCTAAATCCCGGGCTTCTTCTACAGCAAACAATAGCGAGTCTTCATCTTCCCTGAACCAAGATATTAATAAGTCCTCAGCTGATACTTTGTTACCAGAAGGATTAGGTTTTGCCACAGAAACTGCTAATAATGATTCCTTAGCTTTTTGTTCTTGATTTGTGAAATACGAGAATCCAGGAATTATTGTGATAGACTTAAGTCTAGTATCATCAAGAAGATATTGGAATGGCATCTCCTGCAGAAAATTATCTGGACTTATATAGAGATGCTTGTTCTCCAATCTTGTCCTGATATCTTTTGGAATAAGTAAGTCTGTTAATAGCTCAATTTCATTAATAGGATCTTTGAAATCTATCAGAGCCCAGCGAGCTTTCATCCAGATCGTCTGGAGATCATAGTCCTTAAGTTGTGTGTCTATTGAAAAACTGATTGTCGTATCTGAATCGTAGTATTGACCTAGGATGACTCTGTCGGTAGTTATGTAGTTTAATCCAGCACGATCATCGGACATTACTGGGGGGGACTTAATCCATTCAGCGTCAATTGATGCTTTATAAGCTCTTGACTTATTCTTTTCAATTAGAGAGACAATATCGTTGGCAACGAGGTGAGATTTAGAGGGATACATGTAAACAAAGTTTCCAACATAGTATATCGCTAGTTCGTAGTATCTATGGTAATGATTTAGATAATTAAAAGATGCAAAACTGGGTTTATTAACAAGCAACATTCCATCATCTTTTTCAACAGCCTCACGAAACAATTGAAGTGCGAATTCACTGGAATATCTTTGCCTCATAATGCTCTCAGCAAGTATGGCTTTCATGTCATCGGTTGCCCCTGAAATAACTGAATACATGTGGGGGTCTATTTTTTCAGGTATTTGATTATTGTATTTCTGGAGAAAATAGGCCATTTCAATTAACAATAGTTCAGCTTTGTGAAAGCGCCCGCCAGCATTGAAGCTTTTGGCTAATTCAATATATCCAATGGTTGCACCTATCAAATCTTCTACGACCAAGTTTTTTAGATGAGGGTATATGTCCTCATAAAGTTTATAAGCCAGGCGAGTATGGCCAAATGCAAGGGCCAGTCCTTGGTAATAAATGAGGATGCGTATCTGTTTTAATCGGTAATATTGAAATTCATCATAATCTTTTTCGTCAAGTTTCAATCCTCTCAAGTGCATGTAAGCGTTTTCAATTATCCATTCAGATTCCTTTCTGTGCTGGTAAAGATCCATGTCCCAGAGGAAAACGAATTGCATTACATCATGGCCAAAAGTTACTTCTTTAGGAGAATTACGATTGCTTCCAAGTAACTGTTTTAGGTTATCTTGCATGGCAGTTTTATCATCCATGAGAACAGCTGACCTGAACCTTTCATTAAATTCATAACTAAGAGAGTCAATAACCGAGTATTGTTCATTGAAAAAACTAGCCATATAATCTTTTGCATAGCTGATTAGGTCAAGTGTATCTGGTGCAACCTCAATGACTTTTGCCTCAAGTTCAGTATAAATGTCCATTGCCTTAATCGCATCTATATCACTTGTTGAACCTATTGAGCCAGTCATGTATTGTCGACGCATCGTAGAATCCGCCGCCATGGTCGTTACAAAAAAGGATCCTGAGGTAACTAGAACAAGCAGGCCTAGGTTTATGAGGTGCTTCCTTTTCTCTAAATTCCCTAGTTCAACACTTGAATATGGAAACATTATGAACCAAGTACAGATAGCCATAACAACAGCATATACGAATAGTTCAAAACCAATAATCTGGAACCATATTTTGCTGGAGCTGTCGAAAACCTTATCCGCGTACCGTACATAACTGAAGGTATACATGATCCCAAGAAAAATAACCTCGGCAAGTAACGTAAGAGACAGGACTAAGTATCTTGCATATCTGGGTAAAAGCAATCCTACCGTAAAATTTAAAATCATGCGTAACAGAGGAACTACTAGACCCCCTATTACTTCTATGGATACCCAGAGCCAAAAAGTATACTCAAAGTAGGTCCAAGAAGACTTAGTATTTAAGAAGGTTACATATTCTACTCCTGCGATAAATATGTACCCTAGTGTTAATAAGACTGAAGAAATTGAACAGATAAGGACCCATTTCAGAACATCCGTGAGATAAGGGTGGAAATATTTTTTCTTACCGATAACAGTAGTTAATAAAAATACAATCCTCCAGGAAAGAAGGAGAGGGAAAAGAACATATAGTGTAATATTAAACATCAAACTCTTCTATGATTCTCATTTTTCCTTAATCAAATATGTCACCTCCAATTTATTTACTGGTGTTAATCCATATTCTGTGCCGCTGTAAAGTTCCTCCGATAGCTTGAGTTTTTGATAATCAGATCCACTGTGATCACTAATGATCTCAGAGATAGATAAATGGAGAGTGTCTATCGAAAATTCAATGTCTTTAATTAATAAATAAGGTGTATTTGTTTGGAACATATCCCCATTAACATCCACTTTATATAAGTTTGATCTGGCATTGTTTTGGGTCCATTCTATCCTAAGATTTCCATCGCTGTAGTTTAGTTCCGGAATATCTTCATCAGCTGTGAGTGATTCATTACTCCCTCTCCATCTTCCTTCAACATTTACTGAGCGCTTAAAATCTATGTCAGTGAATGCATACGAAGGTGGTTGGATCAGCACTACCAGGAGGACCGTAGTAGCAAAGGCGGCAGTTAACATCCATTTTTGCTGATTTAAGCCCAGCAAGGTCCATGGGACAGCCGCAGTTTTTACTGATGGTTGTGCACTTGGCTCAATACTTGCGCGAAATTGTTGGGGTCCAACACCGGGTGGTTCTGGCTTTGGTGGCTTTGGAAGTGGCCTTACCGTAATGTCCTTAAAGTGCTCTTTATCTTTCCTAACATTATCGAGACTGGTACCAAACATATTGAATTTCGTAAAGCATTTGTCGCAATCTTCCAAATGAGACCACAAATCTTGTCTGGACACATCTGTTTTGTTTTCTGATTGAAGTCCTATGAACTCTTCATCAGTAAGATGCTTTTGGTTGCTTGTTCTATCTGTACTCATAATTGATTTTCTTGGTCAAAAGTTCTTTATTGATATTCTTCTTTAATTATTAGGAGGAAGGATTTTTCAGTTTTTTTGGTTTTTTTCAAGCAACATTATCCGGATACAAATAATAATTGATGTATGTACTAAATACTCTCTTTAGCCTGGGGAGAGTCATATTACTTTCCTTGAACTCAATTGGAAATACTTCTTTAAAGATTGTTAAGGATTCTTCTGAGATTTTAGTCACTCTAGCATAGATGTTTTTTGAAGAAGTAATTTGAAGTTCTCTAAGATGTTTCTGTCCTGAGGGGGTTTTCGACCAATTCTTAAATATCTCATCTACACTTAAACCGCTCCAGTATTGATAGATTAGACGTCTTTTTGACTTATTCAACATTTCTAGTGTTTTATTTATTGCATGCGAATACTGACTTATTTCTAACATATCGGGAGGAGTAAGAGGTCGAGTCTTTAAACGTTTAATTTCACCTTCGTCCGTTTCATAAGATATTTCTTTAATCAGTGATCCATAGTCCTCTGAATGCAGGATTCTGACAATTTCATTAAAGACTTTCTCATATTCACTTTCAGTTATTTTGTTCTTACTGCAGATGGAGTTTCTATCTTTCTTGTATCTCAATGCAGTAAGTACTTCTATATGTAAAGGGCTCAGTCTACTAATACACTCAGGAATGAACTTAGGCACTGGTGTTGAGACAAGCCCTGAGCCAGCACCTTTCTTAGTATTAATCCAATTATTTCTTGTCTTGTGAGACCTCAAAACCCCTTTTATATATGAGTCAAAAGAACAGTTAGAGTCTCCTCTATAAGCACAGCTCTCACGAATAGCCTGTTGGGATAGCCAGGTATAGGCTTCCATAGATTCATCGCTTACCATAAAAGTAGTCCCACCAATGTCCACAGGCCATTTTTCTCTCGGAATTCCATAATGAACAATAGATAACGCTGTCCAGGTTAGGAATGTAACATAATCATCCTGGAATTGTTTTTTGGCCCATGATTTTTCATGACAAAGGGCCTCGGCAAACTTTTTATCAGAGGATGTTTGGGTCATTTCCTGAAATTAGAGAATAAATCTTAAAAAAGAACCAAATCCTTCCTCCTAGCTATATGTAGACATGAAAAAAAACGAACTACAAAATGTCAAAATCAAGGAGTCAAAACGAATGAATAAAACCACCTTAGAATCCGTATCTCAGCATCTCGAATACTTTGGTTTCACTGTTACTGAAAAATCAGTAGAGGAAGGCAAATGTTGTTATGCTGAGAAAGATAAAAATGCTCCTACTGTGATCAGGGATTTTGGCGGTGGGCTAGTTTTTCAGACAATTATAGACTGGACTGAAAATTGCAATCTGGATGGGTCATTATTGCTCTTTTTAGCTAATACGTTTAATAGTGAGTCCCAATGTGCTTCCTTCACAGTTTTTGAAGATTTGAAGATTGGGGTTAAAGCAGTTTATATGGGAAGCTATTCAAAAGATAACTTTGCTGATTTTTTCCAGGCATGGGTTTGGGATACTACAGAACTGATATTTTCTGAATCTTCTGCCTCAATTATGCATCTTATGGCAAATAGTGATACAGTAGCTCAAGCATAAATAAAATAATGGAGATTTCAAGACATATGAATTATTTCACAAAAAAAAGGAGTAATGAGATGACATTAACAAACACCAATAAAAGTGAAGTTGCGCGGTGCGGCTATAATGGGCTCCCCATGGAACCTATTCTTGATTCCGTCAAAAAATCCATTGGCTTGGAAGTGCAATCTAAAAGGTCTCGATTTAAACAGAAACTGGATAATCTTGAGACAAAATACGACTGCTCAAAACATACCTTGCAATCTCTTCAAAGAGCCATTAATGAAAGAAGATTCAAGGCTGTGAGCTTCCTTATAGTCACAATACTAGCATTTGCTGTGACAGCTTTATTCTCTTTCTGGAGCAACATCATTTGGCCTGAAAGCACCCACCAAGAAGGATTAATAATTCTGGGTATAGTGCTTGCTGCATCAACGATGGGGGGCATTCTTTTGTATAATAGCAAGTGTAATAGTGTGATCAAGAAAAATGTGATTGTTATATCACTCTCAGTGATATCAACATTTATTAGCATTTTGTTCCCCTTCACTAGGTTAGTTAGCACTACAGAATGGTGGACCGTTTCACATGATATAGCCTTTGCATCGATTATCGCTTTGGGGATATTGATGGGATTTACTGTTTACCTAATAAACGTCCTTATTGTCCCTTCTAGCATTGACTTATTGAACTCAATGAAAGTTCTGTTCTTTAACAGCAGGATATTCTTATTAAAAGCAATTCAACGTTTTAGATCATCGAGGATCTCGAAGTTGTCAAGCAAGATTCTGGCAGTTGATTCAGATGTCTCCATTCGCTGCGACATAGTAGAGAATGAATTAAGACATGAATATGAACTGGCCAAAAAGCTTGGCAATGGATCACATGTAAATAATAAGGTAAAAGAGAATTCAATGGTTGAATTCTCAAACCATAACTAAAGAGGAGAAAACAATGAATAATCACATAACTAACTCCCACGATTCACTTTCGGTGGATAAGGCACAAAGTCTTCTTGAAGACATTGGTGAAAGAGGTCTCAATGAAGGCGGAAGAGGAGTTCACGTGGATCATGATGATGGCGGGATCTCACAGGCTGTAAGAATCATCCTGAATGATACTCGAGCCACTCTGAGATCACAATTGCATACTCTTTCAGAGACAGCTAGAAAGCTCACCGAAAAGCTCTCTGACTTGAAAAACAGGAACTTAAAACTCGAGCAGGAAGTCTTGACACTTCGGCCCCAAGTCAAGTTGGCAACAGGAATATTTTATACTGTAGCCGGACTGATCTTTATCCTTGGTGACATTGAGTTTTCAAGGCAGACCATAATTCAATTATGGGGACTAGGTATGGACACAGTTTTTGGTCAGGTTTCGCTAATACTCTCCATAGGTCTTGCGACCTTCATTGTAAAACTGTTCTATGAAAGGTTCATAGAGGTGCGGTTTGTAGAGGGATCAAAAGAACAAGATGGTGTGGTAAAGGCGTTCTTTATTGTTCTAGTACCCTTGACAATTTTTGCCTTTCTACAGATTGCGTATGTCAGAGGTGAGACTTTTGAGATAATGAACACAAAACTGTACGAAGTGGAGAACATATACACATACATATTCGACTCTCATCCAAGGATGAATATGGTATCCTTTATTGGTATAGCCTTCATGTTCATAATGGGGGGTGCTGTTCTTCTTACTGTAGGAATGAACCAACTAAGGGAATATTACTTGTTCTATAATACTAGAAAGAGAAGTGACCAGTCAGTAAGTGACTACAAGATCACAGAATCAGATCTGAACAGTAACCTGAGCGAGCTCAACGAAGTCAAGGAACAGCTAGCAAATCTCAATGATGACGCTCTCTTTGAAAAAGAAGTTGAAAACAAATCAAACTTCTATAAGAACATCTATATAAGAGAGCATAGGACTGGTCTAAAGAAGTTTGAGCTAGATAAGGAAGCTACAAAAAGAGAACTTTTTGCGGGCGACTCCTTTCATCAGCGTGTACGCTCAGACTTAGACCTTAATTCATTAATAAACGGACAAAAAAGGAGATAATGTCATGATCAAAATCAAAGTAAGCACGTATTCAATCCTTGCCGCACTGTTACTTGCAGGACCATCGCTATCAGCCCATAAAGTCTCTTCTAGAAAAGCAACAGGCAATAGCGTACAAGTCCATATCGATATGTCACACAGCTCACCCACATTTGAAGCCGATAACCCTGAAAGGATCAAAGAGCTTGTTGAAATGGCAGTATGCGAGTTCAAGTCTGAAGAGGATCAGTTTAAGGTATTCCCGATTCATGCTAATACTGGGACATCCTCACCCATTGTTAATAGAAAAGGTCCTAAATGCTTAGGTAGTATGGTCGATTATCAAATTAGAAAAAGATGGTTGGAAGAAATGAAACCAGTGATGGATAAAGCCTTGAACCTGTCTTATCCAAAGGCAGTTGGCTCTCAGACCAATATCTATCCGCTTATTAGAAAGATCCAGAGGCAGATTGGTGATACTAGGCATCTTGAGGTCTTTATTGTAAGTGATATGATACACGACTATGGTGATGAAAATCTCGCTATTGATCTATTGGGGTTGACGAGGGCCCAGGTCATTGATATGGCAAACAACAAGGTTCAGCAACTTGCTATCAAAGGGATGTTCAAGGGTGTTACTGTGAATATTCGTGTTCCTGGTACCATCTTAGGGTCTTCACTTCAAGAAAGGATAAGAGAGAACGTAGATATCTACTGGCGGTATTTTTTTAAAGCCACTGGAGCCTCAGTAGATATTGAGATGCTCTAGTTAATAGGATCATGATGTTACTAGCAGCTACTTATCAAAGTATGATTAACCAGACTAAGATTATTCCCTCCTATGTTAACAGAACGGGGGGGCGGGTGCCCCCCCTTGGCTGCTGCTTGACTAGCTCAGGATTCAAAAGAAAATATAATTGTCAGCGTGATACGGTCGACCTAGGGGAGCAGGTTTTACTCCTTCGCCTGCTCCCCTTTTATTTTTCAGGATGAATGGTAGTAAATGATTGACTTCTTAATTGAACGTTCCCTTACTCTTGTTTGCCTTTATGGCTTCATAGACTTAGATTGAGAATGCGAGAGGGTTTTTCAGCAGCCTATACCAAGTTTTTGTCTTAACCGTAGCACTCGTCGTGTAATAGGGCTTATCAGCACGCAAAAGGAGTGAATATGGCAAATATGACTTATTTCACCCAATATGCGATAATGATTATAGGTTATTTTTTCTTTTGTAGGTTTGCCTTTACGCTCTTGGACTACCTAAAGGATTTAAAAACCAATTCTATCAATGGAGGTAATACCCTACGTGGACTCTTTGATAGCCAATATCGGTTGCTTGTTCAGGATCCGCTTAATAGTTATAAAGAAAGAAACAATCACTTAAATCCACAAAGGGCTAATTATAGGACTTGGACTCTCGTCTCAGTTCTATTGGTTGTCTTCAACTCATTTATTCTCGCCGAATTCCTGGCTGAAGTAGGCAATCTTTCCCAGGTGATTATGTATGTGCCTATAAGGCTAGAGTACTCTCATCTAATTGCAGCGGTAATCGTCTTGGTTGAGCTTTTTTCTGGATTCGGATACTATATCTCCCACAGTAATCAAGAGAAATACCCTGAAAACACAATTTGGGCATTTATGAAATATGCCTGTATCATCACATTTATTTGCCTAATGACTGTAGAGACGATAATGTGGATGAACCTCTCAGTGCTTTTTGATATGTCGGAAAGATTGGAACTTGGTTCAAATAACATATTCAAAAATTTTGTGGACTACTTTTTAAGTGCCCTAGGAATCGGAATTACTGTTTTTGAATTCATGGTGGGATTTCAA
>Ga0187827_10008382_pt1 | contig 11229 bp, 20 predicted proteins | sample ETNtaG_39_FD_167969 | JGI IMG/M metagenome (GOLD analysis project Ga0187827, IMG submission 167969) | Marine microbial and viral communities from oxygen minimum zone, Eastern Pacific Ocean - ETNP2014_SV_150_PacBio MetaG (Illumina Assembly) | ecosystem: Environmental > Aquatic > Marine > Hypoxic... | reverse complement strand
CTTTTGTTTCTTCTTCAACTACTTCCTCAGTTGCAGGAGCTTCTTCAGTAGTTTCTTCTACTTTTGTTTCTTCTTCAACTACCTCCTCAGTTGCAGGAGCTTCTTCAGTAGTTTCTTCTGCTTTTGGTTCTTCTTCAGCTACTTTCTTAGTTGCAGGAGCTTCCTCAGTAGTTTCTTCTACTTTTGTTTCTTCTTCAACTACTTCCTCAGTTGCAGGAGCTTCTTCAGTAGTTTCTTCTGCTTTTGTTTTTTCTTCAACTACTTCCTCATTTGCAGGATCTTCTTCGGTAGTTTCTTCTGCTTTTGTTTTTTCTTCAACTACTTCCTCATTTGCAGGAGCTTCCTCAGTAGTTTCTTCTGCTTTTGGTTCTTCTTCAGCTACAGGAGTTTCTACAACCTCTTGAACTTGAGTTTTACCTGTTCCACCTCTTCTTCTTGTTTTCTTTCTTTTAGATTTATCAGTTTGGTAATCTTCATTATAATCGACCAATTCAATAAAACACATTTCTGCATTGTCACCCAGTCGATTGCTTAATTTCAAAATTCGAGTATACCCACCTGGTCTATCAGCAATTTTTGCAGCAACATCACCAAATAATTCGGTAATAGCTTGTTTTTGTTTTAAGTAAGAAAACACCGTTCTTCTGGAATGAGTGGTATCCTCTTTTGATTTTGTAAGTAGTGGCTCAATATAAACCCTCAAAGCTTTTGCTTTTGCAACAGTAGTTTTGATGCGTTTGTGCTCAATTAAAGAGCATGCCATATTAGCTAGCATTGCTTTTCGGTGAGGAGCCTTTCTTGATAAATGATTGAATTTCTTACCGTGTCTCATTTTATTGTTAGTTATCTAAATTATATTTGGAAATATCCAGACCAAATGATAGTTTTTTATCCTCAACCAAAGCTTCTAATTCGGTTAATGATTTTTTTCCAAAGTTTCTAAATTTTAGTAAGTCTGATTTGTTAAAAGATACCAATTCGCCTAATGTTTGAACCTCTGCTGTTTTCAAGCAATTTAAAGCTCTTACGGACAAACCTAGTTCTGAAAGTTTAGATTTAAGTAATTGACGCATATGCAAAGTATCTTCATCAAACTCATTTTCCATGTCTTTACCGAAAGTTATTTTTTCGTCTGAGAAAAGTAAAAAATGTTGAATTAGAATTTTTGAAGCTTCTGTTAAAGCATCCTTTGGGGTAATTGATCCATCTGTCACTAAATGAATATTCAATCTTTCAAAGTCTGTTTTTTGTTCCACTCTATAATTTTCCACATCATATTTTACATTCTTGATTGGCGTGAAAATAGAATCGATAGCAATAGTTCCAAGTGCAGTCTCCTCTTTTGAATTGTCCTCAGCAGGAACATAACCTCTTCCTTTTTCAATAAGAATCTCCATTTCAAATGAAACTTTTTTATCCATACTACAAACCACTTGTTCAGGGTTTAATACTTGAAAATTAGAAAGTCCATTAGCAACATCAGCTGCTGTTATTTTTTTCTCACCAGAAACTTTTATCATAGCAGTTTCACTATTTTCATCTTCAATTTGTTGTTTGAACCTGATTTGTTTAAGATTCAAAATAATCTCAGTTACATCCTCAATTACTCCATCAATAGTTGAAAATTCATGTTCAACTCCTTCAATTTTAATAGAAGTAACTGCAAAGCCCTCTAATGAGGAAAGTAAAACCCTCCTTAGAGCATTACCGACTGTTAGTCCGTAACCTGGCTCTAGAGGACGAACTTCAAAATTCCCTACATTTTCATCAGACTCAAGCATTACTACTTCATCTGGTTTTTGAAAAGTTAATATTGGCATAATTTTATTTTTTTAAGTTTAATTTCTATTTTGAATAAAGCTCAACAATAAGTTGCTCTTTTATGTTTTCTGGAATTTGTTCTCTTTCTGGCAAAGCTAAAACTTTCCCTGTCAAAGTATCAGAACTCCATTCTAACCAATCAGAAGTGTAAGAACTGGCAGCTATGGAAGCACCAACAACTTCTAACGATTTTGATTTTTCTCTAACACTTATTGTGTCCCCAATCTTTAAAGCATAAGAAGGGATATTAGTAATGTTTTCATTTACAACAATGTGTTTGTGCGTTACCATTTGGCGTGCGGCCCTCCTAGTAGGAGAAATTCCTAAACGATACACCACATTATCTAATCTTGTTTCGCAAAGCTGTAATAGTATTTCACCTGTAATACCTTTTTTCCTTAGTGCTTTTTTGAAAAGATTAGAAAACTGTTTTTCTAAAATACCATAAGTATATTTTGCTTTTTGTTTTTCCTGCAACTGCACAGCATATTCCGATTTTTTTCCTCTTCTTCTTGTATTTCCGTGCTGTCCTGGACCATAGTTTTTCTTGTCTAAAACCTTATCAGGACCAAAAATTGGTTCGCCAAATTTTCTTGCTATCTTAGATGTAGGACCTGTATATCTTGCCATTTTTTCTTATTAATTAAATTTATACTCTTCTTCTTTTTGGAGGACGACAACCATTGTGAGGCAATGGAGTAACGTCCACTATTTCAGTAACCAAAATACCAGAATTATGGATTGCTCTTATTGCTGATTCTCTTCCTGAACCCGGACCTCTTACAAATACTTTTACTCTTCTTAAGCCCGCTTCCATAGCTGGTTTTGCACAATCTTCTGCTGCCATTTGTGCAGCATAAGGTGTGTTTTTCTTTGATCCTCTAAAACCCATTTTACCAGCAGATGACCAAGATATAACTTGACCATTATTGTTGGTTAATGAGATAATAATGTTATTAAAAGTAGCTTGTATATGCGCTTGCCCTGCTGCTTCCACTCTTAATGTATTCTTCTTTTTTGATTTTGCCATAATTATTTATATTTTAGTAGCTATCTTTTTATTGGCTACTGTTTTTCTTCTTCCTTTTCTTGTTCTAGAATTATTCTTTGTTTTTTGTCCTCTTAAAGGAAGTCCTTTTCTGTGGCGGATTCCTCTATAAGAACCAATATCAATCAATCTTTTTATATTAATTTGGGTCTCTGAGCGTAATTCTCCCTCCACTTTATACTCTTCATTGATAATAGAGCGAATAGTATTTACCTGATTATCATCCCAATCTTGAACTTTTTTATCCAAAGGCACATTCGCTTTGTTTAAAATCTCTTTTGCGAAAGACCTGCCAATACCAAAAATGTAAGTTAAGCCAATTTCGCCTCTTTTGTTTTTAGGTAAATCTATACCTTTTATTCTTGCCATATTTTATCCTTGTCTTTGTTTAAATCTAGGGTTCTTTTTATTGATTACATACAATCGTCCTTTTCTTCTGACGATTCTGCAATCCTCACTTCTTTTTTTTACTGATGCTCGTACTTTCATAATTTTTATTTTTTAGTACCTATATGTTATTCGCCCCTTTGTTAAATCATAAGGCGACATTTCTAATTTTACTTTATCTCCTGGCAAAAGCTTTATATAGTACTTTCTCATTTTTCCGGAAATATGAGCTGTAATAATATGTCCATTTTCAAGCTCAACCCTAAACATAGCATTCGATAATGCTTGCTTAATGGTTCCGTCCAGTTCTATATTTGGCTGTTTTGCCATTTTTTATTTATTGTTTTTACTTAATACTTTCTCTATCTCTTTAAAACTAGATAAAATTTCTGCTTTATTTTTTCGCACCACAATAGTGTGCTCAAAATGGGCAGAAAAATTACCATCTACTGTTGTTATTGTCCAGCCATCAGCATGCTGATGAATAGACTTTGTTCCCATGTTTATCATTGGCTCTATTGCAATTACCAATCCTTCTTTTAACTTTATCCCTTTCCCTCTTTTACCATAATTTGGTACTTCCGGACTTTCATGTAATTTTCTTCCAACTCCATGTCCTACCATTTCTCTTACTACTCCAAAACCAAAACTTTCTGTATAATCTTGAATGGCATAACTAATATCTCCTAATCTTTTTCCGGAAACGGCTTGTTCAATTCCTTTATACAAAGATTCCTTGGTTACTTGCAAAAGCTTTTTTACTTCCTCTTTTACATTTCCAACTTCATAAGTAAAAGCAGAATCTCCATAAAAGTCATTCATCAGAACCCCACAATCAACCGACAAAATATCTCCATCATTCAATGAATTATCATTTGGTATTCCATGTACTACCTGCTCGTTTGGCGACATACATAAAGTATTAGGAAAACCACCATAGCCCTTAAAGGCCGGTACTGCTCCATTATCCTTTATGAATTCCTCTGCAATTTTATCTAATTCCAAAGTAGTAACTCCTGGTTTTATGAGCCCTGCAATTACTGCATGGGTTTTTCCAACAAGTAAAGAACTTTCTCTTATTAACTCTATCTCCTCTTCCGACTTATAGTGAATCATAGTAAAAACTACGCTACCATACTTCCGGAAGATTTTCCTTTTATCCTTCCTGAATCCATCAATCCATCATAATGACGCATCAACAGATGACTTTCAATTTGTTGAAGGGTATCTAGTACCACACCTACCAAAATAAGCAGGGATGTTCCTCCATAAAATTGTGCAAATTGTGCATTGACTCCTGCTTGCATTGCAAATGCTGGCAGAATAGCTACTGCGCCTAAAAATAAACTTCCTGGCAATGTAATTCTTGACATTACCACATCCAAATATTCAGCCGTTTTTCTTCCTGGTTTTACCCCTGGAATAAATCCACCATTTCTTTTCATATCATCCGCCATTTGGTTCGGATTAACCGTAATGGCAGTATAAAAATAAGTAAACAATACCACCATTATAAAAAACATAAAGTTATACCAAAAACCGGCAAAATCAGTAAGTACTGCTGCCAATCCTTGCAGGGTTTCAGAATCAGAAAAACCAACCAAAGTAATAGGAACAAACATAATTGCTTGTGCAAAAATAATTGGCATAACTCCAGCTGCATTTACCTTTAAAGGAATAAACTGACGAACACCACCATATTGCTTATTACCAACAACACGCTTTGCATATTGCACTGGTATTCTTCTTGTGCCTTGCACTAATAAAATAGAAACCATTATCACCAACAAAAGAACTAACATTTCTACTAAGAAAAGTACTAACCCTCCACCTTGATCTTCCAATCCAGAAGCCAATTCCATCATAAGAGATTGCGGAAAATAAGCAATAATACCTATCATAATAAGCAGAGATATTCCGTTTCCAATTCCTCTATCAGTTATTTTTTCACCCAACCACATTACAAACATAGTACCCGTTACAAGCACTATAATAGAAGAAAGCCAGAAAATTCCAGGCGAAAGTAAAAATGCTTCTGCTGGAAGAGTTGCTTTTAAATTTGCAATATAACCAGGAGCTTGCCCACCTGTAATTAGTATGGTTAAATACCTTGTAATATTATTGATTTTTCTTCTTCCGCTTTCCCCTTCTTTCTGTAGTTTTTGGAAATAAGGAATCGCCATCCCCAGTAATTGTATTACAATAGAAGCTGAAATATAAGGCATTATTCCCAAAGCAAAAATAGATGCTTGTGAAAATGCCCCTCCGGTAAACATATTCAATAGTCCTAATAAGCCTTCAGAGGTTTGTTGTTGCAGATTCCCTAAAAGTGTTGGGTCAACCCCAGGCAGAACAACAAAAGAACCAAAGCGATAGATAGCTATAAATGCCAATGTAATAAGAATCCTATTTCTAAGATCTTCAATATTCCAAATATTTTTTATGGTTTCTATTAATTTTTTCATTTTATTTTTCGATTACAGTAGCGCTTCCTCCCGCTTTTTCAATGGCTACTTTTGCACTTTTTGAAAAAGCATTAACAGAAATATCTAATTTTGCACTAAGATCTCCTCTACCTAATATCTTTACTAAATCTTTCTTTTTTGCCAGTCCATTATCAACCAAAGTTTGTTTATCCACCTTTGTTTTGATTTTTTTATTATCTACCAATTCTTGTAATCTGTCTAGATTTACTCCCTTATACTCTACTCTGTTAGGGTTAGTAAATCCAAATTTTGGAACCCTTCTTTGCAAAGGTTGCTGTCCACCCTCAAATCCAACTTTTTTGGAATAACCAGAACGAGACTTTTGTCCTTTGTGCCCTCTTGTTGCTGTTCCACCTCTTTTGGATCCTTCTCCTCTGCCAATTCTTTTTCCTTTTTTTGTGGATCCTTCTGCCGGTTTTAAATTATGTAATTCCATATCTAATATTATTCTACTACTATTATTAAATGTTTTATTTTATGAACCATTCCTAAAATTTGAGGCGTAGCATTATGCTCTACTTCCTGGTTCATCTTTCTTAATCCGAGTGCATCCAAAGTTCTCTTTTGATCTTTCGGACGACCAATTCTACTTCTAATCTGTTTTATTCTAATAGTTGCCATTCTTGTTAAAAATTATCCGTTAAATACTTTTTCCATACTAATCCCTCTTTGATTTGCTACATCTCGAACATCTCTTAATTCCAAAAGTGCTTTAAGTGTTGCTTTTACTAAGTTATGAGGATTAGAAGATCCTTTTGATTTTGCCAATACATCCGTTACACCAGCGCTTTCCAATACGGCACGCATTGCACCTCCGGCTTTTACACCAGTACCATGAGAAGCAGGTTTGATAAATACATGAGCACCTCCAAACTTAGTGGTTTGTTCGTGTGGAATTGTTCCTTTATATACTGGAACTCTTACCATGTTTTTCTTGGCAGCATCAATGGCTTTTGCAATAGCTGTAGAAACATCTTTCGATTTACCAAGCCCAATCCCAACTACTCCATCTCCATTTCCGACAACTACAATTGCTGAAAAACCAAATGCACGACCACCCTTTGTAACTTTCGTTACTCTTTGCACGCCAACTAACCGATCAGTTAATTCAATATCTCCTGATGGTTTTACTCTTTTACTATCTGAATATTTAAACATATCTAATTAAAATTTTAATCCTGTTTCACGAGCAGCATCTGCCAACGCTTTCACTCTTCCATGAAAAATAAATCCTCCTCTGTCAAATTTTACCGCACTTACTCCTGCCTGTTTTGCTTTTTCTCCAATTAATGAGCCAACTAGTTTGGCTTGCTCTGTTTTAGTTACTTTTTTGCCTTCCAATGATTTATCTTTTGAAGATGCAGCAACAATAGTATTGCCGGCAACATCATCAATAAGTTGGGCATAAATTTGCTTGTTACTTCTAAATACAGCAAGTCTTGGTATCTCAGCAGTACCATTAATAGTCTTTCTGATTCTGTACCTAATATTCTGTCTTTTATCTTTTTTCGATTTCATCTTATTTCTTAAATTTATGCTCCGGCAGCAGCAGTTTTACCAGCTTTTCTTCTTATTTTTTCTCCTACAAATCGGATTCCTTTTCCTTTATATGGTTCAGGTTTTCTGAATGAACGGATTTTGGCTGCAACTGCACCAATCAATTGTTTATCGTGAGAATTGAGAATAATTACTGGTGCCTTTCCTTTTTCCGATTCTGTGCTTACTTTTACTTCATTAGGAACTTCAAATATAATATTATGAGAATATCCTACCGAGATATCTAACTTTTGACCTTGATTAGACGCTCTGTAACCAACACCAACCAATTCTAATTTTTTAGTATATCCTTTAGTTACTCCCTCAATCATATTCGCAATTAAAGCACGATATAATCCATGCAATGACCTTTGATCTTTTTGGTTGGAGCTTCTTTCTAAAGTGATAAGGTTCTCATTTACACTCACTTTGATACCTTCAATAATCGCTTGGGTAAGTTCACCTAAAGAACCTTTTACACTAACCACTCCATCAGAAATATTAACATTAACACCTTCTGGAATCGTAATTGGGTTTTCTCCTATTCTTGACATTTTCTTATCTTTTATTAATAAACATGACATAATACCTCACCACCCACTTTCTGTACCCTTGCTTCTTTATCAGTCATTACTCCTTTTGAAGTAGAAAGTATGGCTACCCCTAAACCATTTAATACTCTCGGCACGGTTCTGGTGTCGGTATATTTTCTAAGTCCAGGCGTACTTATTCTTATCAACTTTTTGAAAGCAGACTGTTTTGTTTGTGGATTATATTTTAATGCAATTTTAATATTTCCTTGGTTATTCTCTGTTTCTTCAAATTTATAATTAAGTATATATCCTTTATCTTTTAAGATTTTAGTTATTTCCTTTTTAATATTTGAAGCAGGTATGTCCACCACCTTATGAGTCGCTTTTGAAGCGTTCCTCAATCTGGTTAAGTAATCTGCTATTGGATCTGTATTCATTTCTTTCTTTTTATATTTTATTTACCAACTTGCTTTTTTCACGCCTGGAATCTTACCAAAATTCGCCATCTCACGAAACAAAACACGAGAAATACCGAATTGCCTCATATAACCCTTTGGCCTTCCTGTTATTTTACATCTGTTGTGTAAGCGAACAGGAGAAGCATCTCTAGGTAGTTTTTGTAATCCTTCATAATCGCCTGCCTTTTTCAGGGTAGCTCTTTTTTCAGCATATTTATCTACCAATTTTTGTCTTTTTACCTCTCGAGCTTTCATTGATTCTTTAGCCATAAATTCTATTTATTATCTGAATCATCAGTTTCTGCTGATGATTCATTATTATCTTCTTCTGTTTTTTCAACTGAATCTGTATCTCCATTCGCTTTAGCTTCTGCATCTTCTTTGTCTCGTTCTTCTTGAGAAAGTGAAGCTCTTCTATCTGCTTCTTTTTTCTCTTCTTCTTCTGATGCCTCAGCTCTTGCCGCTTCTTCTGCCTCTCTTTTAATTGCTTCTTGCTTTTTCTTTTCTGCCTTTTCTGCTTCTATTTTTGCAGTCCCACTATCAGAAAATGGCATACCAAATTCTTTCAGCAGAGTAAAAGCTTCATCATCCGAATTTGTATCGGTAACAATGGTAATATCCATTCCTGTAATTTTATTAATCTTATCCAAATCAATTTCTTGAAATACAATATGTTCCTTTATTCCAAGGGTATAATTTCCTCTACCATCAAATCCTTTTTTTGGAACTCCCTTAAAATCTCTAACTCTTGGAAGAGAAGCAGAAATTAATCGATCCAAAAATTCATACATTTTATCTCCCCTTAAAGTAACCATCACACCAACAGGCATTCCTTTTCTTACTTTAAAGTTAGATATATCCTTTTTAGATTTGGTGATAAGTGCTTTTTGCCCTGCAATTGCCGACATTTCCTGCTGAGCAGTATCAATAAACTTTTTATCGGTGCTTTCATTTCCAACGCCTTGATTTAATGAAATTTTAACCAATCTCGGAACTTGCATTACCGATTTGTAGTCCCCTTTGAGCTTGTTTACAATCTCTGAATTATACTTCTGTTTTAATCTTGGTGTATATGCCATTATTTTATTACCTCTCCGGATTTTTTTGAATACCTTACTAATTTTCCTGCTTCTTCATCTCTTCTTCTTCCAATTCTTGTTGTAGCAGCTGATTTAGGATCTACTAGCATAAGATTAGAAATATGAATGGCTGCTTCTTGCTTAATGATGCCTCCTTGCGGATTAGCAGCATTTGGCTTAGTGTGTTTGGATACCATATTTGCTCCTTCCACAATTGCCCTATAAGTTTTAGAAAAAACTTTTATTATTTTTCCCTCTTTTCCTTTGGAAGCGCCAGCCATTACCTTCACAATATCGTCCTTCTTTATTTTAATTTTTACTTTTCTCATTTTATCAAATATTAAAGCACTTCAGGTGCTAATGAAATAACTTTCATATAATTATGTTCTCTCAGTTCTCTAGCAACCGGTCCGAATACACGCGTTCCTCTCATTTCTCCATTTTCATCAAGCAGAACGCAAGAGTTGTCGTCAAAACGGATGTAGGAACCATCTTTTCTTCTTACTTCTTTTTTAGTTCGGATCACAACCGCTTTTGCTATCTGTCCTTTTTTAACCCCTCCGGAAGAATCAGCATGCTTTATTGTTACTACAATTTTATCGCCCAATGAAGCGTATCGTTTTTTTGTGCCACCTAATACTCGAATACAAAGCACTTCTTTTGCACCACTATTATCAGCAACTTTTAATCTGGATTCTTGTTGTACCATTTTATTTAGCTCTTTCTAAGATTTCTACTAATCTCCATTTCTTGTTTTTACTCAAAGGACGAGTTTCCATAATCTTTACTTTATCCCCTTCATTACAAGTGTTTTCCCAATCATGAACAACTAACTTATTACTCTTTTTTACAAATTTTTCGTAAAGAGGATGTTTTACTTTTCGCTCCACAACCACTACAATGGATTTTTCCATTTTGTTGCTTGACACTATACCTATTCTTTCTTTTCTTACTTTTCTGTCCATTTTATTTATTTTTTTGCGCTTGTGCAATCTCTCTTCTTCTTATTTCAGTCATAATTCTTGCAATTGTTCTTTTGGTAAATCGGATTTGATGCGGATTTTCCAAAGGCGATACAGCATGACTCATCTTCATCTTTGCCAGTCGATCTCTTTCCTCTAAGAGAAGATCTCTGATTTCATTATCTGGCATTTCTATTAATACGCTTGATTTCATTTGCTTATTTTTCTATTACTTTATAATCTCTTTTTACAATAAACTTTGTTTTGATTGGTAATTTTTGAGCTGCAAGCCTTAAAGCTTCTTTTCCAGATTCAAAATCTACTCCATCAATTTCAAATAAAATTCTTCCTGGCCTTACAACAGCCGCCCAATATTCTGGTGCCCCTTTCCCTTTTCCCATTCTAACTTCTGCAGGTTTTTTTGTAATCGGTTTATCAGGGAAAATTCTGATCCAAACCTGCCCTTGTCTTTTCATTTCCCTTGTTACTGCAATACGGGCTGCCTCAATTTGACGATCTGTAATCCAACATTCTTCTAATGCTTTTATGCCAAAAGTTCCGAAATTTAATCTACTTCCTCTTTGGGCATTACCTTTCATTTTGCCTTTCTGCATTTTTCTGAATTTCGTTTTCTTTGGCTGTAACATTATTTATTTCTTTTATCTTTTATTATTATCTTCTTCTAGGTCTTCTATCGTTTCCCTTCTTTGATTTTCCACTTTTAAAATGAAGCCTCAAATCTCTTTTTCCGTAAACCTCTCCTCTACAAATCCAAACTTTTACTCCAATTTTACCATAAGTAGTTTGTGCTTCTGCTAGGGCGTAATCAATATCCGCACGAAATGTGTGCAGTGGCGTTCTACCATCTTTAAACATTTCCGATCTTGCCATCTCTGCACCATTTAATCTACCCGAAATC
>Ga0187827_10008378_pt1 | contig 11231 bp, 7 predicted proteins | sample ETNtaG_39_FD_167969 | JGI IMG/M metagenome (GOLD analysis project Ga0187827, IMG submission 167969) | Marine microbial and viral communities from oxygen minimum zone, Eastern Pacific Ocean - ETNP2014_SV_150_PacBio MetaG (Illumina Assembly) | ecosystem: Environmental > Aquatic > Marine > Hypoxic... | reverse complement strand
ACGAAAACACAGGTCACGTGATTGGTGTTTATCCACCACAGGTCTTTGATCCGGTAAATGCAATTGCTCAGACCTTCCTTGACTTCGGTACACTCAACCTACAAGGCGATGACTTGGCAGACGGAACTTTGGATGCGTTCTTGCTAGTTTACAAGACCTTTACTTCAACCGGTTCAACAGCTGAGCGTAACTACGACATCACTGTTAAGGTGCGAGATGCGGACAATGTCTACTGGGACTGGGCTACTGAGTCCAACGTGTCAATGAGTCAGAACCAAGATATCACAATCGATATTATGCGAGCAAAGCCATCTATTGTCGACATGGACGATCTTTCTGTCAATGAGGATACAGGTGCCAATGTAATATCTCTAATTGGCAAGGGACAAGATTACCAGGATGATTCGTCTGCGCTTTCTTGGACAGTCACTAATGATGTGAGTAATCCAAGTAATGCTTCGTCACCATTCACGTACAGTTTGTCAGGCACATCTCTGACTATTACACCAGATCCAGATGAGTTCGGTAACCACCGTCTCTATGTGACTGTTACAGATACGGACGGATTGTCTACTAGCCAGTCAGTTCTAGTCGCTGTACAGAACGTGAACGATGCTCCAACAATCTTCAACTCAGGGCATCCAACTGGATTGCCAGTGTTCACGGAGGTTCTAGCCGCAAATGGTCAAACAGTTTACAACGTATATGACGAGCCTCAGAGACGTAACCACATTACAGGCGAGGAGATGACTTGGGATTTGATTACCAAGAACTTAGGTAGTTCAAACGGTAACGGATATGTCACGGATTTGGCGAATGAGCAGGATTCTTCACTAGACAACAACAGTGAGCAGTCACCTCAAATTTACACTTGGTCTGCAACAACCGATCCAGCGATTTGTGATCCGTTCAGCGTCAGCGTCCAGAGTAACACTTTGGTGATTGATCTAAACGAGGGTAACGAAGCAGGTGGAACTTGTAATATTGTCTTGGGTCTCTCTGACGGCGCATCGGTCTTTGATGCGGCCGCTAGTGTGAGTGTTCCATTCACAATCAACCCGGTAAACGACCAGCCAGAAATACTACTTTGGAATGTTAGCCAGGGTGCGTACATTACCACAAGCTATCTCGACGGCAACGGCGACAAGGCTGCAGGTAAGATTACTGATACAACTGCAACACACACACCATGGTTCTGGCAAGTTAATGAGGACACAACTGATGATGACCTCTTGACAATCGACCTATCAAGGATGATGAGTGATAATGACCACACAATTGACCAACTATCATGGGAAGTTGATGAGACTCAGGCTTCGATGGATCAATGTAACTACCACAACTACTTCTCAGTCAGCATTGACAATGTCAACCAAGAGTTGTCTATCAATTTGATTCCTGATGCAACCACAGACGCTGACAGCAGTGAGTGGGATATGCTACAGGATGCTGATGGTGACGGTGTACCTGATGATGGTATTCACCAGATGACTCCACGAAGCGGAACCTTCTGCCCAGTGACTCTATGGATGAACGACACGGCAACTCCACCTTCGCAGTATAACTACTCACAATCTGCAACAGGCACATACGAACAAGGTAGCAGTCAAGAAACTCTGTACATCCGTGTGCACAATCAGGTCGAGATGCGTCCCGACTTCAACTTCGATGAAACCCGTATCTCACCACAGCCAGTTTACTTCCAAGGAATTGACGGTGTGATACGCGAGACATTGGTACCAGTATCTGTGTCTCTGGAGATGGAAGGCGACGAGCCAATAAACCCTGATGGCACTTACAAGTACCTCTACGACTTAAGAGTCTCATTCTATACGTCTGAGGTCGCGGGTGGTGAAGGAATATACCAAGGTAGTGTCCGACTAGGTAGTAATGGTCCCGGTGAAGGTGACATGGCTCTACCTTCATGGGGTGGCTCAACTGAAGTTCTAAGTTATGCACGCCTCAACAAGACCTCCGAGGATGTACGTGTATTCGTAGATGTGCTGACTGTGAATCCATTCACCTCCCCACCCAGTTACACTGACGACACAAGATACGAGAAGCCAGCACTTGAGGAGAAGAACTGGGCAGACAACAACATGTCTGCTACCCAGACCTCCTCTGACCTACCACTGATTGTGGAAGTTCGAGCAGCAGCAAGCGTAGCTTCGTTTGCTCCAACTCTGATGGCTGTTGGCCTAGTTGGTGTGTTCGTTGGTGCTCTGCTCAGTCGCTCCCGAGCAATTGAAGATGAGGAAGAGTTCGAGGAGAGTGCGTTAGTAGATGACGAGCGGGCAGTCAGCCCAGTCATCGCCACCATTCTTCTTGTGGCAATCACTGTCGTACTTGCTGGCGTAATCTATGTCTGGGCAGGTTCATTGGCGGACACAAGCACCAAGGGTGTGCCGCAATTGACTTTCACAGCTGAATCAATTACTGTTCAGGAAGTCAGCGGTCTACCTCAGGATGAGTGGCACTGGCGCATTACCACAACCTACGCTGCTACAGATCTAGCAACTCAGGCAATCAAGGTATCAGTGCTATGGAATAATGCAAGTGGACAGCAAGTGTACACCACTGCTCTCGCCCCAACTATGGGCGATGTAGAGCATGTGTACGGGTTCGCACCAAGGAACAGCCCAAACATGGTTACCTTCTGGGATGATGTTTCTGACTGTGAGAAAGGTGGTGCACCTTGTATCACTGAATTCGGCGCTGGTGACAGAATCTTCGTGCGAATGACTGACAATGATGGACTCATTGACAGCGCACAGATTGACATCAAGTACGAATTGCCTGGTGGCGCAGCATACGTGTTGAAGCAGTACACTGCATCAGCAAACAGCATCCGCTGAACTGGTCAATGAAGGCGCCATCAGGCGCTGGAATGCAGGGACGCTTGGGGGCTTTGGCCCCCGAGCGCCCGAACCACCCCTGAGGTAGAGGCTTGCCTTTGGCTTGAGGTGTGGAAGAAAGACGGCCTCGGCTTATCTCTTGTAGGGATTCGCCGGGGCTCTCTTCAGTTTCTTTGAAGATGTGAGCTTTCCTGCATTCTAAGAGTCATACTATCGTTGATAAGATATCAGGCACTGCCTAATTAAAGAGGTGGAGTTGTGGAGTTGCGTTCAGTCGTTTTTGATTGCGATGGCGTTCTTATTGATACTATATCCTCTTGGCGCATCATCCACGATTATTTTGGTACCAACAGTGGCCCAATGCTTGACCAGTTTCTGAAAGGAGGTATCAGTGATGAGGATTTCATGGCTGATGATATACGCCATTGGAAATCAGTACAATCTGAGATACATAGAGATGAATTGATGCGATGCTACCAAGGTGTAAGCCTCAATCCTGGCGCTAGAGAATTAGTAGATGCCCTCAAAGAGAGAGAAATCAATGTCTCAATTGTGAGTGCTGGTGTAGATCTTCTTATAGGCTCAATAGCTAAGATGTTAAAGGTCGATGATTGGGTCTCAAATGGCTTTCAGTACTGCGAAGATGGCTTTCTTCAGGACGAGGGTGTGGTGCGCGTTCCAGCCCATGACAAGAGCATAATGGTAGAGAAATTGTGCCGTATTAATGGCTTTGAACCCAAGCAGGTCTGTTCAGTGGGTGACAATCATACCGACCTTTCCATGATGATTCCTGGAAGTAGGTTCATTGGGTTCAACCCGAGTAAAGAGATGGCATTCAATGGCTTCCAAAAGGCAGGTGTCCCCATAGTTGAAGGAAATGATTGTAGGGACATTTGGCCCCATCTTTTCTCTGGTGAGCAATTTCCAGATTGATTCAATTTGTTTGCAATGAGGGTGAGTTCACGCGATACATTCATTGTTAACGTTGGTTGGTAAGAGTTACATGGAACTCTTCCTAGACAGTGCAGTGATTTCAGAAGTGGAGGAGATTTCCTCTTGGGGTGTGTTAGGTGGAGTTACAACAAACCCTACACTGATTCGTCGTTCGGGCGGCGATTTCAAGAAAACGATACAGCGAATTGCAGAACTATGCCCCGGCCCCATCAGTGCTGAGGTAAACAGCATGGATTGCGATGGGATGGTGAGTGAAGCACGAGAATTGAAGGTATTATTACCCGATAATGTCATCATCAAAATCCCATGCACTTCCGAAGGGCTAGCAGCAACAACCATTCTGTCCAAAGAGGGAATTGATGTCAACATGACATTGGTTTTCAGCATCTCTCAGGCACTTCTTTCAGCAAAGGCCGGTGCTTGCTATGTCTCCCCTTTCATCGGCAGAATTGATGATAAAGGAGAGGATGGTATGAAATTAATAGCGGAAATCATGGAAGTTTGGAATCATGATTCAAGTATTACTTGCAAAGTTCTTGCCGCTTCTATCAGATCATTGGCTCATGTCGAATTATCTGCTAGATTAGGTGCCCACGCAGCAACAATACCAACTGACATTTTCCGTCAAATGATTGAACACGAGTTGACTGATGTAGGGATTGAAAAATTCCTTGCTGACTGGGGTGCAGTGGAGTCTGAAGGTAGGGCATAAAGACTAGATTTTGTCATCCTTTCATCAGGCGAACGGAATGGTTGCAGTCTTGTGTGTGTGAAGATTTACTACTGTAAGAATACATGGTTTTGGCTGGAATCCAAGCATTCGCATGTATCCAGTCTGGTCTTGCCAAGTGCTACTCTGAATTAGGGTGGAGCCTTTGTAATCTCCACAGTAGTGCCCGTGAACATGCCCGCAAACAAGGATATCAGGTATCGCTTCGATAACCATGTGATCCTCAGGTTCTGGAGAGAGTGGTGTTTTCCCACGCCACGAAGGTGCTAAGTGGCGCCTTTCCAGCATCTCTGCCATTGCTTTCTCAGGCTCTGAGAAAGTGACATGCCTAATTGATGAGACGAAATCCATGATACTCACACCATGATAGGCCAGAGTCCTTACTCCATGGATGCTGAAATCACATGGGTTCCCAACGAATGTCGCCGAATTGAAATATTGCTGAATTAATGGTTCTAGAGACGGTTGTGGTTCTGCAGGACGCACAGCATCGTGGTTCCCTGGTAGTATTATGGTCTCGACCCAATCAGGTAGCAATTCAACCAAACGAGCCATCTCTTCATATTGCTTGTATAGGTCAATTATTTCCAACTCCTTGTCTTGGTTTGGGTAAATTCCCACGCCATCAACAACATCACCTGAAAGTACAACATATTTGATTGTCTTAGCAAGAGGGTCTTCGTGGAACCATTTTACCATCTTCTCCCACTGCGCCTCAAGGAAAGTGTGGGAGCCAACATGGATGTCAGAGATGAATGCAACAGAAACTGCTTGATTAGCTTCTGCTGTGCGCTTTTGGTGTTTTGTAAGAGGTGGGAGATGAATGTCATCAACTAGAAACATATCGCGGCTTCCTGGGTTAACAAAACCTGTAACGCCAACCACATCATCATTCATCAGTCCGGCAACAGCGATGGTATTGCGTCGTTTTGCTTCGGGTGAACTATCCATGGCGCGAGGTGGCCTTAGGACACAAAAGATATCGCCACTTTTATCTTCAACTCTGAAATGCAGGTTTTCTCCTTTGTGCCTCACATCATTGACCAGTCCAACGATTGTTGCGGTGTTACTACTACTTGAGTAGCGAGATGGGTCCCGAATTACTTGAGAGACATCGATTGGCCGATTCCGCATTCTACCAGATTGAATCAGTATACGTTTTAGTTTCTCCAAACGGTTGTTGAACAGTGAGAGCATATCACTTAGTTTACCTTCTGTCGTGCTCTTTCCAGTGATGTCAAAGTGGATTTCCAATTCGGTATCGACTTCTGTGGCCACCATAGGAAAGTCATCAAGTGAAAAAGAGGGTAAATTGTGGGGGCGTGATGGAGCTTCAGGTTCAGCGGTGTCAATTGGTGCAATCACTCTACCTTTTGAGGGGGTTTGTTGTTCTGCTTGCTTAGATCTATCGAGTACTGGTATCATTTCATCAATAGAGTTCTCTTGCTCTTGCACTGGCCGACTCAGAGTGGAATCAGTCTGTTCAATAATATTCTGAAGGACATCTTCGGTTAGTACGCCGGAAATTCCGAGGTTTTTTGCAACCTCTATCACTTTGAATGGATCATCCATTTCCATCAATTTTGATTGCGCACCTGCACCGGCAAAGAGGCCAATTCCGGCCAAACGAAGAGATATATCTCGCCAGCGCCCGTTCACCATACCCCATACGCAGGAGAGAACGCTCTAAGCCATTGCGATTGTATCAGCAACAATAGCAGTATAGAATAGCCATTGAGCAAATTACTCGTCATCATCCCAAGCGATATCGGATTCCGGAATTACAGGTTCTTCTGGCTTAGGTTCTTCTTCACCTTCAGACCATGCGACGTCCTCGCTCCATTCCTCATCCTTTTCCTCACCATTGGATAGTTGTTTGAGTGCTTCAGGGATAGTGGGTTCTTTGGCTTCTTCCTCCTCGGCCACTAAAATCTCTTCCTCATCATCTCTTAGTTTATCCCACGCCTCAAGTGCAACTCTCAGTGCGAAAGTAGTGAAAGCCTCTTTGTTGCTATGCCTATCACCTTGACCGAATTCAGCACTTTTTGTAATTACTTCACCTTCGATGTAGATGCCGACCCAGACGAGCCCCACCTCTTTTGTTTCTGTAGCACCTGTTGGCCCAGCTATTCCAGTCACTCCTATTGCTACATCACAGTTTGACTCTTTTGCCGCACCCTTCGCCATAGCTTCTGCAACTTCAGGGCTGACGGCACCAGCAGCGTCATCTCCATCGTCAAAGAGTTCTTCTGGAACTCCTAGTTGTCGGTTTTTTGCTTCATTAGTATATGTAATCCAGCCTTGTCGGAACCATTTGCTGGCTCCCTGTATGTCAGTGAGTGCAGAGGCAACCATGCCACCAGTGCATGATTCAGCAGTTGAGATGAAGAGGCCGGCTAGTTTTAGGCGGCGAGCAAGGATGCTTGCGAGCACAGAGGCGTCCTGTACCATGATGTTGGCCGCGAAGCGACCCCTTTTTGAGATATTGCCCCACTTCCTCCACCCTGTTAGCGCAATATTCCACTATTATCGCCTTTCATGGCGTAAAAAGAGGGTTTTTTGGTAGCGCGAATCTCAATATGAAAAATGCATATAATATCCAATTTTCACAGTATAACGGCAAAAATATGGTTGTTTGTTATGGGCCCGGCCAGATTTGAACTGGCGATATTCGCCTTGTAAGGGCGACGTCATAACCGCTAGACCACGAGCCCGATGGAATAGCCGAAGAATAACCACAATATGAACCACGCGACCCCTTAGCCTTTTGTGTAGGGACTGTTGTGGCCCTATTGTGAACGACATTGCGGGATTGTTAGAGCGCTTGCAAGCCGCCGATGTACCCTTGACTCCAGTTATCCGTGAGGCAATGTCAGCAATTGCTGTGGAATCTTTCACTAATTACGATTCTGAACCTTTCTACTATGACCGCCCATTGGTTTTCACAGAGACCGATAGTGGTGGAATCAAAACAATATCAGCACCACACATGATTTGCACCCTACTACATCATCTTGAGTTAGAACGTGGCGATGAGGTATTGCTACTTGGTGCCAAAGGAGGGTATCTAGCTGCTTTGATAGGACACATTGTCGGCCCAGAAGGTGGTGTGACAGTGGTGGACCCGAATCGACAGGTCATCGAACATGTTAGGGAGCGTTTGAAAGAGTTTGATTGTGAAGCAAGATTCCACATCCGTAAGATGAGACAACTTGATCACGCACCTCCGAATTTGCCAGACCCATTGAATCGTGTCTTGGTGACAGGCTCTCTGCCCAATCTTCCTAATTGGTTGGAAAATAGAATCACCGATGGCGGTTTCGTGATAGCCCCTATTGGTGGCAGGGTGGCCCAACGTTTGCTCAAGCGTGAACGACAAGGTGAATGGCTAGACACAGATCTTGGTGGAGTTCTGTTCGGGCCTGTGGACATTTCTGAAACAGAAGACGAGGCTACAGATTCACAGCAACTAGCATCTCTGCTTGAGAATGCTTTGGAGATTGGCTCTGAATTGGGTGTTTTTGATGCAGAACAGATTGACCATTTGCGTGAGTTTGTAGAGCAATTACGCCTTTTGCCCGCCGATCTTCCCCCGGTCTTGCTAACTGGAGATGATGATGTATGGGAGGATGATGAAGACGAGCGCCTCCACTTTATCGGGTTAGAGGGTGAGGTTGAGGACAATCCTCTCTTCGAAATGTTGTTGAATGCTTCTGATTGGCTCTCACCGCTATGGCCTACTCTCTTCGCATTGTTAGAAACTGAAATGCAGCACCCTGGCGCACCAGATGATATCGGCGGCGATTTTGGATTTGGTAGTCATGAAGACTTGGTCCCATAATAGCAAGTTGAGAATAAATCCAACTTGGTGTCGGTGATGCCCGTCTAGAATTGTGCCGGTTTGCTTGTCAACGAGCAGAGGTTTGGTGTAGCAACCCCATTTTTTGGTCACTTCAGCCAGTTCCCGGACCTTTTTTAGGCGAATTCCCTCGTGCGCCTTCAACCACTCAATGGGCACGAGTTCTACCTCCATGACCCCTCCCCGCCGTCGCCCTTGAAAGCGATTGCCGCCCCCCGACCTCCTGTGGAACCATACGCGAGAGTTGCTGCACTGCCGAAAGGAGCACGTGCCGACATGGAGGGCGTAGCCTTTCCATCAACGATGCATAGTTGGGTAGAATCACTTCCAGATGACCTGTTGCAGGTGGTTTCCACTATCTCAGAAAGTGGTGGGGGCGTCTGGGTTGTTGGGGGTAGCGTTAGGCAGTGCCTGAATGGTGTCATGGATCCTCACGATTACGACTTGACAACCAATCTCAGACCTGAGCAAGTGATTGCTCTATTTGATCCTTTAAATTCAATTGATATTGGTGCTAAATATGGTACTGTGATGGTCAGAGTGAGGTCTGATGGCGAGTTTTATGAGATAACTACCTTGAGGTGTGATCAAGAATATCTAGATGGTCGCAGGCCGGAATCTGTGATTTTCGGCGACTCACTATTGGAAGACCTTGAGCGTCGTGATTTGACAATCAACGCTATGGCCGTTGACCTGTCTAGGCAACTTTTGTATGACCCATTTGATGGATACCAAGATTTGCAGAATGGTGTACTACGTGCTGTTGGAAATGCCTCCACAAGATTGTCTGAAGATGGTTTGCGGGTGATGCGCGCATACCGATTAATGGATCAACGAGGTGCAGGCATTTGGAGTCCCGATGATGATTTAGCATCTGCTCTCAAAGATTGTCAATATATGCTAAAAAATGTCAGTGTTGAGAGAATTTGGCAGGAATTCAGGCAGATTCTTGCAGGTCAGCACGCTGCTCTAGTGCTTGAGGAGATGTCTGAAGATGGCGTGCTGTCGACAATTTTTGCAGGGCATGAGTATGACTTGACAGGTCAAGCGAGGCTTGCAGAAATTTCCGGGGACGAGATAGTTGAAGCCCGTCTAGCGATGATGTTCAGGGCCGATGATGTTAGTGTGTTGATGAAGCGTTTGACGATGCCGAAAGCAATCATTACGGGGGTCAATGAGCTGAGCAGACGCCTATCACATCTTCCCAATGCAGGCACAGTAGCAGAGTTGCGTCTATACAGGACGGTACTTGGAAGCAGATTGAATCAACAACTAGCCTGTGAATCAGCGCTTGCAACCAGCGGAGTTGAGGAGGTAATCTCATCGCTTGCCTCTTTGCCAGCAAATACAGCGGGCGATGCACCATTAGCAGATGGAAACTGGATTGCAGAAATGACTGGACTAAGCCAAGGAATCAAACTTGGCCGATTGAAGGAATGGCTCCATCGAAAACAGATTGAGGAAGACTTGCCAAACCTTGCGGAGGTTGAATCACGCCTCAATCAATTGGTGTGGAAAGATGGTGATCCCACAGAATGGCCCCGGCTCTGCTGGCCTTGAAATTCAAAGTTTGAGATTTCGTGCAATGACCAAACGTTGTACTTCCTGAGTACCTTCGTAAATTTGGGTGATTTTTGCATCTCTGAAGAATCTCTCAACAGGGAATTCGGTCACATAACCATATCCGCCGTGAATCTGTACAGCTCGCTCGGCAACCCACATAGCGGTGTCTCCTGCGAACAACTTGGCCATGCTCGCTTCGTTGGTGTGACGGGGTGCTCCTTCTTCGTAGTGCAGTTGTTTGGCTCGTGCGGCACGATAGACAAGCAATCTTGAGGCCTCGACCCTAGTGGCCATATCTGCGAGATATGAAGTGATCATCTGGTGGGCTGCCAACGGCTTTCCAAAAGTCTCTCTTTCTTGGGAATACTTCAGAGCTGCTTCGTATGCACCTTGTGCTATTCCAAGGGCTTGTGCGGCAATTCCTATTCTACTATTATCGAGTGCATTCATTGCGATTGAGAATCCTTTCCCTACATCACCTAGCACATTTTCTACTGGAACTTTGCAGTTTTCAAGTATCAGGGAGCAGGTATCACTACTTCGGATTCCGAGTTTATCTTCTTTCTTACCCACAGTGAATCCTTCAAATGCTTTCTCAACAATGAAGGCGGTTGTTCCCCCATGCTTCTTTGTGCCATAATCTGGATGACCAATCACTTTAGCGAAGAGGACGTAGATGTCTGCCGAGGCCCCATTAGTGACCCACATCTTCATTCCATTGAGGATGTAATGACTACCATCATCAGAGAGTTTTGCTTTGCAGGAGAGAGCGGCTGCATCTGTGCCGGCTCCAGCTTCTGAAAGAGAATAGGCTCCAACCTTGTCAGTGGATAATTGAGTTAGATACTGCTCTTTTTGCTCATCAGTACCGTGTAGTGTAATGGTTTTACTGCATAATCCCACATGAACTCCATAGAAGACTGAAAATGAAGGGTCAACTCGGGCGAGTTCCTCAATGATGATTGCCTCACTGACATCATCCACTGGCATTCCCCCAAAATCTTCGGAGATAGTGATGCCTTGAAGTCCGGTCTCATCGCAGAACCGTTTCCATTCTTCAGTAGGTGGAATTTGATGCTTATCACGTTCCTTTATTGTGGGTGGAAGAACCGACTCAGCAAAGTCCCTTACCATCTCTCGAATCATGGTTTGTTCGTCAGTTTCTCGGAAGTCCATGCATTGCACCTATGGTTTGGCCAAAGGTCTCTCGTTCATAACGGGTCGCTAGCCACCTTTGGTGGCGTGAAAATAGGGTTGTCGACTCAAATAA
>Ga0187827_10008374_pt1 | contig 11236 bp, 11 predicted proteins | sample ETNtaG_39_FD_167969 | JGI IMG/M metagenome (GOLD analysis project Ga0187827, IMG submission 167969) | Marine microbial and viral communities from oxygen minimum zone, Eastern Pacific Ocean - ETNP2014_SV_150_PacBio MetaG (Illumina Assembly) | ecosystem: Environmental > Aquatic > Marine > Hypoxic... | reverse complement strand
GGATGTTTTTTTAAAGCCTTTAATTCTGAACCAAATATAAAATTATTTGAATATTTAACATAATATAATGGTTTCTCACCTATTCTATCTCTTGCTAATATAATTAAATTTTCTTTTTTATCATAAACTGCGAAAGCAAACATTCCCTCTAATTTTTGTAGAGTTTCTTCTAAACCATATTTATCTAAACATACTAATAAAGTTTCAGTATCAGATAAACTTTTCCAATAACCACTAAACGCAAATTTTGTTTCTATTTCCTTTCTCAATATAAGATGATTATAAATTTCACCATTATATACTATTATATAACGACCAGAACTTGAAATCATAGGTTGATTGCCTTTGTGACTAGTATCTAAAATAGATAATCTTTTGTGAGCAAAATATACTTTTTTTGATTCATCCTTCCAAAATCCATCATTATTTGGTCCTCGATGACTAATCAAATTAATCATTTCATGAAAAATATTATTAGGTATTTGAGGGCCTATATATCCTACAAAACCACACATTATTTAAAAATCTTTATTAAAAAATTGATCATTTGAACTAATGGATAATATTTTATGTTTCTTAATAAATCTAACGATAAAAAAGGAAATTTAAGAAACAATGAATTTATCGGTATCTTTCCTAAGTTACTATTTTGATTTGATAAATAGTTTGCAGGTATATGATTGATGAGACATTCTTTTAATATTAATAAATTATTATTTTTAATCTGAAATGGTACAAAATTTCTAGAAATATAGTTCTTAGGTACGTTTGAAAATATTGGGCCTATATCAGCATTCTCTCTTATGCCTCCAAAATTAAAATAAAAATGATGTTTTCTATCATTAGGATTATTAATCATTTCTTTGGCTAATTTTTTATCAATTAAATAATTACTTTGACTCGGATTTGGCATATTTATAAAGATTAAATCATTAATCAGAATTTTTGGGGCGAAATAATTTATTATCTTGAAACCTATATCAGTTGACTTTAATTCATTAACGTTAGAAAACTCAAATCGAAAAAATGAAGGTATTATATTTTTATAATATAAAATTTTTCTATATTTTAACCAATAATTTATATTTTCTGCACTTATTAAATTATCATCTTCAGTATGTAAAAAATGGGTGTAATATTTACTATTTATAAAATCTTTTTTAAGAATTTTTTTATGTTCTAGTATTAAATTATGTGGATGCAGTAATTTATCACAAATGATTAATTCTATGGAATAATCACCTTGATATTCAGTATTTAAATACCTAGGATAAGAATTTTTAATTAATTCAATTTCAGATTTAATATTAGTATTTGTAAATAAATATACTTTTACATTCTTTCCAAAATTTCTATGCTCTGAAAGAATTTTTTTTAAATATTTTAATCTTTCATGATTAAAATGAAAAGTAGCACAAATTAAGATATTAACATCTTTTATATTTGTGATTAAATTATTCAATTTATATTTCCAATTAATGATTAATTTTTTTTATAAATAATTTCAGTACCAGATTTAGTAAATTTGAAATCCAATATTGATAGATTCGACAATGAATGAATAATTTTTTTATGGTTTTTTTTTCTTGAATAAAAAAGAAGGAAGCCACCTCCTCCTGCACCCAGTATTTTACCTCCTATTGCACCATTTTTTATTGCAATGTCATAATAATTATCAATGGTATGATTGGATATTTTAACTGATAATTTCTTTTTTAATTTCCAATAATTATGTAAATCTTTACCAAAATTTTTAATATTATTTTGTCTACTAGATTGATCAAAATATTTATTACAAAAATTCTTTAATTTCAAAAAATTATCATAATTTTTTTGATTATTAGATTTACTTTGATGTTGTAAGATTTTATGTGCATCTCTTTTTATTCCAGTAAAAAGCATTATTAAATTATCTTCCAAGGATTTTATTTGTTTATATGTAAATTGTAATTTTTTAATTACTACTGTTTCATCTTTTTTAAAAATATATCTATTAAAACCTCCATAACAAGAAGCATAATGATCTTGTTTGCCAATTGATCTTTTTAAAATATCAACTTCTATGGTTGATGCTATTTTTGATATTATTTTTTTATTAACTTTTTTCTTCTCTAACAACAATAAAGCGTGAACCAAACCTACAGCAAATGCACTTGAAGACCCAAGACCAGTGCTAGCTGGTATATCGGCAAAACTTGCAATTTCTATAGGGTAATTGATTTTAAAATATTTAAGTGTTTCTCTAATTATTGGGTGCTCTATTTTATTAATATTATTAGTATATTCATTCTTTTTCCAATTAATTTTATATTTTTTTTCAATAATTCCACTTTGTTTTTTGACCAAAACATAAACAAACTTATTTATTGTTGTACTAATAGTACAACCATCTTCAATAGAATAGAAAGATTTAAGATCTGTTCCACCTCCAAAAAAACTTACTCTAAAAGGAGTTTTAATTATTATCATTTAAGTAATATTTTTTAATTGAATTGATTGATTGAAGCATATTTTTAAATACTCCTATTGGGTACATTTCTTTTGCTAAATTTTTTAAATCAACCTTATCACCTAAATAAATTGAAGCTGAACCAGCATTATAAGCTGCTTTGCAATCTCTTATATCATCACCCAAATATATACATTTTTTTAAATTTAAATTATATTTTTTCGATACTTCAAAAAATAGACCCGGAGCTGGTTTTCTTGTATAAGAATTAGTATTCCACATATCTGGTGAAACTAAAATATCTTTAATCTTAACACCTTTAGTTAAAAGGTAATCTTTCATTTTTTTATGAATATAATCTAATTTTTTTTTAGTTATCATTTTTCTTGCTATTCCAGCCTGATTAGTAATTATTATAAATTCAAAATTGTCTTTAGATAATTTTATTAGGGCATTTAAGCTAGATTTAATAAACTTAAAATCATTCCAATTTTCAATATACCTACCTTTTTTTGATTTTTTATTAATAGTTCCATCCCTATCTAATAATAAAATTAATTTTTGCTTAAAAAATTTTCTTGTTTTATATAATCTTTTTATATCAGATATACTGTTATAGTGACCTTTAATTTTAATAGCAGATATTTGATTCTTTTTTGATAAAATAGATAAAATCTTTGAAAAGTTATAATTAAAAGTATTATTTATTTTTTTAAAATATTTAAAAACTCTTTTTTTATTAATAAGCATGTAGCCAACTTCTACAAAATTATAATCATTTTTTTTCCTTGAATTATCATAATCAATAATGCCATTTTCATCATCAATTATCTTAATATTTCCTTGTTGTTTGTTTGCGATATGTAATGAAATTATAGACTTATTTAATTTAAAATTCTTAATTAAGTCTTTTAAATTTAAATCAATATAATTATCACTATATAGTAAAACAAAATTTTCTTTAATTTTATTTTTTGCTTCAAAAATTCTTTTTGAAGTATCCCATTCTAACGGTCCATGTGAATATTCAATCTTCCATCCAAATTGTTTACCATTACCAAAATAATCAATTATTTTTTTATCTAAGTAGCCAGTCAATATCAAAAAATCATTTACTCCCTGCTGTGATAATTGATTCATAATTAAAAATAAAAAAGGTCTATTATTTACTTCCACCATGGGCTTAGGTATGTTTTGTGTTAAGGGTAGCAATCTCTTACCAGAACCTCCACACAAAATTACAGCTTGCCTAATTCTCATTTTTAGAAATTATATAATATTTGTAAGAAATTTTTATACCTTCCTCTAATGAATGCATTCTTAAAGGTTGAAAATATTTATTTGTAAGATAGTTGCATCCCCAAAAATTCACTAAACCTTTATTTTTATTAATTTTTTTTAATTCATCAGTGTACTTATTATTTTTATTAACAATTTTTTCTACAATTGAAATTAGTTTAATTACGGAAATACTTTTGCCTGAGGAACAATTATAAACTCCTGATTTAATTTTATTAAATATTGAATTATAAAATATTGTGGCTACATCATGAACAAATACAAAATCATTTTTATTTCTTATATTTTTAATATTAGGCAGTTTACCTTTTTGTAAACTATTAAAAATAGTAGGAAGTAAAGATCCTGATCTCTGAAATGGACCATAAGCATAAAATATCCTTAACCAAATCATATTAATTTTATTTTTTTTTGCTTCAATTTCTAACCAACTTTTAAGTGAATGTTTTGCCCAAGTAAAGTAATTATAAGGTTCTCCATTTATTTTTGTTTTACAAACCCCTTTCATAATATTATATTCTAAACAAGTACCTGCAATAATAATTTTTTTACATGATCCTAAACTAAAAATATTTTCAAAAAATAAAATAGAATTATCTAGATTTATTTTACAAGTTTTATGATCAAAAAAAGGTATTTTTTCCCAAGCAAGATGGACTACAATCTCAGGGCTAAATTCAATCAATATTTTTTTATAAGTATTAGGTTTGGATAAGCTGACCTTAACCAACTTAATGTTTTTATAATTATTTTTATAATTCGATTTATTTAAAACAATTACTTTATTCTTGGTATTTGACAACAATTCTAATAAATGCTTACCTACAAAACCTGATCCTCCGGTTAATAAGATTCTCATAGTCTGTTCACTGATAATCTGGATGGCTTAAATCCTTTTGAGATATAATTTGAGGTTCGTAAGGCCATTTAAAATCAAAAGAGGGATCATTGTATCTAATACCTTTTTCACTTTCAGGAGCATAAGGATTAGAACAATAATAATGAATGATAGAATTATCGTCTAATGTCATAAATGCATTTGCACATCCTTTCGGAACATGTATCATACTTCTATTTTTCTCTGTTAGTTCTGCAGATATCCATTTTTTATAAGTAGGACTATCTTCTCTTAAATCTACAACAATATCAAAAATACTTCCTTTAAAACAAGATAATGTTTTTGCTTCTTGATTTGGTGCTAATTGATAATGAAAGCCTCTTAATGTTTTTTTGTATTTATTCTCTGAAACATTTGATTGAGATATATTTATTTCAATATCATTTTTAAGAAACTCTTCATTACAAAAATGCCTTCTAAACAAACCGCGTTCATCTTCAAAAGGCGTCGGATATATAATCCAAACTCCTTTAATTTCTTGTTCTACAAATATCATATTTATCTTATCTGTAATTTGTTGTTAATAACATTATTAATCATTAATTCTTCGATCTTTTTTATTCTATTTGTTTGTGAACCTAGAAATTGATCTTTTGTGAAATTTATTTCTTTAAAAAAATCTATCAATTCATGCGCTCCTTCAACTAAACTCATAGTTGGCTTGTAAAAATCTTTTAATTCATTTAATATTTTATTAAATGAAACTTTATATGTTCTTGGATCATTTTCCTCATTAGTAAATTGAATATCACAATCTGGAATGATGTTTTGAACAGTAGTGGCTAATTTTTTAATGCTGTAATTACCATTCATAATACCCACATTAAAGGATTTTCCAGCTATTAATTCAGAAGGAGCTTTCAATCCAGCAATCAATGCCATACAAACATCCTTTATATGTATGACAGGTCTAAATGGACTTCCATCACTTTTGATTAGAATTTTTTTAGAAGTAAAAGCAGACGCTACAAAATTATTATAAACAATATCACATCTCAATCTAGGACTCTTACCAAAAACTGTAGATGGCCTAAAAGAGCATACATTGAAGTCATTAGAATTTAATTTATTTAATTCAATTTCTGCTAACCATTTACTTTTTGCATATTCTGTTATTGGATTTTTTTTACTCAAATCCTCATCAAGCTCTTCGTGAGAATTAGATATACCATATAAGCTTTGCGTTGACGCATAAACAAATCTCTTAATGCCTAATTGTTTCGCTAAATTAGCAAATTTCATAGTTGCATGATAATTAACATTATTAGTTATATTTTTTTTTAACTCGCCCAAAGGATCATTTGATAAGCCTGCTAAATGGATAATTCCATCAATCACATCAAGATCATATTTGTCAATATCCCTTAAGTCTTTAATAATTTGTTTATGAGGATTTGTTTCTTTAGCTATTAAGCAATCCTTAAAATATCCTATATCAAAACCTACAACATTATATCCAATAGATTTTAGTTCTTCTGTAAGAACTGATCCGATATAACCAAGATTACCAGTAACTAAAATATTATTCATAAGAAAGTTGTTAAAATATTTTTTATCAATAAAAATTATTACAATTCATTGTCTATCATTTTTTTAATTACATCTTTCAAACCTAAATTTGCTTTCCAATTTAACTTTTTAAAAATTTTTGATGGATCTGCAAAACTATTTATCGAATTTAATTGTATTTTTTGTTCAACTATATGATCTCTGTAATCTAAATTAAAATATTCAAAAGAAAATTTAATGAAATCTCTTAATGAATAAGATATTCCAGATGCAACAATATAATCATCAGGAATCTTGGCATTATTAATTAAATACATCGCCTCAACATATTCAGGAGCCCAACCCCAATCTCTTTTTAAGTCATCTATATTTGTTATTTTCATTTTTAATTTACGATTATTGTTGATTTTAATGACTTCTGAAATTATTCTTCTTGAAAGAAATTTGTTCGTTCTTAAACTAGATTCATGATTGAACAATATTCCATTAGTTAAATGCAAATTATATACTTTTCTATAATTCTTTATTAAAAAATATGCAGAAAGTTTAGAAATTGCATATGGACTTTGAGGGTTAAAGTAACTGTTTTCATCTACAGGTATTTTTTTGATATTTCCAAAACACTCACTAGAACAAGCATTAAATAACCTAATTGATTTTTTGTTAATTCTCAATTCTTCCAAAAAATTTAATAATCCAAAAAAAATAGAATTAAAACTCTCTTTAGGCTTAACAAATGATTCTTTAACAGATGAAAGTGAATTCAAGTAATAAATTTCATCAGGATAAATCTCATTAATAATTTCTTTAACGCCGTTCGACTTTAATGTATTTAATTTATAAATTTTAATCTTATCGTATATTTTTAATAATTTTAAATTATTAAAGTGTTCAATTGATGAAAATCTGCTAGTTCCAAAAACTTTATATTTTTTTCTCAACAAATTTTTTGCTAAATAACTTCCATCTTGACCAGATATTCCACATATAAGAGCAATTTTTTTCATTTTAATAATCTATTATATAAGCTAAGAGTTTCTTCAGCATTTTTTTTCCAAGTAAATTTTTTACATTGGTTTAACCCTTTTTTTATCATATCAAACTGAAGTTTTTTATCTTTTAATATTTTTTCAATGGAAAATTGAATACTATTAATATCATAAGGGTTAAAATAAATTGCAGCATTCCCAGCAACTTCCGGTAACGAGCTATTGTTACTGCATACTACTGGACACTTGTGTCCCATGGACTCAAGTAATGGTAATCCAAAACCTTCATATAAAGATGGAAAGATAAATAAATCTGCTTGAGAATAGCAATTTGAAAGAATATTGTCATTTCCAGAAATATAAATAATATTATTTTCTATATTAAGTTCCTGAAATAATCTATTTTCTTCATTTGTAATTTTTTTATTTCCAAAAATAACGATATCAAAATTGGCTTTTAGGAAATTAGAATTAGAAAAAGCCTTAATAAAACTTTTAAAATTTTTTATATGATTTCTATCACCAACATAGAGAATATAAGGATTCTTTTTTTGAATTTTTAAATTATCATAATTATAATTCTTTTTAAATAAATCAAAACCTAATCTAATGACAGTAATTTTATTTTTTGTTTCTGGAAAAAAATTAATTAAATCTTTCTTTGTATTTTCAGAAATAGAAATAATATGATCAGCTCTTTTAATTGAGTTAATTTTTTTTTTTATATTTGGATCTTTTTTATCAAAAAATTTACCAAGAAAAACTTCATGTGTCATGTCATATACTGTTAAAACTTTAATTGTTTTGTTTGAATTAAAATTTATTGAAGAATAATATGTTTCATGAATAATATCGGCTTTCCATTTTTTTATTAAATAATTACTATAATATTTAGAAAAAATATTAATTAATCGATATGTTTTGAAAGGATATTCATCTATATATTTTCCAAATTTAAGATTGTTTGGAATCTCCTGTAAATATATATTATAATTAATTGGAGAAAATATTTTTGCTTCAACTTCCAAACTATTCAATTGTTGAATTAAATTTGCAAAATATCTAGAAATACCTCCATATTGTTGAAGAGAAAATATTTGATTATCAAATGCAACTTTCATTAAAAATATTTTTTTAAATTTTTAATTTTATCAATACTTCCATCAGTTAAATTTAAAATAGGTAATTCTTCAATAATATCCAAACTTGCATCTAAATTCTTATAGTCAAGCCTGCCAACTAAATTCCTACTTTCTCTATATTTAGCTTGATGAATTTTAATGTTTTGCAATTTAGAATTAATAAGTTTTATACAATCACTTTTCACAAAAAAAGCATTATTACCATTTAAATTTGTACCTAAAAAAATGTATCCTTTCTTTCGGGCAAGTTCTACTAAAGCTTTAATTGAACATCCAAAGTAAAGATGTGAATAATGTTTTTGAGAACGAATAAATTTTTCTTCATATGGTATTGTTAAAGATAATTTTTTTCCAAAAATACTATTAAATTCACATATAACAATAGAAGGGGTTAATTCTTCAATGGCTTCCCATAACCAATAATCATTTCCATCAACATCAATACTTAATATACCTAAATCATTTTTAATATTGTAATTTCTTAATATGTTATTAATATTTTTAATTGTTATAAATTCGTTTAAAGCAATAAGATCTCCTTTCCAATAATAGTCTGAAGAAACAATTTCATTTATATTGTTGCGATCTCCATCTATAATTAAGCCTGACCAATTATATTCTTGAAAAAGTAATCTTGTATTTGATTCGATATAATTTTCTACTCCAAATTCTACAAAAGTTTTATTAATATCTGGTATTTGGTTTATAATCCAATTTATAATTCCATCTTCTCCCCACTGTGAAAAAACAGAAAATTCTACATCAGAAAGATCATTAATTAAGTTTTTATCTTTATTTAAATTGGAATTAATTCTAGAGATTAAAATTTTTTGATCTTCTAATAATTTAATAATCGTTTTTTGCTTTTTATTAAAGCGATAATTTAAACTTTTAAATATTTTATTAATTAACATTATTGATATTTTATTTACTTATAAATAACATTATTTTTTATAGATAAATTATTCCTTTTATTTTTTTTACCACAAACTATTAGATCCACCAATTATAGTTTGCAATATACCATCTTATAGTTTTTTTTAAACCATCTTCAAATTCAACATCACACCTAAAATTTATTTCATCTTTTAATTTTTTACAATCAAGTGAATATTTAAAATCATGACCTTTTCTATCTTCAACATATTCAATTAATTTTGATGATTTATTATTATTAAAAATTGGAGTTTTTGGATATATATTATTTAAATGTGTATTTTGTAATAAAAATTCATCCATTTTTTTACAAATTAACAATGCTAAATCAATGTTGCTAATTTCAAAATCGCTAGATATATTATAACTATTATTTCGAGATCCTTTAAATAATAATTCAATTATTGCCTTACAATTATCATCAACATGTATCCATTCTCTAATATTTCTTCCGTCACCATAAATAGGTAAAGGTAAACCTTTTAATATATTTTGTATTATTAGAGGAATAAATTTTTCAGTATTTTGATAATTACCATAATTATTACAACTATGTGTAATAATATAATTTAAGTCATATGTATTAGAAAATGCCCTAATTAACATATCCGAACTAGCTTTAGAAGCTGAGTAGGGATTTTTTGGATCATATTTGCTTGTTTCTTTATTCGAAGATTCATTGGAAGATAGAGATCCAAAAACTTCATCAGTAGAAATTTGAAAAAAAATATTTTCTTTAAGTGAGTTTTTCCAATGATCTAAAGAAATTTTTAAAAGATTGTAAGTTCCAAAAATATTTGAATTAATAAAATCAATTGGTTTATCAATTGAATTATCGACATGACTCTCTGCAGCAAAATTTATAAGTGAGTCAATATTATGTTTTTGAAATATTATATTTAAATTCTTATAATTCGTTATATCATCTTCATAGAAAAAAAAATTTTTACCATCTATATAATTTTTAATATTTTCATACTTTGAAGCATAACTTAATTTATCAACAATTATACAATTGACGTCTTTTTTATATTTATTCATTATTTTAACAAAATTTGTACCTATAAAACCTGCACCTCCTGTAATTAACAAATTTTTCATAAATTTTTATTTTTTTTATTAATAAGTGTATTTGTTGAAAATAAATTTATTTTAATAAAAACACCTAAATTTAATTTAAATAAATAATATATTATATATATATACTCTTTAATTTTTAAGTTCTCTAAATATCTAATCATTAATATAGAAAACTTATAAAATGGTATAAAAAATTCTATTTTTCTTATTTGGGCCTTTTTTACAAAATTATTTACATTACTTGTCCCTTCAGTTCCTATCAATATATAAGATTTTCTCGATCTATTAATCTTGCCATGATTAATCATAAAAATATTTATAGCCCAATCATAAGCTAAAAATTCCACATTAAGATTTGGACATTTTTTAAGAATTTCAGATCTATATAATGAGTAAAATATACCATGTGAAAACCATGCATTTTTTAAAAATATTTTTACTCTATTAAATAAATTACCTTCTAATGAAAAATCTACAAAGATATTATCTTTTAGATTCTTTTTTCCTAAATAATTAATCGAAGTTGATCCTACAAAATCTTGGTTTTTTGATAAAAATAAAAAATTATCTTCAATAAAATTTTCTGAGTGAAAATCATCACTGGCACCCCATAAAAAGTATTTTCCATTTGATTTTTTAAGTACAAATTCAAAATTTTTAGGACCACCAATATTCAATTTCTGTCTAAAATATTTTATTCTTTTGTCTAATTTTGAATATTTTTCACATATCTCTTTTGTAATATCATTGGAATGATTATCTGAAATTAATATTTCTAAATTTTCGTATGATTGATTAATTATTGATTTTAAACTTTGTTCAAAGCCCTTGCCCCCATTATAAACAGGCATTCCTACACTTATAAGCGGGGACGATTCATTATTATTTGAATCCATATTTTTATTTTAATCTTTTTATATAACCCTCAGCATAA
>Ga0187827_10008372_pt1 | contig 11238 bp, 9 predicted proteins | sample ETNtaG_39_FD_167969 | JGI IMG/M metagenome (GOLD analysis project Ga0187827, IMG submission 167969) | Marine microbial and viral communities from oxygen minimum zone, Eastern Pacific Ocean - ETNP2014_SV_150_PacBio MetaG (Illumina Assembly) | ecosystem: Environmental > Aquatic > Marine > Hypoxic... | reverse complement strand
AAAGACGCGACTCCCGGCTGGTTGCAGGGAGTACGCAAGTTCATCAATTACCTCCCCGCGAAGATTGACGAATACGAACGACTGCTGACAAACAACCCAATCTGGATCGACCGTACCCAGGGCATTGGAGTGATGAGTCGTGAAGATGCGATCAACTGGAGCATGAGTGGTCCGGTTCTGCGAGCCTCGGGTGCCAACTTTGATCTGCGAAAGCAGAGGCCTTACTCGGGATACGAAAACTTTGACTTTGAAGTACCACTTGGAAAAAACGGAGATATTTATGACCGTTATCTGGTGCGTGTTGCCGAGTTGCGGGAAAGTCGCAAGATTGTTGAGCAGGCTTTGAAGAATCTTCCGACCGGGCCTTATAAGGTAGAGGATAGCAAGATATCTTTGCCAAATCGCAATACACTCAAGTCGAGCATGGAGGCATTGATTCATCACTTCAAACTAGTGTCCGAAGGGGTCTCCGTGCCGAAGGGCGAGACCTATGTTCCAGTGGAAGGGCCGCGTGGCGAAGTTGGATTTTACATTATCAGCGATGGGAGCAATGTCCCGAGTCGCGTGAAATTGCGTGCCCCATCATTCATGGCGATCCCTGGTATGTGCGCGATGATGGAAGGGTGTTTCATTGCCGATGTGGTGGGCATTATAGGAAGTATAGACATTGTTATGGGAGAGGTTGACCGTTGATGTTTACGTTTACTCCAGAAGACGAAAAGCAAATCGAAAAAATTGTCGGCAAGTACCCGGTCAAGCGGTCGGCCTTGTTGCCTTTGCTGACTCTGGTACAGCGTCGCGATGGGTACATAAGCCCCGAAGCGATGAAGGCTATCGGGGGAAAGCTAGAGCTGTCGCCGGCTTATGTTCAGTCGGTCATGTCGTTTTATACGATGTACCACACCCATCCAACGGGTAAGTACATTATATTATTCTGCCATAACATCAGTTGTCAGCTCAATGGGGCGGATGATCTGCTCGCGTACACATCCAAAAAACTGGGTATTGATGTGGGCGGCACAACGAAGGATAAAAAATTCACACTGCATCGTGAGGAATGTCTGGCGGCTTGTTCCGGCGGACCGATGATGCGGGTCAATGATGTGTTTCACGAAAACTTAACGACAGCGAAGATCGATAAGATTCTCGATTCGCTCGCTTAAATAGAAATGAAAATTCTTTTTAAAAATATAGATATGCCGGGGTTGACCTCTCTCAGGGTGTACGAGGGGCAGGGGGGCTACCAGTCTTTAAATAAAGCGTTTGCCCAGAAGCCGGAAGAGATTGTGGAAATTGTTAAAGCTTCCGGACTGCGCGGGCGCGGCGGTGCCGGGTTTCCAGCCGGTTTGAAATGGAGCTTCCTGGCGAAGGATGTTTTTCCCCGCTATCTGGTATGCAATGCCGATGAGAGCGAACCGGGAACATGCAAAGACCGGGAGCTGTTGGAGAAGAATCCGCACCTCCTCATCGAAGGGATGATTCTGACTTCTTACGCCTGCCAGGTTGGCACCGCTTATATTTATTATCGCGGCGAGTTCCAACACGCGGCCGACCTCATGGACAAGGCGATTGAAGAAGCTTACGCCAAAGGTTATCTGGGTAAGAATATTATGGGAAGCGGAATGGATCTCGACTTATACACGCATCTGGGAGCGGGCGCTTACATCTGCGGTGAAGAGTCGGCGTTGCTGAACTCCCTGGAAGGGCGGCGTGGCGAGCCTCGTTTAAAACCGCCATTCCCGGCTGTGGAAGGCTTATATGCTAAGCCGACGGTTGTTAATAATGTGGAAACACTTTCCGCAGTGCCGTGGATCATAAGTGAAGGCGCGGAAAAATACGCGGCGATTGGTACTGAGAAAAGTAAGGGCACCAAATTGGTCAGTGTGTCGGGTCATGTTAAAAAGCCCGGCAACTACGAGATTGTTCTGGGAATGTCTACACGCGAACTTATTTATGATCTGGCGGGAGGAATTCGTGGCGATAACAAGCTCAAGGCATTTATACCTGGTGGGTCGTCAACTCCGATGCTTCCAGCGGATAAGGTGGATGTCGGATACGATTATGAATCGATACAGGCCGCCGGGTCGATGCTGGGTTCCGGCGCTCTCATCGTTATGGACCATACGGTGAACGTGGTCGAAGCCACTTTGCGGCTTTCTTATTTTTACATGCATGAAAGTTGTGGCAAGTGCACGCCGTGTAGGGAAGGAACCCGGTGGATGTGGCAGATTCTTGGCAAGTTGCAAGCGGGGATAGGCACCAACGGTCACGTGGACAAGTTACTCGACATTTGCGACAACATGAGTTTCAAATGTTTTTGTCCGCTGGGTGACGCAGCAGTGGGGCCAGTTGCGAGTAGTATTAAAAATTTCCGATCAGACTACGAGGAGTTGGTGAAGAAGCTCCAGGGTGGCGCGGTCAGTGTGTGAGATAAATTATGTCAGATGATAATCAGGTAAATATAACCATCAACGACCAGCCGGTCACCGTTCCCAAGGGAACATTACTGGTGGATGCGGCGAAGGAAGTTGGGGTGGAGATTCCGGTGTTTTGTTATCACGAGAAGCTGGGGCCGTTTGGCTGTTGCCGGATGTGTCTGGTCGAAGTGGAGAAGATGCCGAAACTGACCACGGCCTGCACGCAGACGGTGATGCCGGATATGGTGGTGAGGACGGAGAGTCCGAAAGTCGTAAAAGCCCAGCAGGGTGTTCTTGAATTCACTTTGCTCAATCATCCGCTGGACTGTCCGGTTTGTGACAAGGGAGGGGAGTGCCCGCTTCAGGATAATACCTTCAAGTTTGGTCCGGAAACAACACGCATGGAGTTTGACCGTGTTGACAACGATAAGGCCACTCCGCTGAGTCCGGTCATTACCATTGACCGGGAGCGTTGCATCGCTTGCCAGAGATGCACGCGGTACAGTGACATCATTGAGCAGGAACAGGCTCTGGTCATGTTGAACCGCGGATTCAAAAATGAAGTGCATACGTTTTGTGATGAACCGTATGCGACCCGGTATTCTGGAAATGTGATCGATATCTGCCCGGTCGGCGCGCTCACTAATACAGAGTTCCGCTTCAAGGCACGTAGCTGGAATCTGGATAACGCGGAGACGTTGTGTGCCCATTGCGGGTGCAATTGTAATATGACTTTGGGGTCGCGAACCAACAAGCTCATGCGTATCCAGACAAGGCCCAACGATCTGGTGGATGATGGATGGATTTGCGACAAGGCACGATTCGGATATGATTTTATCGAAAGTGAAGATCGCCTGCTTGAGGCAGGCACTGTGGTTGGCGGAGCACGCAAGAAGGTCAATACACTGGACGCGGCGGTGCAGGTTGCCGACTCTTTAAGTAAAATTGTAGACGAGTATGGTCCTGAAAGTGTGGGTTTTCTGGGGTCTGCTTACGGCACTAACGAAGAGTTATACCTGTACCAGAAATTGTTTCGGTCGATGTTGGGAACCAATAATCTCGATCATAAAACCTATCAGGACACACCGGGTTTGCCAATCGATCATTATGATTTTTTGAATGTTGAAACGGCGAACCTCGTTTTGTTGATTGGAAGTGATCCGGCGGAAGAACTGCCGATTCTTGACTTGCGAATCAAAAAGGCGGTCACGCGCCGGGGAGTCAAGCTTGCGATTCTAAATGATCAGAAAACGGCGCTGGATAAGTTTGCCGAATTATCATCAACCTACAATGTGGGAACCGATGGGGCGGCGTTGAGTGCGCTGGCTAACGGCCTCGCGGAAGGTGGCGCTGGTGATGAGTCGGTGACAGGTATTTCGGCTGAGCAGATGAAGTCGCTGGTGGAGTTGATTCGTTCCGGGAAGAAGGTGTGCGTTGTTTATAATCCGGCTTCGTTGACCGGCAACTCAATTCATATGCTCAAGCATTTATTGTCGGTCATCGGGAAAATTCCAGATATCGAATGTGGGGCGGTTCCTGCGGCTCCTTCCACCAATGCGGTAGGAGCAATGGATATGGGAATCTTACCCGACTTTTCCCCGGGAGGGACGCCTGCGGGTAAGGGGCTGTCGGCTATGGAGATGATAGATAAAGCCGAGTCGGGAGAACTGAAAGCGCTCCTTGTATATAGAAGCAACCCAGTAGTGGATTTCCCAGGAGGAAAGCGGGTTGAAGCGGCGCTTAAGAATCTGAACTTGCTGGTGGTTCACGATATGATGGAAACAGAAACATCTCAGTTGGCACACATCATTCTACCTTCAAACGGTCCCGGATATGATGAAGGGACAACGACCAATATCGGCGGGCGAGTTCAATATCGAAGGCGTGGGCTGAATACTAAAAATATACCAGACTGGAAAATAGTTTCCAAAATGATCAACAGCTTGAGCGAAGAGCCTGTTGAATATATTACTTCCTTTAATGTGACGGAAGAGATATCGGAAAAAGTTCCCGGTTATGGCGAGATCAATAAAAAATCAATCAGGAAAGAAGGTAAGACACGCGAACCGGTGACTTCAGTGAATGGATCGGTCCCGCAGGTAGAGAAAGTGAATTCCGCCGACCAGGGTTTGAAGTTGCGTGTGGCGACCCGGCTTTTTGCGAGGGATAAAATTTTGAGTACATCTTCGCCATTGGCACATCACTTTTTACCGTCCACGGTGAACGTGCATGCAGACGATGCGGCAAAGCTGGGTCTTTCCGAAGGCGATGAAGCAGTGCTTTCGGCTAACGGGTCTGAGGTGCGGGCGAAGGTTGAGATATCAAATCGATGCAACCCCGGCGCAGTTATTGTTCCTATGGTGGCCGACGACCAGGGAGTGCAGGGCCTGGCGGGAGACGGATCTGTTAGCTGGGTTGAAGTTAAAAAAGGGTAAACAGGAAAGTTTTATCTCCTCCTTAAGGGAGAGGGGGATTTAATGGACCGAAGGCCTTCCACGAGTTGTTAACGAGTGACTAAGAAATTATTATGATTGACGATGCTATAGAATTTCTTGAACCCTACACTTATCTGATCATAGGGAGTGTTAAAGCCCTTGTGATCGCTGGTGCCTTGCTGGGCATTGTGCCCCTGCTGGTGTGGCTGGAGCGGCGGTTGATGGGACGGTTTCAAGTTCGCCTGGGTCCCAACCGTGTGGGGCCGTTTGGTTTGGGCCAGCCTATCTCTGACTCGATCAAACTTTTGTTCAAAGAATCCATCATCCAGAGTTCGGCTGATAAATTTCTTTTTCATCTGGCACCCGCTATTGTTGTGTTCACGGCGATTGTCACCTTTGCGGTGATTCCTTTTGGCGATCCCATTACTGTTATGGATCAGGAGATTGGACTGTGGGCCGCCAATGTTGATATCGGATTGCTGTTTGTTTTTGCGATTTCGGGGATGGGGATTTACGGGATGGTTCTGGCGGGGTTTTCTTCTAATAATAAATATTCGCTGATGGGCGGGCTTCGCTCTTCGGCGCAAATGATCAGTTACGAACTAACGCTTGGCCTTGCCGCTTTGAGTGTTATTGTACTGACAGGATCATTGAGCCTGATTGATATGGTGAACAGTCAGGATTCGTATCCGAATATCCTGATTCAGCCTTTGGCTTTTTTGCTGTTTTTTATTGCGGGCGTTGCTGAGACCAACCGGGCGCCGTTTGATTTGCCGGAAGCTGAGCAGGAACTGGTCGCGGGTTTTCATACAGAATATACGGGGATGAAGTTCGCGATGTTTTTCATGGGTGAATATATCAACATGGTGACCATGAGTGCGCTGGTTACTCTGCTTTTTCTGGGGGGATGGAATTCCTATGGTATTCCGGTTTGGCCGATCATTGCTTTTGCCGGCAAGGTGGGTTTCCTTCTTTGTGTTTTCATCTGGTTGCGTTCAACCTACCCGCGTATTCGCTATGACAGGTTGATGACTTTCGGATGGAAAGTTCTTGTTCCACTATCATTATTGAACCTTCTGGTCACGAGCGTGTTTGTTGTCTTGTGATAAAGGGTGGCACTTATGATTGCAAAAACTTTTGACGGTATAAAAAATTTATTGATCGGGCTTGGAGTGACCTTCAGGAATCTGATTTCCAAGCCAGTTACGTTTAGTTATCCGGAAGACAAGCGGATCATGCCGGAACGGTATCGGGGAAGGCATTTTCTGAACCGCGATGAAAATGGTCTTGAGCGTTGTGTTGGTTGTAGTCTGTGCTCTGTGAATTGTCCCGTGGGGTGCATCCATGTTGTCGCGGCGGAGAATAACCCGGATCATCCGGTTTCAGAAGGTGAGCGATACGCGGAAACTTACGAGATCAATTTGCTCAGATGTATTTACTGTGGGTATTGCGAAGAAGCTTGTCCGGTGGACGCGGTGGTCTTGCGTGAGCATTATGAGTTGGCCGATTATGATCGTGATAATTACATCGCCACCAAGAGCGACTTGCTGGTTTACCCTGAACCGAACCAGTTCAAGGTAAACATACTGGGCAATACAACACGGGTTTGACAGGGGTTGATTTTGTGGCGCGTCTCTTCGGGGAGAGGTTTTTTCGCAGTCAGTCCTGCATAGGACACTGTCAATAGATGGATGTTTGAAAAACTGAGAGGGGGGTACTTTGTTCGAATTCGACTTGTTCGAACTCACTAGAGATGCTGTCACCATGACAGTTGGGTTTACGGCGGTGCTTGCGAGCCTGGGAGTTATCCTGTGTTCGGCTCCAGTTTATTGCGCCCTGTATTTGATTGGCAATATGATTTGCCTCGCCCTTTTGTTTCTCCTCTACAATGCAGAATTTATTGCCGCGGTTCAGATCATCGTGTATGCCGGAGCGGTGATGATTCTGTTCCTGTTTATTATTGCACTTCTTGGTGGGAAAAAAGAAGTTCAGGAATCCTCTGCCCAGCGATCAATGGCTTTTACTTTTGTTATTACAATGCTCGGTGAATTATTTCTGGCCGCAACGGTAGGGCCTACCAAACCGATCGAAGGTGGATTTGATCCGCAAACGGTTGCCCAGGTGGGGGGCAGTGCCAAGGCCATCGGGCTCGAATTGTTCTCGCGTCATTTGGTTCCGTTTGAGCTGGCGTCCGGATTACTTCTGGTCGCGGCGGTCGGAATCATTTGCCTGGCGAAATTTTCATATGACCCTGCCAGGAGGCGAACGAGATAGTCATGGGACACCAATTTGTTTTACTTATAAGCGCGACTATATTTTGCATTGGAGCGGCGGGATTCATCATCCGTAAGAATCCGTTGATCATGTTTATGTCTGTCGAACTCATGCTCAATTCGGTAAATTTTCTGCTGGTGGGATATTCCAGTTTTCTGAAATCTATGGACGGACAGATTTTTGCGCTGATGATTATGACCGTTGCCGCGGCAGAAGTGGTGGTGGGACTTGCGATTATTCTCACAATTTTCAGAACACGCCATGATATGGATGTTGACCACATCAACGTTTTGAAAGGATAAGGCACTTGTTCACTTATTGCTGGCTCATATTAATTGCTCCCGTTACAGGGTTCATTGTCCTCAGTTGGTACGGGAACCAAATCTCCCGTGAACGAGCGGGTCTGATCGGTTGTGGCACTGTGGGAGTTTCTTTTGCCGTAACTCTTGCGGCATTGAGCGAGCTGGTGCTGGATTCGGAAAATAAGGGCGGTGTGTCCACACTATATAACTGGGTGACCGCCGGTTCGTTCTCTCTCGATTTATCTATTCTCGTTGATCCGTTATCGATTTTCATGCTTCTGATCGTGACGGGGGTCGGATTCGTCATTCATGTTTATTCCGTTGGGTATATGAAGGAAGACCCGGAATTCAGCCGGTTTTTCGCTTACCTGAATCTGTTCATATTTGCGATGTCGGTTCTGGTGCTGGCGGCCGATTTTTTCTTCCTTATTGTGGGCTGGGCATTGGTTGGACTGGCATCCTATCTCTTGATCGGATTCTGGAGAGAAAAAACAAGTGCAGTTCTTGCTGCCCGCAAGGCGTTCGTCATGAACGTGATTGGCGATGTTGGGATGGTCATTGCCGCGTTTATTATTTTTGAGCATCTGGGTACCTTGAGTTTTCTTGATGTGTTCGCCGCCGCCGGATCAGCTTTTCGTCCGAACGATGACACGATTTTGTTGATTACCCTGTTTCTTCTGGTGGGGGCATTCGCCAAGTCGGCACAGGTTCCGCTTCACACCTGGCTTCCAGATGCGATGGAAGGTCCGACTCCTGTCAGTGCGTTGATTCATGCGGCTACTATGGTGACCGCCGGAGTCTACCTCGTGGCGCGTTGTCATGTGTTGTTCGACCTTGCCCCCTACACCATGTATCTCGTTGCCGGGGTGGGATTGATCACGGCGATCTTTGCCGGGTCAATGGCGTTGGTGCAATACGATATTAAACGAGTCATCGCCTATTCGACCATGAGCCAGTTGGGGTATATGTTTCTGGCGGCGGGTTTGGGAATGTACAGCATCGCCATGTTCCACCTTATGACCCACGCGTTTTTCAAGGCGCTTCTCTTCTTGAGCGCCGGAAGTGTTATTCACGGATTGAATGACGAGCAGGATATTCGGAAGATGGGCGGGTTGCGCCACGCTATGCCGATCACCCATGTGACGTTTCTGATAGGTTCACTTGCTCTGGCCGGGTTTCCGTTGACGGCTGGATTCTTTAGTAAAGAGGCGATTATTATCAATTCGTATCACGCCGAAATGGGTAATATCTTTTTCTGGGCTATCGCAGTGCTGGGGGCGGCTATGACCGGATTTTATATTTTCCGGGTTTATTTTTACACTTTCATCGGTCAACCGCGAACCGATGTGCATGCGCATGAAAGCCCGTTTATCATGATTGCTCCTCTTCTGCTCCTTGCATTCTTTTCACTGACCGCTGGATTTGGCGGAGGCATGGTGGATGAATTTCTCGTGACCTATTTGGGAACGCACATGCCGCACCCTCACGATCCTCTACTGGAAACCATTGGGGTGTCGGCTGGACTATTAGGTATTGCTGGAGCTGTTGGACTTTATATGACAGGTAAAGATCGGCTGGACTTTGTCAAGCAGATGCTGGCGCCGATTTATGACCTTTTGTTTAATAAATATTACATAGATGAAATCTACGATGTTCTGATTGTGCAACCTGTTCGTGCAACAGGAGCTTTTCTTAAAGAGAGAGGCGAGAGGCTGGGTATCGACTTTACTGTTGATCAGGTGGGAATTCAGATTCGCGAAGTGAGTCGACTTATCAGCCTGTGGCAATCGGGTAACGTAAGAAGTTACGCTTTCAATATGATTGTGGGAGTGGTTGTTGTCCTGATGTTTGTGGTGTTTCAATAATCTGGTAAAGATCAAATAATATGCTGACACTTATTGTTTTCATACCTCTGGTAGCGGTGTTGATCCTCCTGTTCGTAAATAAGGAAGATACCGGGACCATCAAGAGTGTTTCCGTTGGTGCGGCGGGGCTGAGTCTTCTCATATCGCTGGCCCTGCTTGTCAGGTTTGATTCAATGGAGCCGAGTATGCAATTTACCGAGACTTTTGCCTGGGTACCCATCTTCAATATCAACTACCAGATGGGTGTCGATGGTATAAGTTTGTGGTTGCTCGTTTTAACGGCATTTATTTCTTTCATCGCCGTTTGTTTTTCTTTAGATCGCAAAGAAGGTTTTCGCAACTTCATGGCGCTGTTATTGGCTCTGGAAGCTGGAACACTGGGAGTTTTTGTCGCGTTGGATTTAATCCTGTTTTATGTGTTCTGGGAGTTGATGCTCGTGCCGACATATTTTTTAATCGGAATATGGGGAGAAGGCCGTCGCATCTATGCCACGACCAAATTTGTTTTATATACGCTGGTGGGAAGCTTGTTGATGCTGGTCGGTATAATCTGGTTGAGTCTTATACATTTTGAGGCGACCCACGAACTCACCTTCGATATTCAGACCCTCGTCCATATGAATATCGACCCAGGTACCCAGGTCTGGTTATTCCTGTTCTTTTTTACAGCGTTTGCTATTAAAGTTCCTATATTTCCGCTTCACAGCTGGTTGCCGCACGCCTATGTTTCCAGTCCAATTCCGGTACTCCTGATTTTGACAGGGGCTATGTCGAAGGCTGGAGCTTATGGCATCATCCGTTTTTGTATCCCGTTATTTCCTGATGCGGTGGAGCAATTTGGATTGGTCATTGCGTTTGGAGCGGCCGCAGGTATCGTCTACGGGGCATGGATTGCTATCGCGCAACGTGACCTTAAAGCGCTTGTCGCGTATTCCAGTATCAGCCATCTCGGTTTCATCGCTCTCGGTGTATTTGCTCTCAATGGGGAAGGAATTGAAGGAAGCGTGTTGCAGATGGTCAACCACGGTATCATCGCATCGGCACTATTCATAATCGTAGGCATCCTTGAGAAGAAGATGGGCACCCGCAACCTGAATGATTTTCGTGGACTGGGTAAGGTCATGCCGGTTTTGTACGGTATGTTCATGCTCATCACACTCGCCGCACTGGGGCTTCCGGGGCTGAACGGATTTGTCGGTGAGTTTCTGATTCTCATGGGGGTTTGGACTTCGCAGTTGTTGGCCGATCTTTCGATAATTTATGTTTTGATGGGTGGACTCGCCATCGTTTTTGCTTCCATATATATGCTCTACATGTTTCAGGGCGCGATGCAGGAAAAAAATGATCAGATTCCAGAAACTCTCACCGATATCAATCGCGGAGAATTCAGCCTTCTTCTTCCCGCTTGTATTCTGGTGATTATTATTGGTCTTTATCCCAAGCCGATTATTGATCGAATCAGCCCATCTGTTGAGTCTGTTCTTACCATCGAGAAAACTCTCAACCTCCACACCGGAGAGGACAAGGGCGGACACCACTGATCAACTTTCTTTCCTTATTCCAGCAAGACCCTAACTTTCTTTTTACATGAGACTTGGCGAACGAATTGTTGACGGCACCTTTATAGAGAGGCCCAACAGATACATCGCGCGTGTGGAAATAGATGGACAGCAAATGTCCGCCCATGTTCCAGATCCGGGTCGACTTCCCGGACTAATGATTCCCGGACGTCGCGTGAGGCTTGTTTATAATCCAGGCCCGAAAAGAAAAACAGATTATAGTCTGGTTTTGGTTCGTTACGGAGCCATTTGGGTTTCTGTGTATCCCGTTTTTGCGAATAAACTGGTAGAAAAAGAACTTGCTGATCGCAAACTCGATAGTCTGCGAGGTTATCGTGATTTTAAGAGAGAAGTGACGAAGGGAAAAAGCAGATTCGATTTTCAAT
>Ga0187827_10008371_pt1 | contig 11240 bp, 7 predicted proteins | sample ETNtaG_39_FD_167969 | JGI IMG/M metagenome (GOLD analysis project Ga0187827, IMG submission 167969) | Marine microbial and viral communities from oxygen minimum zone, Eastern Pacific Ocean - ETNP2014_SV_150_PacBio MetaG (Illumina Assembly) | ecosystem: Environmental > Aquatic > Marine > Hypoxic... | reverse complement strand
AGACAAATATTAAAAGGCTGATGGCTTATAGCTCCATTGGTCATATGGGTTATGCGTTAGCTGGTTTGGCTACTGGAAGCAACGAAGGTATACAGGGTACGGTAATTTATCTCTCGATTTATTTATTGATGAATCTGGGCATTTTTTCATGTATTTTTATGATGAGGAGAAAAGATATATTTTATGAGGATATTCAAGATCTATCAGGTTTATCCAAAAACCATCCTGTAATTTCATTTTGTTTGCTAGCGTTATTATTTTCTTTAGCAGGGATTCCTCCATTGGCAGGTTTTTTTGCCAAGCTTTATGTATTTATGGCAGTGATAAAAGTAGAAATGTATACGCTTGCTATCATGGGATTGATAACGACAGTAATTTCAGCATTTTATTATTTGAGAATAATTAAGATCATTTATTTTGACGAATCTAAAGAAACGTTTGAAATAGACCAAAATTTTGGTCTTAGGATATCATTAGCTTTATCTACAATAATTATTTTGATTTATTTTATTTATCCAAACCTTCTTATAGACGTTGTTTCAAATATAAATCTTATTTGATGAAATTCAAAATTTTTAAATATAACACTGTGAATAGCACTAATGAAAAGGCAATAGAGTTAATTAAAAAAAAGAAATATGAAAATGGATTTGTTTATGCCTTGTCACAAAAAGAAGGAAAAGGATGTTATGGGAAAAAATGGATTTCAAAAAAAGGAAATTTTTTTGGTTCAATTTTCTTTCATCTTAAAAAAAATTATCCAAGTGTAGAAGAATTTACTTTAATCAATCCAATTTTAAATATTGATATATTAAGCAAGTATTGTGGAAGAAAAAAAACATTTTTTAAATTGCCTAATGATATATATGTTAATAAGAAAAAAATATGTGGTATATTACAAGAGGTAATTATTAAGGAACAAAAGAAATATTTAATAGTAGGTATTGGTATTAATCTTTTTTCAAATCCAAAGATCAAAAATTATCCATCTACAAATATATATAGAGAAACAAAAAAAAGACTTAAACTGCTAGAAATTGTAAATAAAATAATAGCTAAGTATGAAGGTTTTTTTTTAAATTTAAATTTATATAAGTTTGTAGATTTTAAATTAAAATCGCAAAAATTATTATTAAATTGATTAGAATAAAATGACACATTTAATTGGAGATATTGGAAATACGAAAACTAAGTTATGTATTTTGGATAAAAAATTAAAAATTATCAAAAAACTAAATATCAATACTCTAAAAATTAAAAATGAATATTATTTTAAAAAAATAATTTTTTTATTTGTTAAAAATAAGATTATAAATAAGAAAGCTTTATTTTCTAGCGTTGTACCATCTGTTTTTTTTGCAATCAAAAAAAGTTTTAAAAAATATTTTAATATTCAATGTCAAGAATTAAAGCAAACTCATTATTTAAAAATAATCAAAATTAAAGCAAAAAAAAAACAAATTGGTTCTGATAGAATAGCTAATGCAATTGGATCTTGTTATACATATAAATCTGATTGCATAGTTTTAGACTTTGGCACGGCCACGACGTTTGATGTAATCTACAGTGGGGCATATATGGGTGGAATTATTGCACCCGGTGTAGAACTTTCTTTAAGTACACTAACTAAAAAAACTGAATTGATACATCCATTTACTATAAAAAAAACAAATAAAGTAGTAGGAAACAATACTCTTTCAGCTTTAAGATCTGGTTTTTATTGGGGGTATGCAGGTATGATTGAAAATATTTTACGTTTGATTAAAAAAGAAACTAAAAGAAGCTATTTAATTATTTTAACGGGTGGCTATTCATCATTATTCAAAAATTCTATTAAATCTAAAGTATTTATCGATAAAGATATTACTATGAAAGGTTTAATAGAAATATTAAGAATAAAATAGATTTTAGATTAAATTATGAGTCAAAAAGATAAATTAATTTTTTGTCCCCTAGGTGGATCTGGAGAAATAGGCATGAATATGAATCTTTTTTCTTATGGAAAATCGGACAATCAAAAATGGCTAATAGTTGATATAGGAGTTACTTTTGCAGATGACACTTTGCCAGGAATAGATCTGATTTATCCTGATCCTGGTTTTATCATAGATAAAAAAGACGATTTATTGGGAATAATTTTAACTCATGCTCACGAAGATCATATCGGTGCCATTGCATATATATGGCCTCAAGTAAAATGCGATATTTATGCTACTCCATTTACAGGAGTTTTAATAAAAGAAAAATTTAAAGAAAAAAAAATTGAAATTGGAAATAATTTAAAAATTGTTGATTTAAATGGTACAATCAAATTGGGCTCCTTTACTATTGAATTTGTTACTTTAACGCATTCTATTTTAGAACCTAATGGATTGAGTATTAAAACCCCGGTCGGAACTATTCTACATACAGGTGACTGGAAATGTGACCCCAATCCTTTGATTGGCAATACGATAAATGAAAAAAAATTAAAACAAATTGGCGCTCAAGGTGTTCTAGCCATGATTTGTGATTCTACCAATGTTTTTAACCCAGGTCGAGCTGGTTCAGAATTAGATGTTAGACAGAATCTTTTAAAAATAATGCAAAATAAAAATAAAAGAATTGTTGTTACATCTTTTGCATCAAATGTAGCAAGAATGGAAACAATATTTTATTGTGCTAAAAAAATTGAAAGACAGATTTCTCTTGTCGGAAAGTCTATGCACAGAATTTATAAAGCAGCAAGACAATGTGGTTATTTAAAAAATGTTATTGATCCCATTGACCCAAGGGAAGCTAAAAAAATTTCCAAAGATAAAATTGTTTATCTATGCACAGGTAGTCAAGGAGAACCTATGGGAGCTATGATGAGAATTGCACATTATGTTCATCCTGATGTTTTTATAGAGGAGGGAGACACAGTAATTTTTTCATCAAAAATAATTCCTGGCAATGAAAAAAAACTTTACAATCTACATAATCAGTTAGTTAAAAATGGAATTGAAGTTATTTCTGAAGAAAATGAATTTGTTCATGTTTCTGGTCACCCAAATCAAGAAGATTTAAAAGATATGTATAATTGGGTTAAACCTAAATCTATCATTCCAGTGCATGGCGAGCATCGCCATATGATCGAGCATATAAATTTCGCAAAAGAAATGCAGATACCTTATCCAGTTCAAATAGAAAACGGTGACATAGTTCAAATTCATCCTGGCGAAGAGCCTCATGTTATTGATAAAGCTCCCGTTGGTCGTATGTATGTAGATGGAAGCATTAGTATTAGCGAAGATTCTCAATCATTAAAAGAGAGGAAGAATTTAGCAAACAATGGTTATTTGGAAGTTACAATTATCATTAATAACAAAGGTAAAGTTATCAAGGAACCTATTTTTTCATTTAGAGGGCTACCTATTGAAAGTCAAAATGATGATTTTATATTTGATCTTGAAGATGAGGTTAGAAAAGTAAGTAGAACATTTTCTTTAAATAACACTAAACAAGAAAATATCTTGATAGAAGCATTGAAGATTAGTTGTAGAAAATTAGTTAAAGAAAAAACTGGTAAAAAACCTTATACAAATATTAATTTGGTTAGAGTTTAGCAATATGTTAAGTTGTTCAAATATCAGAAGTTAATTTATTTAACATGTATTTGTCAAAATTATTTCTTCCAATACTCAAAGAAGATCCATCTGAAGCAAAAATTAAGTCTCACCAACTTATGCTTCGTGTAGGTATGATCAAGCAATCTTCATCAGGTATTTATTCTTGGTTGCCACTCGGTTTAAAGATTATGAAAAAAATTGAAAATATAATCAGAGAAGAACAAAATAATATTGGTGCACAAGAGTTACTAATGCCAACGATTCAATCGGCAGATATCTGGAAAGAAAGTGGCAGATATAATGATTATGGTGAAGAAATGTTAAGAATTAAGGATCGTCAGAACAGAGAAATGCTTTATGGACCAACTAATGAAGAATTAATAACTGAAATATTTAGAGCAAGTATAAAATCGTATAAATCACTTCCTCAAAGTCTTTATCATATTCAATGGAAGTTTAGAGATGAACTTAGGCCAAGATTTGGGGTAATGAGATGCAGAGAATTTTTAATGAAAGATGCCTACACCTTTGATTTAAGTGAAGTTGATGCAGTTAAATCCTATAATAAAATGTACTTTGCCTATCTTAAGACATTTAAACGAATGGGACTTTCGGCTATTCCGATGGCTGCAGACACAGGTCCTATTGGTGGAAATTTATCTCATGAGTTTGTTATATTGGCTGAAACGGGGGAAAGTAAAATTTTTGCTGATAAAAGAATTTTTGAAATCAATGCAAATAATTTTAATTTAATTGACTCATCTTTAAAAAAAATGAGAAATGAATTTGATAAATATTATGCGGTCACAGATGATAAATTTAATAAAGATGAATTTGAAAAAAAGGTGTCACAAAAAGATCGATTAGTAACAAAAGGCATAGAAGTCGGACACATTTTTTATTTTGGTGATAAATACTCAAAACCATTAAATGCTAATGTGGATTTACAAGGAGGAAAAAAAGTATCGGTCAAAATGGGATCATATGGAATTGGTGTATCAAGATTGGTAGCTGCCATAATAGAGGCTAAATTTAATAACAATATTATGAAATGGCCCATGTCTGTTTCACCTTATGATGTTACTATTATACCTATGATGAGTAAAAACGATAACACTAATCTAAAAAAATCAGAAAATATTTATAAAGAATTAAAAAAACATAAGTTTGATGTGCTGTTGGACGATACAGACGAAAATCTGTCTGCAAAAATAAAAAAATTTGATTTAATAGGTATTCCATATCAAATAATAATTGGTCAAAAATCTGAAGGTGACCTCTTGGAATTTAAAGAAATAGGTAAAGATCCACAAAATCTAAGCATCAACAAAATTGTTCAAAGGTTAATTAAAGAAAAAAATCTGATTTGATTTCTAAAATTGAAAAAATAGTAGCCTTTAGATATTTAAAACCAAAAAAAAAAGAAGGTTTTTTAAAAATAATATCAATTTTTTCATTTTTGGGAATTGCTTTGGGAGTTGCGGTACTAATAATTGTAATGTCTGTAATGAATGGTTTTAGAACAGAATTAATAGATAAAATTTTAGGGTTTAATGCCCATATAATTGTTAAACCGTACGAAAATAAAATTGAAAATCAAAACCTTAATAAACTTAATTCACTATCAAATATTATTGAAAAGATGATGCTCTCTTTCAATGGAGAAGGAATTCTAATTAATAAAGAAGACACAAGAGGAATCTTAGTGCGTGGTTATTTTAAAGACGATTTAAAAAAAATAAAATTGCTACAGAAAGGAATTTTTGAGGGCTCTTTAGAAAATTTTAATAAAAATACAATTTCGATTGGTAAAGGTTTGGCATTATCATCGAATTTAAAAGTTGGTGACCAAATTACTTTGATGTCATCTTCTGGTATTGAAACCATTATTGGAAATCTTCCAAAACAAGAAAGTTTTACTATTTCATCAATTTTTAATAGCGGATTTGCTGAATTTGATCAAAACGTTGTTTTTATGCCCGTTGAAGATGCCATTTTATTTTTTGAGGCATTAGATGAGGACCTTTTCTTAGAAATTTACTTAAAAAAACCTGAACACGTTGAAGACGTAAAGAAAGATATTCAAAATTTATTCTCTGATTACTTTGTATATTCGTGGACAGATCTAAATAAATCTTTTTTTGGTGCTTTAAAAGTAGAAAGAAATGTGATGTTTATTATATTGTCGTTAATCATTGTTGTAGCAGCATTTAATATAATATCTGGATTAACAATCTTAGTTAAAAATAAAACCAAAGAAATTGCAATTTTAAGAACAATTGGTGTAAGTCAAAAGTCTATTGCTAAGATATTTTTTTTAGTAGGTTTTTCTATTGGTTTTTTGGCAACTTTAACCGGTGTGGTATTAGGAATACTATTTTCTCATAACATTGAAAAAATTAGATCATTACTTTCTGATTTATTTAATATCAGTCTATTTCCAGAGGAAATATATTTTTTAAGTAAAATGCCTTCAGAAATTGATTTTAATTCAATATTAATTATTTCTTTTTGTTCATTAATAATAACGATACTGGTATCAATATTTCCTGCTTATTCAGCATCTAAATTAGATCCAATTAAAGCATTAAAGTATGAATAATATTCTTAAAACAACCAATCTTTCTAAAAATTTTTTTTTAAGAAAAAATCTTAATATTTTAAAAAAAATAAACATTGAAATAAAAAAAGGAGAGATCGTAGCCTTGCTAGGACCATCTGGATCAGGAAAATCTACTTTCCTGCATTTAATAGCATTACTTGACAAACCTTCGAGTGGAGATATTTATTTTGAGGAGAAAAAGACTTCTCAAATGAATAATTTTGAAAAAGATGAACTGAGGTGTAAAAAAATTTCTATTATCTATCAACAAAATAATTTATTGAACGATTTTACATGTTTAGAAAACGTTTCTATAGCAATGATTGCATCAGGAAAATCTAAAAATTATTCTACAAATGTAGCAAAAAATATTTTAAAAAAAATTGGATTATCTAAAAGACTTGAACATTTTCCAAGCGATCTTTCAGGGGGAGAGCAACAAAGAGTTGCGTTTGCAAGAGCAATTATAAATAAGCCCCAACTTATTTTGGCAGATGAACCAACAGGGAGTTTAGATCAAACTACCGCAAAGGAAATATTTAATTTGTTTTTAAAATTTAAATCTCAAAATCGATCAATAATTTATGCAACTCATAATAGAGAGTTAGCTGATAGAGCTGACTACAAGTTAAAGATAATTGATGGTACTATAAGACGCTCAAATGAGTAATCAAAATAATAATCAATTTACACATTTAAAGGTCCATTCACAGTACTCAATATGCGAGGGAGCAGTTAAAATTGCCAATTTAAAAAACTTCTGTAGGAAAAATAAAATTAAAGCAATTGGCTTAAGTGATACAAAAAATTTATGTGGTGCTTTAGAGTTTGCTGAAAATATTTCTAGCGTTGGTACTCAACCTATTATTGGTAGTCAGATTAATTTTAAATTTAGAAATTATGTTGGCAGCTTACCAATTATTGCTAGCAATTTTGATGGCTATAAAAGTATAATTAACTTATCTTCGAAATCTTATCTGGAAAACAAGATCCTAGAAGAACCACATTGTTTATTTCAAGAATTATTAAAGATAAAAAAAGGAGTAATAGTACTTTCAGGTTCTTTAGTTGGATTAATAGGAAATTTATTCTCGAAAAATTTATTAGCTGAGATTGATGAAATTTTTAAATCAATCAAAGGTGTTTTGGGAGATCAATTTTATTTAGAAATTCAAAGACACAACGATATTGGTGAAAGGTTATTTGAAGAATTTCTATTAAAAAAGTCCAATGATCTAGAAATTCCTTTAATAGCTACCCATGAGGTTTTTTATTTAGATAAAGATATGTATGAAGCGCACGATGCTTTAATTTGTATAGGGGAAAAAACCTATGTAAATGAAAAAAAAAGAAAGAAATATTCTGATCAACATTATTTGAAAAGCTCTGATCAAATGACTGAAATTTTTTCTGATTTACCAGAGGCATTGGAAAATAACTTTAATTTTCCCTTCAAATGTAGTTATAAGCCCACACCTTCTTTACCGATATTACCAAATATAAGTACTAATAAAAATGTAGATGTTGATCAAGAATTAATAAACTTAGCATCAAAAGGTTTGAAAGAAAAATTTAATGAATACGTCTTTAAGCAAAATTCTGATCAAGAAAATAAAAAAAATCTAAATATTTATAACAAACGACTTCAGCATGAATTTAATATTATAAAAAAAATGCGTTATTCCGGATATTTTTTGATTGTATCAGATTATATTAAATGGGCAAAAAATAATGATATACCAGTTGGACCTGGTAGAGGATCTGGCGCAGGATCTTTAATTGCCTGGTGTCTGTCTATCACTGACATTGATCCTATAAAATTTGATTTAATTTTTGAAAGATTTTTAAATCCAGATAGAATTTCAATGCCTGACTTTGATATCGATTTTTGTGAAGAAAAAAGAGATCTGGTATTTGCTTACCTTAAAACAAAATATGGTCGCGGAGCTGCACATATAATTACTTTTGGAAAATTAAAAGCGAGAATGGTTGTCAGAGACATTGGAAGAGTTTTGGGTTTTTCCTATGGTTTTGTTGACTCCATTAGTAAAATGATACCTTTTGATCCATCAAGACCTATAAATTTACAAGATTGCATAAACCGCGAACCAAGAATTCAAGATATGATATCGAAAGATGGACGAGTAAAGAAATTAATGGATTTGTCTTTAAAACTGGAAGGATTAAATAGGAATATCGCAACTCATGCCGCAGGCGTTGTAATTGCCGAAAAAAACTTATCGGAAATAGTTCCTCTTTATAAAGACCCTTCTTCTGATTTGTTATTACCTGCAACTCAATTTGATATGTATTCAGCAGAAAATGCTGGATTAATAAAATTTGACTTACTTGGATTAAAAACCCTAACGATCATAAATAAAACTCTGAACATTTTAAAAGAAAAAAATATAAATCTTAAAATAAATAAAATTAATTTTGAGGATAAGAAAGTTTTTGAATTATTTACATTTGGTCATACATCCGGTTTGTTTCAGCTTGAAAGTTCAGGAATGAGAGAAGCTTTAATACAAATGAAACCTAATAGATTAGAAGACATTATTGCTTTAGTAGCTTTATACAGGCCAGGTCCTATGAGCAATATATCTACATATAATGATTGTAAGCATAAAAAAAAAGAACCTGATTATCTTCATCCAAAATTAAAAAAAATTTTGGAACCTACTTATGGAGTTATTATTTATCAAGAACAAGTAATGCAAATAGCTCAAATTTTATCGGGTTTTACTGCTGGAGAAGCCGATATTTTGAGAAGAGCAATGGGAAAAAAGAAACGTGCAGAACTAGAAAAACAAAAACAAAATTTTATAGATGGAGCATTAAAGAATGGAATTAAAAAAGATGTGGCAAGTTATATTTTTCAAAAAATAGAACCCTTTGCCGAATATGGTTTTAATAAAAGTCATGCCGCTGCTTACGCAGTGATTGCCTATCAAACAGCTTATTTAAAAACTTATTATTCCAAAGAATTTTTTGCAGCTTTAATGTCAACAGAATTGGGTAATCAAAATAAGTTGAGTGAATATTATGAAGAATTAAAAAGACTTGGTATCAAAATTCAGCGACCATGTATAAATAGTTGTTTTGCCGAATTTAAATGTACAGAAGATAAGTTCTACTATGCCTTAGGGGCAATTAAAAATGTTGGGTTTGAAGCAATCAGTCAGATTATCGAAGAAAGAGAAGTAAACGGTCGATTTAATTCTTTAGACAATTTCATTAATAGAGTTAATCCAAAGAATATTAATAAACTTCAACTTGAGGGATTGGTTAAAGCCGGAGCCTTTGATTCTTTAGTAAAAGATAGAAAAGGACTGTATGATAATATTCCAAATATTATATTGGCCTCTAAATCTTCATTTGAAAATAAAATTAATCATCAGATAAGTTTGTTTGATGAAAATAGTCAAAACAAAAAAAATTTAATTCAAATGAATGCTAAAGATTGGCCCTTTGAAGAGAAATTGTCAAAAGAATTTGAGTCTATAGGGTTTTTTATTTCAGATCATCCGATTAACGAATATAAAGGAGTTTTTGATATTTACAAAATACAAAATTTTAATTCATTTATGGGTTCTTTAAAAAATGAAACAGTTCTTGCAGCGACAATAATGAAAATTCAAGAAAAAAAAACTCAAAGAGGAACTCCTTTTTTAATTGCTAAATTTAGTGACTTGGGTGGTGTGTTTGAATTATTTATTTTTTCAGAAATTTTAGAACAGAATAGAGACATTCTTAAAGTAGGAAAGTCAGTGATGATTACAGTTGTGAAAGATTTAAATAATCAAGATAATCGTTTTAAAAGGGTTAGCGTAAGAAAGTTAGTAAGTTTAAATGAAATTTCTCAACAATCTGTACCAAAAATTACATTTGAAGTTGAAAAATTGGAAAATCTTAAAAACCTTTCAGATTTAATTTCTGAAAAAGGTAATACAAATGTTAAAATTGTTGTTCAAAACGATTCAAAAAGCTTCATTTTTGAACTTCATGAAAAAAGAAAAACAAATTTTAAAATATTAAAATCGTTAAAAAGTAAGCCTTATTTTAAAAGAATAAATTAATAATTAAAGTTGTAATTTATTTGATTAAATTGTAAAACATTCCAAAAACGCACACAGTTGTTGGTCGTGAAGACCTCCGGTCCTTAAATGGTGGAACTGTGGTGGAATAACCGGTAAAACTTTATGAATATACCTAATTTAACAATACAACAATTATTAGAAGCAGGAGTGCATCTAGGTCATAAGACATTTAGATGGAATCCAAAAATGAAGAAGTACATTTTTGGTAAAAAAAACTCAATTCATATAATTGATTTAGTTCAAACACTTGAGTTAACCAAGGAAGCTCTCTTAAAGGTTTCGAAAGTCATTGAGAAAGGTGGTAAAATATTATTTGTTTCAACAAAAAAGCAAGCAACAGAGTCAATTGCTAGTTTGGGTAAAAATACATCACAATATTATGTAAATTATAGGTGGCTTGGGGGGATGCTTACTAATTGGAAAACAATTTCTAACTCAATAAAAAAGCTGAAACAAATTTGCGAAGTACTTAAAACTGGAGATAGTGGTCTTACAAAAAAAGAAATTTTAAAAATGGGACTTAAGAGAAATAAACTCGAAAAATTACTTGGAGGAATTTCTGAAATGAAAGGTGTTCCAGATTTAATTTTTATAATAGATACAAATTATGAAAAGTTGGCCATTAAGGAAGCTGCTAAACTCAATATACCTATAGCTGCAATACTTGATACAAATTCTGATCCTACTGGAATCGATTATCCTATACCTGGCAATGATGATGCACGAAGGGCGATTAATTTATACTGTGATTTGTTAAAGCAAACTATTTGTAACGCACAAAATGAAATAAAAATTTCTAATGCTAAAAGTGATGAAATTAAAATTACGAATAAAGAAATAATAAGTGAAAAAAAAGAAAATGAAAAAATGCGACTAATAGATAAGTTAAAAGAAAAAATTGTTAGCAACATATCAAAAAAAAAAAAACTAGAAAAAAAATATTTTTTT
>Ga0187827_10008370_pt1 | contig 11240 bp, 7 predicted proteins | sample ETNtaG_39_FD_167969 | JGI IMG/M metagenome (GOLD analysis project Ga0187827, IMG submission 167969) | Marine microbial and viral communities from oxygen minimum zone, Eastern Pacific Ocean - ETNP2014_SV_150_PacBio MetaG (Illumina Assembly) | ecosystem: Environmental > Aquatic > Marine > Hypoxic... | reverse complement strand
TGCTGCTTACGCTGATGGTGCTGCTTCTGTAACACCAGAAGATGGTATAGGTCAAGCTGATGTAGATGCTGCTTACGCTGATGGTGCTGCTTCTGTAACACCAGAAGATGGTATAGGACAAGCTGATGTAGATGCTGCTTATGCAGATGGTGCTGCTTCTGTAACACCAGAAGATGGCGTATCTCAAGCTGATGTAGATGCTGCGAATGCTGCTTCTGCTGCTACGATTACTGATTTACAAGCTCAATTAGATGAAGCTCTTGCAAACGCAGGTGGTGGTCCAGCTGAGCCTATCTTTATCGATATCGTAGATGGTTGGAACATCTTAGGTTATACCCTTCCTTACGGACAGGATGTTGCTGCTACAGTTGCTGACATCGTTGCTGACATCTTAATTGTTAAGAACAATGCTGCACAGGTATACTGGCCAGAGTTTGGATTTAACGGTATTGGAGACTTTGTTCCAGGACAAGGTTACCAAGTTAAGACAACAGCTGCGATTCCAGGTTATACTTGGCCGGATGTTGATGGTCAACGTATCGAGATGACTTCAACAGTTCCTGCTTGGGCAATCGATATGGAAGCTGATATTCACCCGAACGACATTAGAACACTTGTGAAAGTTGTGAATATGTTAGGTCAAGAAGTGAATGTAGCTGATCAATTCTCTGGAGAAGTATTATTGTACTTATACAATGATGGATCTGTAGAAAAGAAAATCGTTAGATAATCTAACTCTTTATAATAAAAGCCCTCTGAGAAATCAGAGGGTTTTTTTTGTTCCATACATTACCTTTCACTTGTATCTTTTACTCAGATGATTATCTTTGTTCAAAATCAAATTTATTATTATGTCTGAAGAATTAAAACAACATATACTTAAGAATGGATTTACTTTGGGAGTGGTTTACATTTGTATTGACATTCTTAAATACTTAGGAGGAGCTGAATACTTTGTAAACACCTATGTAGGAGTACTCTCAATTTTAATTGCCGTAGTCGTTCCAATATTCTATACTTTTAAATTTAGAGCTTCTAATGAGGGCTTTATTGATTTTAGAACAGCTTTTAGTTCTTGTACTGGTATATTATTAGCTGGAGGATTTATTGAGCTAGTATTTCAAATTGTATTGCTAAATATAATTGACACTCAATTTGCATCCGAATTATTAGATGTGACTATTAATACTGCTGTATCACAATTCGAAGCATTTGGTATGTCTGAAGATGAGATAACTGAAATAGTTACAGCTATGGAGAGTACTTCCAGTTACTCGCCGATGAATATGTTAAAAGGATTTGGCTTTATGGTTGTAGGGTACACCATCTTTGGTTTAATAGTCGCTGCTTTTACAAAAAAAGACAAACCAGAATTTAGCGAAGAATAAAGTGGAAAATTTACAAATCTCGATATGTGTGCCTCTATATAATGAGGCAGAGTCATTAACTGAGTTAAATACTTGGATAGCTAGCGTGATGAATAAACATAACTTTTCTTATGAAGTTATTTTTGTAGATGATGGAAGTACTGATGATTCCTGGACTATTATCGAAGAGCTCTCAAAAACTGATACCGCCGTTAGGGGAATCAAATTTCGTAGAAATTATGGGAAGTCTGCAGGTTTGTTTGTTGCTTTTGAAGCAGCAAAAGGTGATGTGGTTATTACCATGGATGCCGATTTACAAGATAGTCCTGAGGAAATCCCAGAATTGTATAGAATGATAAAAGAGGATGGACTTCATCTAGTATCAGGATATAAAGAGAAAAGGTTTGATCCGCTTACTAAAACTATACCTACTAAATTATTCAATTGGGCAACAAGAAAAATGTCTGGAATAACTTTAAAAGACTTTAACTGTGGTTTAAAGGCATACAATCATAAAGTGGTTAAGAGTATTGAAGTTTACGGAGAAATGCATCGTTACATTCCTGTATTGGCCAAATGGGCAGGATTCGATAAAATTGGTGAGAAAGTAGTAGAGCACCAAGAGCGTAAGTACGGTGTGACTAAATTTGGAATGGAACGTTTTATCAACGGATTCCTAGATCTTTTAACAGTGATGTTTATTTCCAAATTTGGAAAAAAACCAATGCATTTATTTGGTTTAATTGGTGTGATGTTTTTTACCATAGGTTTTGGTATTGCGGCATACTTACTTTATGCTAAATTGATGTGGCAGGCTTATAATATGACCGATCGACCTTTGTTTTATTTTGGGATACTTACCATGATTATTGGTGTACAATTGTTTATGACCGGATTTATTGCCGAATTAGTGACGCGTTCAAATGCTGAACGCAATCACTATATCATTGAAGATCGACTGAACTCAAATTCTTGAAAAAGGAAAAAATCATAATTATTGGTCCTGCATTTCCACTTCGAGGTGGTATTGCGGACAGTAATCATTCACTGGCTTTAGCCCTACAGAACTTAGGTTATGAGGTGAAGATGCTTTCTTTTTCTATGCAGTACCCATCCATTTTATTTCCGGGTAAGACACAGTTTGATTTAAAGGGCAATAAACCCGATTTGGATATTTATACCTTCATAAATTCCATCAATCCAATTTCCTGGATCAAAACAGCTTACTGGTTAAAAGATCAAAAGCCGGATCTAGTGATTACCCGTTATTGGCTTCCATTTATGGGGATGGCTTTAGGTTCTATCTTAAAGCTTTCGGGCTTAAAGAAGAAAATTCCTTTAATAGCCTTATGTGATAATGTAATTCCTCATGAAAAACGTATAGGAGATCATTTCCTTACGCATTACTTTTTAAAATCGAATAATCGATTTCTCGTCATGTCCAAATCCGTTGGATCAGATATTTCGGATTTTGTGAAGAATGCAAAGGTTGATTATCATCCACATCCGGTTTACGATCAATTTGGGGATTTATTAGAGAAGCAAAGTTCCTTAGAAGCTATAGGGCTTGATCCTTCAAAAAGATATATCCTCTTTTTTGGTTTTATCAGAAAATACAAAGGACTTGATATATTGCTTGATGCCATGCCTTTGGTACCTGAAGATGTTGAATTAATTGTTGCCGGTGAGTTTTACGATGACGAGTCAGAATATAGAAAACAATTGCGTGATTCCGGGATAGAACATAAAGTTCATTTCTACTCCGATTTCATTCCACAGAATGAAGTGAATTTGTATTTCTCGGCTTGCGATATGGTTGTACAACCATACAGAACTGCTACACAAAGTGGTGTAGCACAAATTGCCTATCATTTCAATAAGCCTATTCTAGTTACAAATGTTGGTGGTTTACCTGAAGTTGTGCCACACAACAAAGTTGGATATGTTGTTGAGGTTAACCCTGATGCAATTTCTACCGCTTTAAATGAGTTTTACGACAAAGATCTTGAGGCTGAATTTACTGAGAATGTAAAGGAGGAAAAGAAAAAATATTCTTGGTCTAATATGGCCCGCCAAATCATTAACAATCTCTAATTTGTTTAGTGGGGCTTAACTACTATAGAAATCAGTATATTTATTGTCTAAACTTTTGAAAATGAAATCAATCTCCCTCATTATTTGCTTGCTTTTCACTCCTGTACTTATGTTCTCACAGGAATCACAAATGGAAGCATCAGTAGAAAAATATTTACAAAACAATTTGTCCGAATTTTCTTTAAGTCAGGATGATATTCTGGATTATCACATCTATAGACAGTACCAGAGTAAGCAAACCGGACTTACACATGTATTTTTGCAACAAAATTATCAGGGAATACCGATTCATAAAGCCGAAATTCGTTTGCATTGGCGCGAGGACAAAGCTTGGTTGAAAACTCAAAATACCTTTGTAAAAGATTTGAATAACCGGGAGATACAATCTCAGGCAACGATTGGTGAAGTTCGAGCGATTGAATATGCTTGTTCAGCTTTAGGGATTAATTATTCTAAGCCCAACAGAATTTCCAAAAAAGTTGAATCTACCTCACTTTTTGAAGCCGATTTTTCAATCGATGCCATTCCTGTGATGCAAGCTTACTTTCAGGAAGGAAACCAACTTAAAAAGGTATGGGATCTAACCATCTATGAGAAAGATGCTTCGGATTGTTGGAATGTGTTGATTGATGCTTCAACCGGAGAGTTATTAAGAAAATACAATTGGGTGCAGCATTGTTCATTTAGTTCGGATGTTGCATGTTCTCATACATCTCATGAAACCGCTGAAAGCGAAGAGCATTTTTCTTTATCAAAAAGTACTGGTGCCACATACAATGTGTTTGCCGTTCCTGTTGAAAGTCCGTCGCACGGGGACAGAACCCTGGAAGAAGATCCAAATAACATCATTGCTTCTCCTTTTGGATGGCATGACACCAATGGACAGACCGGTGCTGAATATACTATCACTCGTGGAAATAATGTTCATGCATTTTCTGATTTAACAGATTCTAATACTCCACAAGGTGATGAACCTGATGGTGGAGCAGAATTGCATTTTGATTTTTCATTCGATGCAATGACAGAACCAGATCAGAATTTAGATGCTGCAACAGTTAATCTGTTTTATATGAATAATATGATGCACGACGTATGGTACCATTATGGTTTCGATCCTGCATCGGGTAATTTCCAATCTAATAACTATGGTGAAGGCGGATTTGGTGGTGATTACGTAAAGGCTCAAGCACAGGATTCTAGTGGTGTAGGTACGAATATCGCATTAAATAATGCAAATTTCTATACGCCAGGTGATGGCTCAAATCCTGTCATGCAGATGTATTTATGGAATAAACCTGAAAATCCATATGATTTATTTACAGTTAATTCTCCTGAAATTTTAGCGGGTACCTATGAAGTTAGTCCTGCAATGGATTGGAGTGGTCAAATTTCTAGTGAACCTATTACTGGCCATATATCTACTGTTGATGATGGTACTACATGGGGGTTAGAAGGATGTGATGAATTAGTAACAGATTTAACAGGTAAGATTGCTCTAGTAAGTAGAGGGACATGTGAGTTTGGTTTAAAGGCATTGAATGCTGAAAATGCTGGTGCTATTGCTGTAATTATTTATAATAATGTGGGAGGAATGGTTAGTATGGCTGCAGGTGACGTTGGTGCAGATGTGACTATTCCAGCTGTGTTTATGAGTAAATTAGACGGTGAAGCATTGAGAGATTATCTTGACTCGGATGGAGTTATAGAAGCCACTTTTGTTAATAATTCTCCTCCAGGACCAGAATTCTTAGATGGAGATTTTGATAATGGAATTATCGCCCACGAATATGGTCACGGTATTTCATCTCGTCTTACTGGAGGTTCTTGCCTTTGGGGAGATGAACAAGCGGGTGAAGGTTGGAGTGATTTCTTTGCGCTGATGATGACTAATAACATCGATGATAATGGAGATGAACCCCATGGAATCGGCACCTATGTTTCCGCAGAACAAAATGATGGCAGAGGAATAAGATCTTATCCCTATAGTAGAGATATGGGAAATAATCCTATGACATATGATTATGTAATTACTGAGTCTGTACCACATGGAGTAGGATCTGTTTGGACGACTATGTTATGGGATTTATATTGGAATTTTGTTGATGTGTATGGTTATGATGAAGATCTATACAATGGTGTTGGAGGAAATAATATGGTGATGCAGTTGGTAATTGATGGTTTGAAATTACAGCCTTGTAATGCTACTTTCACCGATTTAAGAGATGGAATTTTGGTTGCTGATGAATTGCTATATGATGAACAAAATGCCTGTTTAATTTGGGAGACATTTGCTCGCAGAGGACTTGGTTTTAGTGCTCAAGGTGGTCTAAATTCTAGTAGAGCTGATGGTACACAAGCCTTTGATAATTTGCCAGAATGTGTAAAAGAATTAAAAATTCAAAAATCGGCTAAGGCTGATGCAAAATCTGGAGATGACTTAGTTTATACCATCTTCGTACAAAATCATACAGACAATCTTCTTTCAGGAATTCAGGTGAGAGATACTTTACAAAGTGGAGTTTCATATGTATTGGCTTCTTCATCTTGTGATATTGATGTTGATGGCGATGTTTTAACATTCACTTTAGGTGAAATGTCTAGTGGAGCCAGTCAAACATGTACCTATTCTGTATTAATGGATGAGAATTTATACAGTGAAATCCTATTCGAAGACGATATGGAAGATGGAGATGATTATTGGATAAGTCTTTCTGAAGAAGGTTATCTATGGGAGCTTTCAGCACCTGAATCATACAGTGGTTCTGATGCCTGGTTTGCTGAGAATTTAGAGGAACGATATGAAACTTACCTGGAATTAGAACCCTTTACAGTGGAAGGTGAAGCACCTACATTAAGTTTCTGGCACAAATACATTACTGAAGCTGGTTACGATGGGGGTTATATTTCAATTTCTACTGACGAATTTACTTTTGAAGATTTAGGCCCTTATATATTTAGAGGCTTTTATAGAGGTGAATCACAGGGTCCACCACCACTAGGAGGTAAGGATTCATTCTGGGGGAATAGTAATGGTTTTGTAAATACGCTTGTAGACTTAAGCTCTTATTTAGGAGAAACTGTTACGATAAGATTTACTTTTGTGACTGATGAAGGTAATTCTGAAAACGATTATGTTGAAGGATGGACGGTTGATGATGTGAGAATTATTGACCGATATCAAATAGAGAATAGAGCATGTGTTTCTAGTTCTTTAGGTAATGCAGCTTGTGATGAAGTTCAAGAGGGTGGGACAATAGTTTATGATCATTATGGAGTAGAAATTGATGAATTAGAGGATAATCTATATGCTCAAATTTATCCTAACCCTACATCAGATATGGTTTCGATAAGATTGTCTGGCGATTGGAATAAAAATCCTCAAGTGAAAATATTTGATGTTCAAGGTAAATTGGTTTTTGAAACATCTTTTTCAGAAATTGATATTGAAATAGCAACAGAGAAGTATGCTGATGGTTTGTATTTTGTTGAGATCTCAGATGATATACATTATCTGATGAAAAAGTTAACAGTACTACATTAAAATAAAAAATGCCCATCTTCTTAAGATGGGCATTTTTACTTTGTACTCATAAGATCAATGCTTACTTTTATCCTTTAAACAATTTGTTATGAAAAAGATATTTACGCTCATAGTAATAATATTGATATGTCCAGTTTTAATGGCACAGAACCTAGTCGATGAAAATGGTTTGAAACAAGGTGTATGGTCTAAAAATTATCCTTGGGGTGCCCTTCGTTATGAAGGAGCCTTTGAGAATGATAAAGAAATTGGAGTCTTTCGTTTTTACGATCAAAATGGTAAAGTAATTTCCGAAAGACAATATACAACTCCCGGAGGTATTTCGAATGCTGTAATCTACATGCCCAATGGTAAAGTTGAAGCTGTAGGAATGTTTGATGGTAAAAAGAAAATTGGACAGTGGAAATATTTTAGTACTCGTGGATATTTGGTTTCTACTGATGAATACTTAAATGGTGAAAAAGAAGGAGCCGAACGCATTTTTTATGCCGATAGCACCTTAGCTGAAATTGTATATTGGAAAGCTAATCTTAAAAATGGTGAATGGACTAAGTATTCATCTACTGGGAAAATCGCACTTAAAGCATTTCATTCTAATGGTCAATTGCACGGTAAGTATATTAGTTATTATCCGTCCGGGAATAAAAAAAATGAAGGTGCTTATAAGAAAGGTTTAAAGAATGGCAAATGGGTTTTTTATTCGGATAACGGAGTACAAGATAAAATGGAAGTGTATGAATTTGGGGATATTATAAAAACCGTAATTAGAGAGGGTAATGAGCTTAAGACTATCGAACATCGTTAAGATTGTATTCTTTCTTTTTCCAAGCTTACTTTTTGGACAAGATAGGTATTGGGTATTCTTTGAAGATAAGGATGAGGCTGTAGAGAGTTTTCAATTTTCAGATTTCTTATCTTCTGCATCTTTACAGAGAAGAGCTGAGCAGGAGATAGATATTCATATAAATGATTTCCCAGTATCGCTAAGCTATATAAACGAAATTAAAGATCTAGGATTTGAAGTGTATAGATCTTCTCGTTGGCTTAATGCTATTTCTGTTATTATTGAACATAAAAATGACCTTGTACTGATAAGTGAATTAGATTTTGTATCAAAAATTCAAAAAGTAAAATCATATTATAGGAGAGCTATTGTTGATGAAGTAGGGTTTGACCAAAAAGTAGTAGCGAATTCCTATGGACCTTCGTATGGTCAAATAGCACAACTTAATGGTCATTTGGTACACGAGCAAGGGCATAAAGGACAAGGTATAATTATAGCAGTCATGGATGCCTCTTTTTATAGAGTAGATGATTTAAGAATGTTCGATAGCTTATGGACTAATAATCAAATTTTAGATACTTGGGATTTTGTTCTTAACCAAGAATTGAATTATGATATTGATACAATTGGCTATCATGGCACAATGGTTTTATCGTGTATGGGCGGGAATATGCAAGATAGTCTTATAGGTACTGCACCTAAGGCTTCCTATATGTTATTTCGTACAGAGGACACCTCTTCAGAGACTTTAACTGAAGAGGATAATTGGGTGGCTGCAGCAGAACAAGCTGATGCATTAGGCGCTCATGTAATAAACACATCGCTAGGCTATTCTAATTTAACTGATGATCCTGAAAATACGCATACATATAGCGATATGGATGGGAATACAACCGTAATTACTATAGCTGCCGATATTGCAGCTTCTAAAGGAATGTTGGTTGTTAATTCAGCCGGAAATTCTGGTGGTAGCGAATGGTATTATATTACAGCTCCTGCTGATGGTGATAGTGTTTTAACAATTGGTGCTATTGGTGCCGATAGTGTTTTGACATCTTTTAGTTCTCATGGTCCTACTGCCGATGGTAGAATGAAGCCTAATGTTGTTGCACAAGGTCTATTTTCTGTAGTTTGTAATTTAGAAGATGGTATACGCACGGCTAACGGAACCTCTTTTTCATCGCCAATTATAGCCGGAATGGCAGCTTCTGTTTGGTCTGCAATGCCTGAGGTTTCAAGCATGGATCTGTTCAACCTTATTCAAGAGTCTGGACATTTATTTCCCGAAGGTAATAATGACTATGGATATGGCGTGCCCAACTTTTATGAACTATTACAATACGTTTCTATTGATGACGAATTTGTAAATAGCAAGTCTGTTTATCCAAATCCATTTGAGAATTATATAATGGTTGATTTATCTGTTTTTGAAAACTCTGAAAAGATAGAATTAACCGTTTTTAATCACTTAGGGCAATTGGTGTATTTTAATACAGTACAATCAAATGATTACTACCGCATAGAGATGGATGGTGCTTTACCCAAAGCATTTTATATTTTAAATGCGAAACAAAGAAATAAAGAATACTATTGGAAGATTGTAAAATGAAAACAAGAATAACAGAACTTTTTAAAATTAACATTCCTCTGATTCAAGCGGGAATGATATGGTGTAGTGGATGGGAGCTAGCCTCAGCTGTAAGTAATGCAGGTGGCCTTGGAATCATCGGTGCAGGTTCTATGTACCCTGAAGTCTTGAAGGAACAAGTGCAGAAATGTAAACAAGCTACAGATAAACCCTTTGCTGTTAATTTACCTTTAATCTATCCAAGTATCGAGGAGCATGTAAAAACAATTATTGAAGAAAAAGTACCTATAGTTTTCACTTCTGCGGGTAGCCCAAAAAAATGGACTCCTTTATTTAAAGAGCACGGAATAAAAGTTGTTCACGTAGTTTCGAATATTATGTTCGCAAAAAAATCTGAAGCTGCAGGTGTAGATGCTATAGTAGCTGAAGGATTTGAAGCCGGAGGTCACAATGGACGAGAAGAAACCACCACAATGTGTTTAATACCCTTAGTGGCTGATGCTGTTAACATACCTGTTATTGCTGCAGGAGGTATAGGTTCGGGTAGGAGCATGGCTGCTGCTTTTGCTCTAGGTGCCGAAGGAGTTCAAATTGGCTCTAAGTTTGTAGCGACTCCAGAATCCTCGGCACATCTTAATTTTAAAAATGCAGTGATAGAAGCTCAGGAAGGTGCTACCGAGTTAACCTTAAAAGAACTTACTCCAGTGCGTATGATGAAGAATAAGTTCTATCAAGATATTCAAGCTGCATACGGTGAAAATGCTTCTCCTGAAGATTTGAAAGATCTTTTAGGGAGAGCACGTGCTAAAAAAGGAATGTTTGAAGGTGATATGATTGAAGGTGAATTGGAAATAGGACAGATTGCTTCAGCTATAACCGAAATAAAACCCGCAGCAGTAATTGTTGAAGAAATAATAGCTGAATTTAACAAAACAGTTAATTGCTTGAGTAGTCTGAATACGTTTTAAATACCCCTAACAACCACCAACCACCAATGAACATAGAATGTCAAACAAATTCTTAAAAACGCTAGGCCCCGGAATTCTATTTGCTACAACAGCAATTGGAGTATCTCATTTGGTGCAATCTACCCGTGCTGGAGCCGAATATGGTTTTGCGCTGATAGGGTTTATACTTATGGCGAATGTATTAAAATTCCCATTCTTCGAGTTTGGTTCTCGTTATGCCAATGCTACAGGAAAGAGCTTGATTTATGGCTATCGTAAAATAGGTAAATGGATGTTAGTTCTTTACCTTCTGGTAACATTAGTGTCTATGTTTACAGTTGCTGCAGCAGTAACTTATGTATGTGTAGGTTTAATGATTAATCTGTTTCAATTGCCCTTAAACCCTTCAGAAGCCTCCATGCTGTTAATGGCAATTTGTATGGTAACGCTATTGAGTGGCAAGTTTAGTTTGCTCGATAGTTTAATAAAACTCATTGGGGCTGTATTACTGGTGTCCACTTTAATTGCATTCTTATTAACTCTTTGGCACGGTCCAGTAGTAGCTTGGGAGCAATTAACGCTACCCTTTGAAATTGATAAACGCAATGTGTTTTTTATTATCGCCTTAATGGGTTGGATGCCTACTGCTGTAGATTTATCTACTTGGAATTCTATATGGACTTTAGAACGTATTAAACAAACCGATTATTTACCGACTCTAAAAGAGACGCTACGAGAATTTAATATAGGCTATTGGATCTCTGCAGGTTTATCGATTTGCTTTATCACTTTAGGAGCTTTTTTAATTTATGGATCCGATACGGAACTCTCCAATAACTCTGCATTGTTTGCCAATCAAATTGTTGGACTGTTTACAACAACTTTAGGCAATGGAGCCTATTATTTTATTGCTATATCT
>Ga0187827_10008366_pt1 | contig 11245 bp, 13 predicted proteins | sample ETNtaG_39_FD_167969 | JGI IMG/M metagenome (GOLD analysis project Ga0187827, IMG submission 167969) | Marine microbial and viral communities from oxygen minimum zone, Eastern Pacific Ocean - ETNP2014_SV_150_PacBio MetaG (Illumina Assembly) | ecosystem: Environmental > Aquatic > Marine > Hypoxic... | reverse complement strand
CCCCGGCCTGTTCGATGGCGCGCTGGATGAGTTCGTGAATCGTCGCGTCGAGCGAGAAGCCCTCCCGCGGAAAATCGAAATTGGGGTTGAGCGCCCCGCTCGCTGCAGTCTCGTTTTCCACCGTTCCCGCCGGGCCGGGCAGCGCGGCAAATGTCCACTCGTCGCCCTCCTCGAAAACGATCGTTCGCTCCAGTTCGTGGCTGAGTTCGCGGACGTTTCCCGGCCAGGCGTGGCCCAGCAGCCGCGCCCGGCCGTCGGCGCTGATCGGCTTGGCGGCAACCCGGTGGCGGCGGCACAGGCTTTTGAGCAGGTGTTCTGCGAGTTGCAGGATATCCCGGCCGCGCTCACGAAGCGGTGGGATGACCAAGCGGAACAAGCCCAGCCGGTGATGCAGGTCATCGCGGAATTGGTCGTCGGCGACCGCTTGGCCAAGGTCGCGATTGCTCGCGGCGATGATGCGCACATCGACGTCAATTTCCTTGTTGCCGCCGAGTCGCCGGATGCGTTTGTCCTCGATTGTCTTGAGCACCTTGGCCTGCACACCCAGCGAGAGGCTCGCCAGTTCGTCGAGAAACAGTGTGCCTCCCTTGGCTGCCTCGAAGAGCCCCATGCGCGCCGTCTTGGCATCGGTGAACGCGCCTCGCTCGTGCCCGAACAGCTCCGACTCGGCAAGACTCTCCGGCAGCGCAGGGCAGTTGATTTCGACAAGCGGGCCGGCGGCACGCGGGCCGTGGTGGTGCAGCCATCGGGCAATGCTGGTTTTGCCGGTGCCGGTTTCGCCTTCGAGCAACACCGGCGACAGGTCGCTGCCAAGCCGCTCGTCTGCGGCTATGATCTTCTCGAGTTGATGGCGAAACGGGCCAAGCGCGTCGCCGAAGAAAAGGCGTTCGCCGGTGGTGGCGGGGTCGTGTCGCTCGTGCTCGGCCAGGCGGGCGGTTTGGCGGCTGGCCTTGGCGCGGTGCAGCACGAGCGGCAGCACGGCGGGATCGATCGGCTTGAGCAGGTAATCCTGCGCGCCGTTTTTGATCGCCTCGACCGCGCCCTTCACGCCGCCCTCGGCGGTGCAGACGACGACGGCGGTGCTGGGAGAGAAAACGCCCTCGCTCAACAGGTCGGTGCCAAGGCCGTCCGGCAGGTTGACGTCGAGCAGCGCGAAGTCGAACGGCAGTGACTGGATCATGCGGCGCGCCTCGTCGAGTGTGCCGACGGCGGTCACGTCGGCGTCGTGCTGCTCGAGCGCGGCCGCCACCTGCTTGCACAGGAGCGGCTCGTCCTCGACCAGCAGCACGCTGGCACCCTCCAGGGCGGAATCCGTCACGCGCCCAATGTCGGGGAGGCTTGGCCTCGCCGCCACCAAAAAATGCGCCTGCCGGGTCGGGCATTGCCATCTTGCATGCCGCTTGGCCAAGCGATATGATTTCGACCGAATTTTTTCACGGCATGAAACGCAAATGGATCACCCTTGGCCTGTTGAGCGTGTTGATTTGCGTGCCACTGTATCAGCTCGTCAAGGCCCTGGCTGGCATGAACCACACCATTGTCATCGCCGGCGGACCGGAGAAGGGTTTGTACCATCCGATTGCGCTCAGTCTCTCGAACGTAGTCACGCGCCTTGGCCGCAGCGCCACGGTGCAGACCACCGCCGGGTCGCTGGAAAACCTAAAATTGGTGGCGGAGGGCAAAGCCGACTTGGCGCTGTTTCAGCCCGGCTCCCGAGAAAACTTGATGGAGTTTGCCCCGGCGCTGCTGAAGAAGGAGGCGCAACGGATTGATCCCGCCCGGCTTAGGCAGGTGGCGTTTGTGGCCAATCTTTATTCGCAGCCGCTGCACATCGCCGTCCGGAGAGGTAGCGGTATCGAGACTTTGAGGGACTTGGAGGGCAAAATCGTCAACATCGGCCCGGAGCTTTCCGCCGACTACCCCATGTCGCGGTTGCTGTTGCGCAGTCTCGATCTGGAGCCGGGTGAGAACCACAGCAACTTGGCGTACACGGAGTTGATCGGGGCATTCGGCAGGGATGAGGTGGATGCGGCGTTCATCACGGTCGGTATGCAGGCGGACGTGTTCCAGACGCTGGCCCGCATGGGAAAGGTGCGCTTCCTCAGCATCCCTAACAACGAGGCGCTGGCGGCGATGCAGCTGCACCTGTCTCCTTTCAAGGTGCCGCGCGGCATCTACCAGTTCGAGGGAGAGGCGGTTCCGGGAGCGGACATTCAAACCGTGGCAACTGGGGCGCACCTCATCACGCGCAGCGATGTCGAAAGCGGCCTTGTGGAAAAAATCACCCAGGAAATTCTCAAGACACCGTTTCAAAAAGAGAACCGGCTGGGCGAGTTGTTCGCGCAGGGCAAGCCGTTTGCCAGTGCCCGCCCGTTTTTCCCCATCCACGATGGCTCCCTAGGGGTTTACAATCCGGAGTCAAAAAACTTTTTAAGCACCGATTTTGTGGAGAAGTGGGAGGGTCTGCGTTCATTTTTCGTGTCGCTTATTGTAGCGGGATTCTTTGGTTACAAGTGGTACCAGAAGAAAAAAGATCGAATGAAGGATCACAAGCTCGACCATTACATCGACACTGTCATGGAGATCGAGCGGCAACAAATGAGCCTTGAGGAAGAAAAGCCTGAAGAAGCATTGCAAGAGCTCCAATCGCTGCTGGATCGGGTAACCAACTTGCGGCAGGAATGCTTCGAAGATTTCTCCGTGCACCGGTTGCAGGATGATCAAGGCACTGACTGCTTCCTTGAACTGTGCGCCTCAATAAGCGAGAAACTTAATGCTAAGATGACCCGACTTCGACTGGGCGGCGAAATCGCACGCCTAGCTGATGCCATCGAGAAGAAGTTGTGACGCAGGTTGTTAATTTTATTTCCGCACTTTCCCTAGCGTCGTTGATGTTTGATCATCAAAAATTGCTCCTGCGAGAGCTTGAACACAGCTATCGAGTTGCTTGGCCTTTGTAGTACTGTACGGCTTCACGGGGCTCTCGATTTACTCCGCAATACGGTGCAGCCGTTCATAGTTTTGGTTCTGCAAAGATTGTCGCGTTTTCCTCTATGCTCTCGTTCATGGAGGCCTTAATTCTATCAAGCTAATTGATCTGATGCGAGTGATAGTTCTTTTAGGGTTTGTTGACGTAATTCATGATATTTAATCTTGATGAGTTTTGTCTCTCAGAAAGTCAATTTTTGAATCGCTTAAACAATTACTTGCAAAAGTTTATTTACTAGTTAAGCATTGTTCCGTGAACATTAATCCCTTCATAAGAATAAATCTGTTATTGCTAGGCTTAGCTTTATTGGTCTCATGCTCAAACTCGAAGCAAAGTTTTGGGAATATGTCTTTCGAATGGAGTTCCGATAAAAGAAGTTACACGGCAATTGCCAAATCTAAGGAAGGCAAGGAAATGGTCCAGGTTGAGTGTAGGTATGTTGGCAAAAAGCCAGATGGAAAATTGGAAGAGTCCATTTCACGAGACTATCGACACAATCCCACAGATTTTTATCACTACAAATTTATCAATCTTACTGACAAAACAATCACACTTGAAAGTGTCGATTATCGTTTTGATAGAGGCCAATATAAAAAAATATTTCAACGGAAAACACGGAGTGATATCGCCGATTATATGAAGGGCAGTGCCATGGAACCCAAAGGAGCATTAGAGCGAAAGAACTCCTGGGTTTGGGGGAAATTCAATCCGGATGTTCTGCACAAGATTTATCACGCTAAAGCAGATGGGGAAGAATTTCTTATTGATGTTCAGCTAACCTTTAAAGACTGAAAACGTGACTGGCTAGACTAATAAAGGATGCTTAATGCCCCAAACGGTTGTCACTCCAACTCTTGAATTGCTTCCCACTCTAGGAGTGGGCATGGGGTATCGTGACCCACTTTGTCATGAAATAGTTCAGTGTCGGGACAAAATAGATTTCCTCGAAATTACAGCGGATCACTTTCTGCAGTCTCCAGTTTCTAGATGGAGATTTCTAGATAAACTTTGCTCTAAGTACACATTGATTCCACACGGCTTGAATCTTTCTCTTGGAAGCGCCGAGGGAATACATCTTGAATACCTTAATGAGTTGGTCGAACTAATCCAGTATGTGAAACCACCTTGGTGGAGCGAACACATCGCTTTTACAAAGGCAGGAGAAATCGAAATCGGGCACCTCTCTCCGTTGCCATTCAATCAAGCATCCATCAATGCTTTTTGTGCCAACATCCTCGAAGTACAGGATAGAATTGAAACGCCCATAATTCTCGAAAATATAACCTACACCGTCGACCTTCCATGGAACGAAATGGAAGAAAACAAGTTCCTTGGCGAACTATTGGATCGAACTGGTTGCGGTCTGTTGCTGGACGTTACGAATCTTTTTATTAATTCACAAAATCATGGATATGATCCTGTTGAATTTCTAAAAACAATCCCGGCAGAACGAATCATACAACTGCATTTCGTGGGAGGCATGATCAAGGAAGGCAAATGGATAGACAACCATAGCCAAAATACACAGGATGACATTTTCAGATTGATCGATTCTGTTCTGCAATACGCGCCGGTTAAGGGAATCATTTTGGAACGGGACGACAACTTCCCACCCTTCTCGACACTCACTGACGAATTGGAACGTGCAAGGAATTTAGGCAGAAAACATAAACGATGGGCCTAAAAGAACAACAGGCTGCACTAGCGAAACTTTACACAAGCAATTCTTTACGAGAACAGTTGGCAAACTCAGCTTTAAGACAGGAAGCCTCTTTGGGTTTAAGCCAAGCTGAGCAAATAAAACTAAAATCCATAGTTAAAGGCGATGTTACAGCATTTGCTCTTTCTTTGTTAAGAAAACGGCTTGCGCAGGTGAAAAAGATCCTCCCCGGTACATGCGCTTTATTGGCAGAAAACTTATCGAATTTGTTCCAAACCTTTGCAGTTGACAAACCCACGACCGGTGTTAAGAGACATTTAATTGATGCCAGAAATTTTGCCAATTATTTAGTTGAAAACAAAACAAATGAAATTTTTGCACTAAATGAACACAAGGCAGTTTTAGAGTATGAAAAAACTTGGATTAACAGTGAATTATCGCCTCTGCACCTTAAGGTTAAATGCTTCAGGCATGACATTTCAAATTACACGACACAGTTGGAGAAGCGAGTAACAAATCGTGCCTATTCCGGGAAACCGCGAGTTTGTCTATGGTTTCGGTTAAGCAGCAGGCACCGTGTGTTTTATTGGGAGTTATTTCCTCGTTTTTGGCCAAAATAATTAAATTTTTTCAGACAATCAAAATTATTGACATAATTAAACAAATGCTTTATTTTTTTTGCCTGACACACTTCAAGTTATGAAAAATCCATTACCTGAAAATACGAGAATCAGCCTGGACGAATTTTGCGATCAATTAGAGAAATCAATTGGTTCGCAATTTGTATCAGGTGTGCTCTATGGAAAATTGGCCCGTGACATTAACAAGACTGCAGACATGTCAATTAATTTTATGGTGATTTTGGAGGAAATCAGCACTGCGAATTTGGATGCAGTCGGGGAAGTTCTTAGGAAATCGAAGGTGCAAATTGAATTGCTCACTTTAAGTGAAGAGGATTTACGTAGTTCCACAGATGTTTTCCCGATTAAATTTTTGGATATTAAGCGTACCCACGTCATATACCGTGGCAAGGACGTATTGAGCGAACTCAAAATTTCCAAAGACAATTTACGGCTACGATGCGAACAGGAAATCAAGAACCTGATGCTCAGGTTGCGTCTAAATTATGTTTCCAGAAAACAAAACAGCAAATCCATAGCATCGTTATTAAGTAGGATTTATCTCTCACTCATTCGCAACCTGGGAGTTTTAGTGGAACTCAAGTCTGGGGATGTATTGGCCACAAATTCTGACATTATCGAAGGTGCCGGTAAATTGGGTATAGACACGGTGGTATTGCATGATGTTGAGAAACTCAGACAGGATAATTTTTCCCAGGACTTGGAAGATCGAAAACGACTTCTGGAGAAAGTGATGCAATGTGTTAGGGATGCTGCAGCAATGGTAGATAAACTTTAACCCTCAAGTGAACGGGATTAGCCATGATCATGGAAATTATGATTAATAATGTCGTTCTCGCGAAAACGAGCTCGTGGGTGCGTTGCGCCGTTATTTTTCTATTTCTTTTCGTCCTTTCTATTGCAATTAAGAGCAGCAGTAGTGGAGGAGGCGGTGGTGGTGGATAATTCCGGTTGTCATAATAAAGAATAAATTCATTACGTATGTGGTTATTTGTTGTTGTATTAATATTAATTGTCGTTGTTATCGCTGTTTGTTCCATTGGGGGGAGAGGCCGTGGTGGCGGATATGGTAGTTGTAGTAGCTGTGGCAGCAGTTGTGGTAGCAGTTGCGGAGGCTGCGGGAGCAGCAGTTGTAGTAGCTGCGGGGGTGGAGATTGATTTTAAGACTGATGGATTTACCACGGTTAGGGGTTCAGGTCGGGACATTTCCTTGTGGCCCAAGCGGACAGAAATCAGGTTTTATCTTAGGTTGCTTAAGGCATGAAATTTAAATGGTGGGAACTTTTAGTTGCTGCACCCATTTTTGCGTGTGGCATATATGCTTTATTTGCCTATTTAAAAACTATATTGGCGTTAGTACTTGTTCTGGTAATTTTAGTCGCGATTGTTTTTGTAGTAGCTGCAGGTGCGCGAGGTGGTAGAGGCGGAAGCGGTGGATTCTCTGGTAGCGGATGCAGTAGCGGAGGAGGTTGCGGTGGCTGCGGGGGCGGTGGCGGTTGCGGAGGAGGCTGCGGCGGATAATCATCCATACAGATAATTTCAATCTACGATCGGGTTTAACTGTTTCACTCTGAAATTGCCCCAGAAAATGAAAGAGACTAAAGATTCAGCTATTTTTGCGCTCATATTCTTTTTTTGTTCCTGCCTAATAAACTTCGCTCAGGAATCAACTATAGTTGGCCTTAAAGTAGCTCCTCCTTTCGCCTTCAAGGATTCAAAAGGAGAATGGGTCGGTATCACCGTAGATTTATGGAAAGAAATTCAAGGGGAATGGGATGCCCAATTTCAACCCCGTGAGATGACGCTGGATAAACTGCTCACTGCTATAGAGATTGGGGACATTGTAACAGGCCTTGGGGCAATATCCATAACTCATAGCCGGGAAGAAAAAATCGATTTTAGTCTCCCTTATTTTGAAACTGGTATTGCATTGGCAACACGAGCCAATGATAAAAACACCACCTGGGGATATATGGATACATTAAGCAAAATAATAAAATCGCTGATACCGTGGGTGGTTTTGCTTTTGGCGGTTGGAATACTTATTTGGGTTATCGAAAAAAAAATTAATGAGGATCAATTTCATAGACCTATGGGTGAGGGCATAGGTTCTGGTATCTGGTGGGCATGCGTTACTATGACTACCGTTGGGTATGGAGACAAAACTCCAAAAAGTTTTCTGGGCCGCATAATTGCAGTGCTGTGGATGTTTTCAGGTATTATTTTGATTTCGAGTCTGACCGCAACCATCACTACTTCGATGACCCTCGACAGTTTGAAAAATCAGATAAACTCACTGGATGATTTGAAAAAACAAAGGACGGGGGTAGTTGAATCTACTGCTGCAGAGGATTTTTTACAGGATGAGGGAGTCAATCATATCAATTTTTCAACATTGGATAACGGTCTACTGGCACTCAGCAACGGAACTGTCGATGTGTTGGTTCACGATGAACCAATCTTGAAACACGTCATCTCCCGAAATTATTCCGCATCGCTTCAAGTTCTGGATATTATTCTAGACAAACAACTATACGCATTTCCCGCTAAGGATAACTCTCAGATTATTGAATCGCTTAATCTTGGGATCATCAAGGCAATCGAATTGGGGAAACTTGATTCACTGATCCAACGTTATCTTCCTGAATAAATTCTTACATTTGTAGCCTTCATGTTCGTCTTGAACTAGGAGCGAAAAATGATGTTGAGTTGCGGTCGATGAAACGAAATTCCACAGGCAGAAATTACAGTAAGAATCTTACGCTCAACTGGCCGTGACGAGAGGATTTCAGAAATCATCGAGGTAATCGGAGCGTTCACGAAAGAAACAATAAGGGTCGCGCTCGTTGAACACATCAAGCCCCTGCCCGTAACTGACCGCCAAACATCCGCCGCATACCTTCCGTAGTCGACAGAAGCGACATTGACGGCAGCCCATCCTGTACTGTCTCGCCTTAGGGGATTCATAAACCCCTTCGATACCGAGATCCAGCGCGTTCCCGATAAACGACGGAAATTTGCGACAGGCATGCGCTTCACCCTCGGGCAGAACCGCGATGAAATTGAATGCTGCGCCGCAGCCGAAACCGGTGCAGCCGCCAATCGCAGGCCGCTTGAAGTGATAGCGCACAATATTGAAAAGACTGTCCTTGAACCAGAGCGCCGAATTGGAGCGCGAGGCCGTGATATAACGTTTCATGAACTCCACGTATTCGGCCCGTGTAGGTAGTTCCAGATTCGAGCCTTCGCCGACCTGAGCCAGGCGGTTGAACGTAAAACGATCCGCAAGCCCCTTCAGCATCTCACCCAATGGAATCACCTGACCCATGTTGCTCCGCGTCAAGGTGAGCATCACGTTGGCCCGGATGCCGTGCTCCTGAAGTATCTTTAGGAAGTCGAGAACACGCTGAAAATGGCCAGGGCCTCGAATTTCATCGTTGTGTTCTTTCAATCCTTCCAGGCTGACCTGATAGTAGATCGGCTTTCGAATCTGGACGATTCTGGCGATAATGCTCTGCGGCACTGGATTACCCAGGAAGGATACCCCAAGATCTTCGTTTCCGATGGTCTGATACAACTCCCAGAAGTAGGGATAGAGGATTGGGTTCCCTCCGGTCAGACAGACATGTCCGGCAAGCTTTCGGCCCCGACAGAACGAAATATGGCTTTGAAGGATCCTGTATGCATCGTCGAACTTTAGCGCAGTGCGATCCGTCCGGTCATAACAATGACGGCAGTGCAATTCGCAGTCATTGGTGAGATGCCACTGGAGCGTGAAGCACTTGGACTTACGGCCCAAAATTCTGCCATCTCGTAGCATTTCCTTTGCAATTCAAGTTCAACACTATCCTTATCGCCTTGCGCGGTCTCAAGTTCTATTTTGCACTCTGCTTCGTCAAGACTGAGTTGGTGAACCCGCTTGGTCAGTTCCCGGTATTTATCGAGCAACGCCTCGACGTCGATATGGGCCGACTCAGCCTAGATCCGGTGTTCAAAGTTGTTGTGTGGCTCGGCCATGACCATGCCAGTTTCACCAAAAACCAAATCGGCTGCAGCCAGTACCGCCACGAGTTTGTTTTCATTCTTGTTCATGATGTATTCTATGATGAAAGTTGTTATCCAAACTGGAGCCTACACCCAAGACATATGTTTTACAACGTGTCCAAATAAAGTCTGCCAAAACGTAATTGTCAGCAATCGGAAGTTTTGTAGCCAAGCTTGGCGCGGTGTTTCCAGAGTTGGCGCGGCTTGAAGATGCCGAGCGGCGTGATGATGCCGGTGATCAGTTCCGGCGGGGTGACGTCGAAGGCTGGGTTGCGCGCACCGCTGCCGGGGTTAGCCAAGCGCACTTGCTGCCGACGCCCACTGTCGGTCACTCCCCAAGCGCTGAGCACTTCCTCCCCTGAGCGTTCCTCGATCGGGATGGCCAAGCCGGAGTCGAGTTCCCAGTCGATCGTGGAGAGTGGGATGGCGACGTAGAACGGGATGCTGTGCCGCTTGGCCAGGACGGCTTTGGTGTAGGTGCCGATCTTGTTGGCCACTTCGCCAGTGCAGCCCAGCGTGCGGTCGCTGCCGGTGATGACGAGGTCGACCTCGCCACGCTGCATCAGGTGGCCCGCGGCGTTGTCGGCGATGATGTCATGCGCGATGCCCTGCTGCGCCAGTTCCCACGCAGTGAGGACGGCGCCCTGCGATCGCGGCCGGGTCTCGCCGCAAAAAACGTGAAACGATTTGCCGTTGGCCTGTGCGGCGTACATCGGCGCGGTGGCGGAGCCGACGTCGACGAATGCCAACCAGCCGGCATTGCAGTGGGTGAGCACGCGGGCGCCTTCGCGGATGAGCGGCTCGCCGTGTTGGCCAAGCGCCTTGCAGTGGGCGACATCGTCCTCGGCGAACTGCCCGGCGGCGGCCAGGGACTGCTGCTGCCGCTCGGCCACGGTGGTGCCGGTCATTTGCGACAGCATGCCGCGCATGGCGTTGACCGGGTCGACGGCGGTGGGGCGCGCCTCGGCGAGCGTGTGGTGCACCTTGGCGAGGTGCCGCTTGAATGCCTTGAGCCCGCGCCCGCGAAAGGCCCGCGCCCCCTGTGCCAGGCCGTACGCCGCCGTGGCGCCGATTGCGCCGGCGCCACGCACAATCATGTCGGTGATGGCCTGAGCGGTTGCGCGATAGTCGGCGGTGGAGACGATCTTGAACTGATGCGGGAGCAGGCGCTGCTCGATGAGCCGAACGCGGTTTCGCGCCTTGTCAAACCAGACGGTGCTGTAATGCCGAGACTCGCCCTGGTGGGTGACCTTCATGGCGCTGGGCGCGGCTTAGTGATTGCCACATTTGAGGTTCAGCTTGTGGCGGATCTGCTCGAAACGCGGGTCAGAGCGGATCTTGTTGAGATCGGGATCTTCATCCATCCAATTCGTGTCGTCGTAGCCGAGTTGAACAGCCTTTTTGAGAGCGGTAATGGAATCGTCGATGCGATCCGTGAGGGAGAAGCTGCAGGCAAGATTGTAAAACACCATCGAGTCCTCGGGCAGGAGACGCGAAAGATTCTCATCCACTGCTAGGCCCTCGGCAAAGCGGCCGCGCTTGGTGTAATCGTCCCCAAGCAACTGGAGCGCCTCAATGTATTCGGGATCGCGCTTGGCGAGACCCTCCAAAAAGGAAATCTCAACATCCAGTTCCTGTTTCTCCCTGCTGGACAAATCTTGTCTTGAAGATGAATGCTCTGACATGAGGCCGGGACAAAATCACCCGATCAGCCGTCAGAGTCAAGCCGCCCACTGGGGGAATCCGGCCATGGATCAGCGCTGCTTCCCCTTCGAGTGCAGCGTCTTGTGCCTGGGGAAATCGTTGCGGTAGCGCTTCAGCAACGCGGCTTCGTCATTCTTGACGAGGTAGATTTTTCCCTTGATCTGCAGAGTCTCCCTCGGCCCGAGGCCGCCGCGCCGAAAGTCGCTG
>Ga0187827_10008364_pt1 | contig 11248 bp, 8 predicted proteins | sample ETNtaG_39_FD_167969 | JGI IMG/M metagenome (GOLD analysis project Ga0187827, IMG submission 167969) | Marine microbial and viral communities from oxygen minimum zone, Eastern Pacific Ocean - ETNP2014_SV_150_PacBio MetaG (Illumina Assembly) | ecosystem: Environmental > Aquatic > Marine > Hypoxic... | reverse complement strand
TGAAAAATTAAAAATCAAAAAAAAATTTGATGTAATTTTAAATATGGAAACTGTTGAACATGTTTCTGATTTAAACCATTTTATAAAATCTTGTGCAAATTTATTAAAAAAAAATGGCATTATATTTATTGCAACAATCAACAGAACCTTAAAATCTTATCTATTTGCAATCGCTGGGGCAGAATATATTTTAAAATGGTTACCAATTGGAACGCATGATTGGAATTTATTTGTAAAACCCGATGAATTAATTAAAATATCAATGAAACACAATTTAAAATCAAACGGAATTCACGGAATAATATATAATCCACTACTAGATCAATGGAAAACTAGTGGGGACAACTCGGTAAATTATATATCTTCCTTCATAAAAGAATAATTTAATTTTCAGTTTTATCGTACCATGGAATGGTAATAGTTTCGATTCCTTCCTCATTTAATTCATCAATTTCATCAGAGGTTACTCTGCCATAAATACTTTTTGTTTCTTTTTTATTGTAGTGAATGCTTCTAGCTTCTTGAGCAAATTTATCGCCAACATATCTACAATTTTTTTTAATAAATTTTTGATATTCAATAATTTTTTTTTTTATATTTTTTTGAAATTTGTAATTTATATTTTCAACTTTTTTTGAACTAGATACATTGGGTGCCATTATAGATTTTTTCACATTATTTGAATTACATTCAATACATGTGATTAATTTTTTTTTCATAAGTCTTCCAAACTCACCCGAGCTTGCAAACCAGCTGTCGAAGGTACAATTGCACTTACATGTTAAATTATATTTGATCATACTTATTTAATTAATAACTATTTTTTGATAATTCAAGTTAGTTTCTATAATCGGCATTGATGTCAATAAAATCCTTAGTAAAATCACAAGTATAAACAGTAAAATTACTTTTGCCCATATTTAATTCAATATTAATTTCTATGGCATTCCATCTCATGTACTCTTTAACAATTTCTTCGTTATAATTGTCAATTTGATTACCATTTTCCACAACAGTGAATTTTCCAAATTTAATTGTTAGATTGTTGGGTACTATACTTTCTTTCGATTTTCCAATTGCCATTATAATCCTACCATAATTAGGGTCGGCGCCCGCAACAGCAGTTTTAACTAGAGGAGAGTTCGCGACAGAAAATGCAATTTTTTTTGCTCCTTGCTTTGACCTTGCCTTGATTACATTAATTGTTACAAATTTTTTTGCACCTTCGCCGTCTGCAACAATTTGTTTTGATAAATTCAACATCACATTATGCAAAGCTCTTTCAAATCCTTTTAATTTTGGATCTACAATGTTATATATTTTTGAATTTTTTACCTTCCCAGTAGCAAAAATCATAACCGAATCATTTGTAGATGTATCACTATCAACAGTAATTGCATTAAATGTTGTATCAACATTTTTCGACAACAATCCTTTTAAAATATGTGATGGAATTGATGAGTCGGTAAATATAAAGGCAAGCATAGTAGCCATGTTAGGGAAAATCATGCCACTTCCCTTGGCTATGGCGGAAATTTTAATTTTTTTATTTCCAATTTCACATTCTTCAAAAGCTAGCTTTGGACGCGTATCTGTTGTAAGGATTGATGATGCTGCTTTAAACCAAACATATTTATTTTGGATATCTTTTAAATTTTGAACTAAATATGGAATTCGTTCTTTTATTTTTTCAGTTGGAAAAACATCTCCAATAACTCCGGTAGAAGCAAAAATTATTTCGCTTGGATCAACTATATCTCTCACTCCCTGTGGTTCTTGGGCCAATTTTAATGTTAATTGTTTTGATAGTGACTTAGATAATTCTTTTAGGCCCCGAAAACCTTGTCTCCCAGTAAATGTATTAGCATTTTTTGTATTTACCAATAGAGCTTTTATAGATTTATTTTTAACTTTTAAATTCCAATGAATGCTCTCAGAAACAATGTTGGATTTTGTATAAAGTGCAGCATATTTTGCCCCGTCTTTGAAATAAAACAAAGATAGATCATCTCTGCCGTTTTCGTACAAATCAGCTGAAACAGCAGATATAGAAAGTCCCTTTATTCCTTTTAATTCTTGAAAATCTCCCATTTTGGATGTTTTTGTATTTGGATTTAATAAATTTTTTAAATTAATAGTCATTTTGTTTAATTTTTGTAATAAATAATTATATAGATACTAGCTTTATGAAATTTCATCAAATGAAAAAATAATATGAGAATGCTGAATATTCCAAGACTTATAAAAAAAATTTTCAAATCAGATAATGATAGAGAATTGGATAGACTAAAATCATTAGTGATGCAGATTAACCTTAATGAAGATGCAGTTAAAAATTTTAAAGATGATCAATTTCCAAAAAAAACTATGGAATTTAAACAAAGATTTAAAAAAGGAGAGAGCCTAGAAAGTCTATTGCCAGAAACTTTTGCCTTGGTTAGGGAAGCTGCCTTTAGAACTCTAAACGAAAGACATTTTGATGTCCAATTAATGGGTGGAATTATTTTGCACGAAAATAAAATCGCCGAAATGAAAACTGGGGAGGGAAAAACCTTAGTTTCTACGTTACCTGTCTATTTAAACTCATTAGAAGAAAAGGGAGTACATGTTGTGACTGTTAATGACTATTTGGCTCAAAGAGATTCCGAATGGATGGGTAAAATTTACCATTTTTTAGGATTACAGGTCGGATGTATAACAAATGGTTTGGACGATTATAATAGAAAGAAAAATTACAATTACGATGTCACATACGGAACCAACAGTGAGTTTGGTTTTGATTATTTAAGAGATAACATGAAACTTTCCATTTCTGATATTGTTCAGAGAGGTCATAATTTTTGTATCGTCGATGAAGTAGATTCCGCACTTATTGACGAAGCAAGAACACCCCTTATAATTTCTGGTGCCACAGAAGACAAAACAAACAGATATATGGCTATCGATAAATTGATAAAACAACTAAACAAAACCGATTTTGAAATTGACGAAAAAGATAAAAATATCATGCTAACTGACAAGGGAACAGATAGTGTTGAAAAAATATTTTCCAATGCTGGAATTTTAAAAAATAATAATTTTTATGATCCTGAAAATATGGCTTTAGTTCATCATGTTAATCAAGCTCTGAGAGCTAATTATTTGTTTGCCAAAGACAAAGATTACATGGTGAAGGAAAACAGCGTTAAGATAATAGACGAACACACAGGGAGGATTTTGGAAGGACGAAGATTCTCTGATGGACTCCATCAAGCTTTAGAGGCAAAGGAACATGTAGAAATATTATCTGAAAATGAAACCTTGGCATCAATAACTTATCAAAATTACTTCAGAATGTATCACAGGCTTAGCGGAATGACTGGTACAGCGGTCACAGAGGCTGAAGAATTTTTTGACATATATAATTTGCCAATTGTTTCGATTCCTACTCACAAATCAATGATAAGGAAAGACTGGAATGATCAAATTTTCAGAACAGAACAGGAAAAAAATCTTGCAATAGTAAATAAAATTTTTGAATGCTACAAGAAAGGGCAGCCAGTTTTAGTTGGAACAACCAGTGTTGAAAAGTCAGAAATATATTCGTCATTGCTTAAGAAAAAAAACATTAAACATTCTGTGTTGAACGCAAAACACCATGAAAAAGAAGCGCAAATTATTGCCGATGCAGGAAAGTTAAACACTGTAACTATTGCGACTTCGATGGCCGGTAGAGGTCAAGATATAAAATTGGGTGGAAAACAAATTGATAAAAATGAGAAATCTACCCTTGAAGAAAAAAACAAAGTTAAAGAACTTGGTGGACTTTTTGTAATAGGGTCTGAACGTCATGAATCACGTAGAATAGATAACCAATTAAGAGGCAGGGCGGGACGACAAGGAGATCAGGGAAATTCAATTTTTTATATAAGTCTTCAAGATGATTTAATGAGAATATTTGGTTCAGAATCTATAGATACAATGCTTAAAAAATTTGGATTAAAGGAGAATGAATCTATTGATCATCCTTGGATTAATAAAGCTTTGGAAAGGGCTCAGCAAAAAGTTGAGGCAAGAAATTACGATATTAGAAAAACTTTGTTGAAATTCGATGACTGTAATAATGACCAAAGAAAAGTAATTTTTTCTCAAAGAAAAGAAATTTTGTCAAGTTCATCCGTAAGCACTCTGACAACACACTTTCTTAACGAATTAATTGATCAAATTGCTGAAAATAAAAAAATTATTAGAAAAGATCCAAAAAATAAAAGCACAAATATTAAAATTAAATCTTTGTTAGGAAGAAGTATTAGTGAAGAAGAAACAAACAATTTGATAAACATGGATGACGAAAATTTTAAAAAATATATTGTGGAGAAGTTTATCCAGCAGAGACTAAAAAGAGTAGAATTTATAAATGACGAGCAAAATAATGAATTGGAAAGAAGAATATTTATTCAAACTTTGGATATGAATTGGAAGTCTCATCTTCAATATTTAGAACAATTAAGACAGGTAATTGGATTAAGAGGATATGGTCAAAGAGATCCTCTTATTGAGTATAAAAAAGAGGCCTTCGGTTTATTTGAAAAATTACTTGAAAAAATTAAAACTGATACTATTTCCATTCTAAATAATCTTGTTATTGTTGAAAAACCAATCGAAAATCAGCAGGAAAAAAATAAAAATTTAAATGCTAATAAAATAAACGTGGCAAATAATCCCGATTGTCTATTATTATCAAAAAAAAATCAAAAAATATCTAGGAATGACAGATGTCCTGTTACAGAAAAAAAATTTAAACATTGTTGTGGAGCATTATAGATACAATAACGTTAGTAAAACTAATCCAGCCAGCGCTAGTGTAATTATCATAAATACTTTATTTTTATCAATTTTTTGTTTTAAATTTGAAAAAACATTTTCCTCCATGGTCATTCTATCTTCACTGTCAATATTTTTTACTAGGCCTTTCTTCCTTCCAATAGAAAGAAATTTTTGTTTTCGATGATTTAAAATATCCTCTCTGCTTAATTCGGATAATTCTTTCAAATTTTTCCTGATAGATTTTTTGATTTCATCAAGCAATGCTTTCTTATCTCTATGGGCTCCTCCGAGTGGTTCTTTGATAACCGAGTCTATAATTCCAAGTTCAAGTAAATCCGGAGCTGAAAGCTTCATAGCATTTGCAGCTTCTAATGATTTTTTTGGATCTCGCCAAAGGATACTAGCGCAACCCTCTGGACTAATTACGCTATAAATTGCATTCTCAAGCATTATTATTTTATTGGAAGAAGCTAATGCAATTGCACCTCCTGATCCACCTTCCCCAATAATAATTGAAATATTTGGAACTTTTAAAGACATAGAACATTCTATAGATTTTGCTATTGCTTCTGCTTGGCCACGTTCTTCGGCACCCACACCGGGATAAGCTCCGGGCGTATCAACAAATGATATTATTGGGATATTAAATTTATCCGCAAGCTGCATTAATCTAATACATTTTCGATAACCTTCTGGACGCATCATTCCAAAATTTCTTTCAATTCTACCATCCAAATCATCACCTTTTTCTTGTCCTATAACTAAAACAGACTGATCTTCAAAAACTCCGAAACCTACCAATACCGATTTGTCATCAGCAAATTGTCTATCGCCAGATAAATTTATAAAATTAGAAAACAAATTGTTAATAAAAAATTTTGCCTTAGGTCTTTCTTCATGCCTTGCAAGCAAAGTTTTTTGCCAACGACTAAGGTTTGAGTAAACTTCCTTAAGTTTTTGATCTAACTCACTTTGAATTTGATTAATTTTTTTTGTATCTACCTGCGACAAACCTTCTTTGTTATAAGGGTCTCTTAGTTTGCTTAGTTGTTCTTCTAAACCTTTAATCTCACTCTCAAATTCAAGATAATTTCTCATTTACAAATGTTACTAATTAATTATTATATTTAAATCTATAAAACAACTCATACAACTAATGATTTATAATATAAAGATAGATGGCAAGAATTTGTCTAGATAAAAAAAACAAGCAACCAAAAGCTTAGTTTATCAATGAAATTATAATAAATTTTAATAAATAAATATGAAATATATTTCTCAAGGTAAACTACTTATTTCCGAAAAACTATTAGAATTCGTAAATAAAGAACTGCTTCCAGGTACAAATATTAATATCGAAAAGTTCTGGAAAGGTTTTGATAAAACTGTCCACGAATTAGCCCCAAGAAATAGAGAGCTTCTCTCCATCAGGGAAAAAATGCAGAAACAGATTGATAAATGGCATCTTGCCCGAAAAGGTCAAGAAATAGATCTTAATTCTTATACAGCTTTTCTAAGAGAGATTGGTTATCTTGTTAAGGAGGGTAGCAACTTTTCTATCGAAACCAAAAATGTAGATGATGAAATCTCAATAATTGCAGGTCCACAGCTTGTTGTTCCAGTCATGAATGCACGTTATGCATTAAATGCAGCTAATGCACGATGGGGCAGTCTTTATAATGCGCTTTATGGCACAGATGCAATTTTGAAAATAGAAGAAACAAACCGTGTAGATGCATATGATCCAGAGAGAGGAAAAAAAGTAATAGAGTATGCTCGTAATTTCTTAGACGAAAATATACCACTCGAACGAGATAGTTGGAAAGACATTTCTGAAATTCCAAAAGTTTATAATGGCAAATTAAGTTTAAAACTTAAGAATTCTAAACAATTTGTAGGATATTCCGAAAAACTTTCGAATCTATCGTCACTCTTATTAAAAAATAATAATCTTCATATAGATATAATATTTAATCCAAACGGTTCCAATGGACGTCAAGATAAAGCTGGAATACAAGATATAATTTTAGAGTCTGCCATAACTACAATTGTAGATCACGAAGATTCGGTAACTGCTGTAGATGCCGAAGATAAAGTAGCAGGTTATAGAAATTGGTTAGGGCTTATGAGGGGAGATCTGCAAGCTAAAATAAAAAAAAATGGAAAAAATTTTACAAGAAAATTGAACCCTGATCGCGTCTATGTCAAGGCAGAACAAAAAGAGAGGTCTGATTTTTCTAAACTAACTTTGCGTGGACGCGCTTTATTGCTTAATCGAAATGTTGGTCACTTAATGACAAATCCTTCCATAATTTTAGAAGATAAATCTGAAATTCCTGAAGGAATTATGGACGCTTTTATAACTACTATTGGCGCAATGCATGATTTTAAAAACAAAATAAATTCTAGAACTGGTTCCATTTACATAGTAAAGCCAAAAATGCATGGACCAGATGAAGTTGATTTTAGTAATACGCTTTTTGAGAAAGTTGAAGATGTGCTATCCTTAAACCGTCACACTATCAAAATAGGTATTATGGATGAAGAGCGGCGTACAACTGTTAATCTGAAAGAATGCATTAGAGCTGCAAAAAATAGAGTCGTGTTCATAAACACAGGATTTTTAGATCGTACTGGTGATGAAATACATACATCTATGGAGGCAGGACCTATGATCCCCAAGGTGGAAATGAAAAAATCAACTTGGATGTCAACATATGAAGATTGGAATGTTGATATAGGCCTTGCCTGCGGTTTTTCAAAGATAGCACAGATTGGCAAAGGTATGTGGGCAATGCCAGATAAAATGGAAGATATGATGTCGCAAAAAATAAGCCATCCAAAAGCCGGAGCTAATTGCGCTTGGGTTCCTTCTCCAACGGCAGCAACTTTACATGCAATTCATTATCACAAGATTGATGTTTTTGAACAGCAAAAGAAAATCTTATCGAGATCTTCTGCAAAACTATCCAATATTTTAAAAATTCCAGTTGCTGACCGTCCAAACTGGCAAATGAAGGATATTACAAAAGAATTGGAAAACAATGCGCAAGGAATATTAGGTTATGTTGTGAGATGGATCAATCATGGCGAAGGTTGTTCTAAGATACCTGATATAAATAATATCGGATTAATGGAAGATAGGGCCACTTTGAGAATCTCATCACAACATATTGCCAATTGGTTGCTTCATGGCATCTGTAATCCTGAACAAGTAATGCAAATAATGCGCAAAATGGCGAAAATCGTTGACAAACAAAATACTAGTGACTCTGCCTACAATCGATATGGACGATCTACCTATAAAGCTATGTCCTCTAATTTTGATAAATCAATTGCATTTAAAGCCGCTTGCGATTTAATATTTAAGGGTCGCAAACAGCCTTCTGGATATACCGAGCCAATTTTACACAGTAAGCGAATTGAAAAAAAGTCTAGTGATTAGTAGCAGGACCCCTATTTTTAAAAGCCGAAAATAAAGTACCATCATCAAGAAATTCTATTTCTCCCCCTATAGGTAATCCTTGTGCAAGTTTTGAAATTTTTACTTTTGTATCTTTTAAACTGTCCCGAATATAGTGTGCGGTAGTTTGACCTTCTATTGTAGCACTTGTAGCCAAAATAACTTCATCTATAGTATCCTTCTTTACTCTTTCAACCAGAGAAGAAATAAGCAAATTATCAGTTTTTTTATTATCAGAAGATGACAATGTTCCACCTAGAATATGATAATATCCTTTGTAAATTCCCGAATTTTCAATTACCCACATGTCAGCAATATTTTCTACCACACAGATCTGTTTATAATTTTTATCTGAATACGAGCAGCTTTGGAAAGTGCAGCTAGAATTTGAAGATTTGATATTTCCACAAATGTTACATCGAACGATATTTTTATAAACTTGGGCTAATATATTTGCCAAAGGTTTTATTAATTCCTCTCTATTGTTTATGAGTTTTAATACGATTCTTTTAGCCGATTTGGGACCTAAACCAGGTAATTTTGAAATCAGTCTAACAAGCTCTTCGATTTCTGGAATATTTTTTTTCATAAAAGTTTAAAAAGGCCATTTAAGACCTGGGGGCAAAGGAATCTCTCCCGTAATCTTTGACAATTCTTCAGATGCTTTTATTTTTATTTTTTTCTTTGCATTCCCATGTGCAGCTATAATCAAATCCTCCAATATTTCCTTACTCTCTTTCATCATTTCCGGTGCCATATGTAATTTAATTAACTCTCCATCTCCGTTTAAATAAACTTTAATTGATCCTCCTCCAGCAATACCTTCAACCTCAATTTTTTTTAAAGACTCTTGGGTTTCTTTCATTTTGTTTTGCATATTCTTTGCTTGTTCCAGCACTTTTGAAAAATCAGTCATTCTTTTTCTCCATTTTCCTCTATGGTAGTTAATTTAGCATCAGAAAATGCTTCTAACATTTTTTTATAAGCGTTAGTTTTAATTGCTTCATTCAACTGGGTTTGTTTTTTTTCTAATTTAATCTCCTGATGTGTTGGTTGACCTTTTTCTTTTGATAAAGTTATAATCCACCTTTTTCCAGTCCAAACAAACAGTTTTTTGGATAAATTTTTTATAAAGTTTTTATCAATATTTTCATTAAATGAAAACTCCATTTGTCCATTTGAAAATTTTACCAAACTTATATTTTTTTCTAAGTCATACTTTAGCTGCATTTCTTTATACTTTAGACACAAATCAATTAGATTATCAAAACTTGACACCGTTTCAGTAGGGTTTTTATTTTCATTTGGTAATATAAATGTATTATCATTATTTAAAAATTTTTTTTTTTCTTGGATAACATTTTTAATCTGATCTGTGGACTGGTTTGTTTCCTTAATTATATCTTTCTTAATTTCACTTTTTATATTAGAGAGTATTTCAGTTTTTTTTGAACCCGTTTTATCTTGAGGTGTTTCTTTACTATAAAGCAGTTCCTCTAATTTTGGAATTTCTTTCAAATGAATTAATCTTATTAAAAACATTTCTATTGAAAGATTTTGGTTTGAAACAATATTCAGTTCTTCTAATGATTTTATGCCAAATTGCCAAAACATTATCAATGTTTCTATATCAACTTGACTGGACAGTTGTTTAATTTCGTTAGTTTGATTATCAGAAAGCGAAAAACTTATTTCATTTTTTCCGAAAATGTTAATATTTTTCATAAAGTAGAGAATTTCTAAAAAATCATTTAAAAATATTTTTGGATCAACTCCTAGGTCAGATATACTTCTGAATTTTAATAGAGCTTGCTCTTCTTTCCCTTGAAAAACTAATTTGATTAATTCAATCAAATGAGATTTATCGAAATACCCGAATATTTTTTGTGACGACTCCAAATTTAGCTCTTTTTGTTGAATTTTTTGTGTAATTAAAGCTCTATCTAAAAGTGATAAACCATCTCTAACAGAGCCTTCGGACATTTTTACAATCAATTTCAATGCATCTTCTGAAATTTTTCCATTTTCTAAAAGAGATATTTTCTTTAAAAAATCTAAAAGTAGATTTGATTTTACTCTAGTTAAGTCAAATCTTTGACAACGAGAAACCACAGTAATTGGTATTTTTCTTATTTCCGTCGTTGCAAAAATAAATTTTAAATATGAGGGAGGCTCTTCTAACGTTTTCAGTAAACCATTAAATGCTTGTTTTGACAGCATATGAACCTCGTCGATAATAAATATTTTGAACTTTGCTACGCTGGGTCCATATTTAGAAAATTCTATTAGGTCTCTTACATCATCAATACCTGTTTTAGAGGCAGCATCCATTTCTAAAACATCCATATGATTTGAATTTGAAATAGCACTGCAATGTTTACACATTTCATTTTGACACAAATTTTCTACTCCATTATTACAATTTAGTGCTTTTGCGACTATTCTGGCCGCTGTTGTTTTGCCAACACCTCTGATGCCTGAAAAAAGGTAAGCGTTGGGCACTTTGTCCATTTTTATGGAATTTACAATTGTTTCGGCCATAATATCTTGACCGATTAAGTCGGAAAAAGTTTTTGGCCTATATTTTAAAGCCAATACTTTTTTTTTGTTATTGTACATTTTTTCAGGAGACTAAACAGCAACCTGAAATATTTTTGTTTCGGCTGCTACGTTTCCGTCCTGACCGGGTTGTCCAAAAAATTCCACCTGCTGCTAGCCTCCGATTTATTATATCAGGAATGATTTCTTATCTACAAGATTAAAGTCTTAATAAGTTTCAATTTATTTGTTAAATCTAAACTTATCTGCTTCGTAAACACCCAAAATATCCAAACTTTCTGTATGAAAGCCTAGTTCTTCTAAAGATTTTTGAACTTTAAAATCTTCAATATGACCTTCTATATCTATAAAAAAATTAACTTGTTTGAATGTATTTTTTGCAGAAAAGCTTTCTAATTTGCAAAGATTTACATTGTTAGT
>Ga0187827_10008362_pt1 | contig 11250 bp, 6 predicted proteins | sample ETNtaG_39_FD_167969 | JGI IMG/M metagenome (GOLD analysis project Ga0187827, IMG submission 167969) | Marine microbial and viral communities from oxygen minimum zone, Eastern Pacific Ocean - ETNP2014_SV_150_PacBio MetaG (Illumina Assembly) | ecosystem: Environmental > Aquatic > Marine > Hypoxic... | reverse complement strand
CTACTTTCGGCTCTACCCAAGCAAGGTTGTGTACAACAACAAGCCGTTTCGACGGAGCAGACCCGAAAATGCCTGGACGACTCTGGGCGGCAGCCTGCGCGGTGCGACGGTCGGCGTCGATCTCACATACGTCCCGCCCACGCGGCTTGCACCGATGCCGCCAAACTCCGCGCCCTGGGCTTCCTGGAACCGATTCGTCGATTACTACCGCCCGACTCATGCGACGCCTCAACCCAGGGAAGTTCCGCTCCGTCTGGCGTGGCACATCGCTCGGCCGACCCTGAATCGTTTCGGGTACCACGACCGCCTGAATACGGGCGAAAACCCACGCAAGGCCACCGTCAGACCCTATGCGGAGAATCGCCTGATGCGATGCCTGGAGTATTACTTCCAGACTTTTCCACAGGCTAACCGCAAGCGAGTCGCGGCCACTGGCCAGGGCAACACGCTCATGCTTGGGCTTCACCATCCCAAAGTCATCGCCAGTGTCGGCGTGGGTCAGGAAGAGCTCTGGGGAGCGAAATATAAGGCAGAAAGGGAGTGGCGAATGGTCGGTCTGCGTCAGTGGAATCTGAAGACGCCGGACGGCGACAGCGTCTGGGATTGGAACGATCCGGTCTGGTATTCCCGCAAGTTCCCCACCCGGACGTGGCCGATGCTCGACATGCTGATGAGCCCTAACTACGCTCGCGCCGACCAGCGTCACTGGAACGACTGCGGCTACCCCGGCGTCTATCTCGAATTGTCAAAAGACAAGCGAGGCGGCCGATGGTGGTGGTGCGACATCGGCGACGCGCCTTCGCCACGCAATCCTGCAGTGCCCCTCGACGAAGCTTACCTCGCTTTCACAAACGTCAACTTCGGTGAAGTGCCGGTGCAGGAGTGGCGCCGAGTCCCACGCGGCAGCCTGAATGGTTACCTGATCTGGCAAGGCAAGGTGGCCCCACAATACGTTGCGCTGGCCCCCTATGAAAGGCTGCACAAGAGCGTTCAGGCGAAACGGCCAGAGGGCAGACCTCATCCTTACGGAATTCGTCGGCCTGATGGCGGTGTGAATATCAAGACCTGGACGGCAAAACGCCTGGAGTTGTCGGACGATCCCGATCGCTTTGCAGCCGGCATCCGCATCGGTGACAACGGCCGACGGCTGAACGGGCAGTCGGTACCGCCCACAGAGGCCCGCTACGGCAAGACAGACATCACTCTCTGGCGACTGCAGAAATTTAAGGTTGAGAAGGGCAAGAAGTATCTCTGGACAAATCGCAAACCCACGGACAATGCCTTGATTCAGTCGGGAGTCATCGAACCCGACGACCGTAATCTGCTCACCGTGCCCGGTTTCTGTGTTGATCGCAGTATGCTCGGCACTGTTCTGGAAGTTGTGCCGCTGACAGGTGAGATTCCACAGCCGAATCCAGGTACCGAGATCGAGGGAGAGAAACTCGCGGCTTTTGTCGCCCGCTGTGAAAAGGGCATCGAGCTGCCTAGGGTCACGGCCACGCAGCCAGTGGTAATCCCGATTAACGCGGGTGCGTCAGGCGGAAACTTCGGCAAGCACTGGGCGAAATTCGTTGAAGTGGAATCGGCCGGCCGGCACGTCATCGAGGCCAAAGCCAAAGGCACTCACAGCGTCGCATGGCCTCTGCTGAGTCTGGCGGTGCACAGCATCTGGGGCCCGAAGCTCGGCGCGCTGCGGCTCGATTCTCCGGAGTTACGCACTTACCGGTGGGTGGCCGAACTGCCCGCAGGAAGTGTCCGCCTTCGTCTGTCTCAGCCGGCGGAGTATTACATGGTGCACACGGTCTCCGGACTCAAGGAGAAGAAGCTTCACGTAGAGAGCTTGACCGTCCGCAAAATTGAAGATGACGAGCAGGCGCTTCAGATTGATGCCGTGCCCGGTTACGCAGTCGGGCCGGTGAACATGCCGGTGCAGTTCCAGGCCCGCACGCTGATGGGGGATGGGAATCGAGTGGAAGTCGAAAAAGTGATCTGGTCATCGAGCGGAGGAACGATCACCCCGGCGGGCCTTTTCACCGCCGACAAGCCAGGCAAGTATTCCATCACAGCAAAGGCAGGTGGCCTGAGCGATACCGCCACCATCATTACGAGCGATAAGATGATGGATGATTTCAACGAAGGTAGCGGCTACCTCGATCCGGCGTGGTTGCCAGTCGATCTTGGCAAGGGTCTGGGCCGATGGCAGATTACACCCAGAGGACACCACTTTCTCACCTCCATGGGCCAGCAGGATCGCCAGGCCGAGACGGCCATGATCTGGTCGCCTGGGTCAGAGTGGGCCGATTACCACGCTCAGGTCGACATGATCGCCCGCACCACGCGCCCCATCGGGAAGTGGGGCATCCTCATTCGCGCGACAGACGAAGACAGCCACTACCGATTCGAGATCGAACGAATCTTCAAAAAATCGAAAGCACGAATAGTTAAACGCCAGGCCGGCGTGGAAACAGAGCTCGCCACCTCCGAAATCGGCGAAGCGTCCAAGCTGGACTGGCAGACCAACCGCATGTGTACCGCGTGGAACAAACTGCCAAAAGACCAGGGCGACAAGAAGACGGCTGGCTTTCGTATGGATCGCATGCGCATCACCGCAAAAGGAAGCGAAATCACCTGTTACCTGAACGGGAAGGAAGTGATGAAAGCAAAGGACGACAATCCGCTGGAAAAAGGCGCGCCAGGACTTTACTCGCGGGGACTGAACTACTTTGATAACTTCGAGGCGTGTAAGAGCGAATGACCTGTGAGGCGGGCGAGGATGCTTCACATGCCCTGACACCGGAGATGTAAATCCATGTTCACCTGGGAAAACACCTGGAAAGAAATTGAAGACTCCGGCGTCGATGTCGCTGTCGTGCCCGTCGGTTCGACCGAGCAGCACGGCACACACATGCCGCTGAGCACGGACACAGTCGTTGCGGAGGAGATCGCCAAAGTCATCGCTCAGGAGCTGGATGCGTATCTGACGCCTTTCATTCCGATCGGACAGTCCGAGATGTGGCTGGAGTACCCCGGTTCGCTTTCCGTTTCTGAGGACACCATGAAGGCCATCATTGCCGACGTGGTGGACTCTCTGGTCAAAACGGGTTTCAAGACCATCATGTTCATCTCTTTCCACGGGGCCAACGTGGTCGTTTACCGAGGGTTCCCGGAATCGCTTCAGGATAAGTATGACGGCATCAAAGTTTTCACCGCGGGTTACCCTTTCTGGGTGCGGGAGAACTGGGCGAGAATCTGGGCCGAGTCTCTGGAAGAATCCGGCCTGCCGGAAATGAACCATGCCGACGAAGCGGAGACCTCATTGCTTCTGGCTCTGCGTCCGGAACTCGTCGGCCCCAACCCCACCGACTGTCCGCTTCCTGATAATCGCTATCCACCAGACAAGACCATGCGTCAGACCTATCCCTCAGGATCCATGGGGCACGGCTCGAAAGCCTCTAAAGAAAAAGGCGAAAAGCTGTGGGCTGCAGTCAAGAAACGAGTGCTTGAGGATGTAAAAACGCAGCTTGATTGAAGTCATCCGTTGGCGTTACACCAAAGCGCTAAGAATGTGCGCAGACATCCTATCTCTGGACAGAAGCTGGCTCGGATACGCTAAATGGGTAATCCCGCCCCTATGCCCCGCATGACACGGCTCCACCGACCGCTCCCATTCCGCGATCCTGCGGCCAACCCTCGACTCGGTCCAGAGCGCCCGATACAATCCGCATAGCTGAGCTTTCGCCGAACCGGGTGAGTTCAGGCCGGTTTTTTCAGAGTCGAGTGCGAGATGGCTCGCCGGCTTCGCTACCCTCGGCAGACCTCTCTCGATAGAACCCTTTCCGTTCTGCGCAGAGACATGAAACGCTACCCGAACACTGCTGATGCGGCGATGGGGCTGGTTCTTGTCGTGGCCGCGGTCGCCTGCATCACGATCATCGTTGCCACTGCTGCATACCAGATCTTTGGGCGCATCACGTATCCCGATAGTACACAGCCCATTCTCTGGTCTGCTTACCTCCCGTTTCTCGCGATGCTCTGTGGGGTAATTGTCACTAGACATCTCTTGCTGCGTACCCGAGTTCCGACGTGGACCTACGTGCTTCTTCTCGCTGTCACCGGGCTCGCAATTCCGTATTCCCTCATGTGGTTCAGCAACCCGATGCATGACATTGCCCTTCTTTTCGGCAGTCACGGGCGCTGGGGTTGTTCCACGATCAATGAGGACGGCTCGCCGCACTACCTGATTCGAGACGACACAGTCGCTTTGATGCTCTTCGCGCCCGTGGCCTTAGCCACCATTGCGCACTGGGTCTGGCCAAGAAGGCGAAGGAGGACAGAACCGAGCCTCGCAGCCGAGAACGCCGCGGCTGAAGGCTGACGTTGCTGAAGAGATCACCGCGCTGGACCGGTCTGCGGCCAGAGATTAGGTCCATTACGCATCAACCAAAGCGATCAGACTCCGAGCATCGACCGCTTTCCGGCCTGGCAAGTCTTCAGATTCCTTCGCAAAAAGTCACCCTCCAACGTTTTCCGGCCTGAAGGGCCAAAACATAAGAGCCCAGGGCATCGCCCTGGGTGAGTGATTTACGCCCGAATCAGCCCTGAAAGGGCGTCACAAACTGTTGAGGATCAGCATTCTGTGACGCCCCTTCAGGGCTGGAGCACACATCTTCATCTGAACCCAGGGCGTTGCCCCGGGCTGACATGCCTGGCCCCTTCGGGGCGTGGAGTGTTCAGAATCGACTTTTTACGAAGGAACCCTTCAGCCTTTCCTGTTTTCTGGTCGTTGGGCAGGTATGCTCCGGTTCTGCCAAGCGGCCACGTTGTGCGAAGGAGGCCAATCATGCGAACTCATCACAAAGCCGGTACTGCATCAATAGTTACGGGCGTGCTAATCTGTGCTGCAGCGGACGCCGGGCCTCTCGCTCCACAGCGGAAGGACGAATGGTCGAAGCCCGTGTCCAGCCTTGCCGGACGGCTGCGCGTCGCAAAGACGAGAATTTCGACTGATGAATACTTCCAATTGACGCTCGAGTTGACCAATCGTGGCAATATGTCGCTGGCCGTTCAGTGCGGCAATCCACACATCTTCAGCATCACGGTAATTGACACAGCCGGCAAGCAGGTGGGTGCAACTTCCGTCAGGTTAGATGTCCTGTCATCACCGCAATGGGGAGTCATCCCGGGCAGATCGTATCTCGGTTTTCCCGTGAGCATGCAGAGCCAAGACGGAGCGAAGGGTTCCCACCTGGACATCACCACGCGCATCTGGAAGCTCTCCCCGGGAAAGTATCGTATTACTGGCCAGTTCTCCTCAGGCAGAGCAGCAGATTTTATGGGCAAACCAGGAAAGGCGAAGATATGGGAAGGGAGGATACAGCTACCCCCTCTGGACATTGAAGTCGTTCGAAAGGAATAGTCCGGATGATGATGAGAATGGAAAGACGAAGAGTCGTGTTACTTGCTGCCTCGCCTGCAGCATAACGGGGGCGCGGTAGGATAGAGGCAAGCGAACCAAGCGCTGGATCCGACGGCGACAACGCATTGGGTCTGCCCCACTTTCGGCACAGCAGAGATGAACAAGGTATCCACAATAGCGACTATCGTTACTGCAGCTATTCTGCTCCTGGCATTGCTCTTTCCTCCATGGAACGTTGAATGGCACAAGCAAGACAATACTCCCGAAGGTATCTCATTTTCTGGTTGGCATTTCTGGGGATTTCAGCCTGAGGCCTCGTTTGTGAAGTGGAACGGGGTAGATGAAAGCGGCAAACCCGTCGGCGGTGTGTATTCCATCGATGGCACCCCCTTCTTGCGTGTGCGTCTTTTGCTGGCGGAGGTCGTCCTGCTAGCGTTGCTGGCAGTCTCCGGCTCTTGGGTGGCTCGGAAGTACTATGGGGCTTCTACACCACGTGCAGGGAATTGTGCCGAACAAGCGTCTGGAAATTGACCGTGCCTTCGATACGGAAGCTCGTGCGCGCGGTTCCAGCTTTAGGATGTCACATCTCCGCGCGGTATGAACCTCCAGGGGTTGGCTGTGGCTCGATCGCCTCCTGGACCGAAACGTCATCAAACCAGGCTGTTCCAGTGGAGCCGGGCCTGGCGGAAAGCAGGACGCGACAGGCGTAGAGCTCGTTGTGGTACGGGTAAAGTGATTCCGGCTGGACTTCAAAGGTCAGACGCGTCCAGTCTTGTGTTCCTTCAATGGCTTCAGACTCGACTCGGTCGAGAAAGCCATTGTCACCACTCCACTCGAAGGAAACGGTGACTCCTCCTTTTACAGCCTGAGTTTTGACCCAGGTAGAAACTAAGAACCTCTTCTCTCCAACTTCGCGAGAAACTCCGCCGTCGTGGCCCAGCACACGGCGCAAAGCGGGGTAAACAGGATCTTCGCCGTCGTGGTTCCATCGAATACTCGTTCCTCCTGAGCGCGTGCACTCAGTATCCAGCGAGTAATGCGGACGAGGTAACACCCACCGGATCGAATCTTCCTCGAAACCGGCAACGACTGAGCCTTCCTCCAGTTCATAGTTGTCTGGATAAGGAAGTTGGACGCTGGCATCTGCCATCCGTGCCTTCTTTCCTGGCGTTCTGGACAATGAGAATGAATCGAGGATCTTGTCCTCATTGTCGATAGCTCTGACACAGCACTCGTCTGGAGTGGCCCGGGTCAGCACAAAGTGATTCTCTGCTTTGGCCATCGCGGATGTGGGATGAAGGTGATCCCACAATTCGCTGGTCACGACACTCATGTCATAGCCCCCTCCCCCGGCGACGATGTAAATGACGCCGTTCTCACTGTCGTATCGGCCATTCGTTAAAGGGCAGGATCGTTCGTAAATGGTCGGATGCGCGTTGAAGACAATGTCGACGCCATACCTCTCTAACAGCGGACAGAGCACTCTCGTCTCCGGAATCTCAGAGTTGTTGGACGCGTACGGCGGGTGATGGAAAAAGACGAACTTCCAGCGAGTGTGACGAAATCTATCGAGGTCGTACTCCAGCCAGGCCCACTGCTCCGAGCCAGGCCGGTAATCCATGTTGCTGTTCGCTACCGTGAAGTGCGCGCATCCGTGATTGAATGAATACCAATATCGGGGCTCCGGATAGGAAAAGTATTGGAAGTATCCTTCGCTGGGCGCGTCATGATTCCCCATCGTGGCAAACCAGGGCGTGTATCTGAGCAGTTCGCCGGTGTTTTCAAAGAAGTGAGACCGCAAGTGCTCAGTCGTATTCATGGCGAGATCACCCGTTCCCACGCACAGCATTGGGTGATACTTCCGGGCAAGTTCAGCATTCCGAAAAAGGGCCGAAGCCAATCCCTGCGAATCCCCAAAGCTTATGAAGCTCACGGGTGAATCGTCTTGAGCCGCCGTGCGAAACGTTGCCGGCTCTGAAGTCACGGACGATGATCCCGTTTCTCCGGAGGACACGCGGTAGAAGTACTCCGTCCCCCCTTCCAGATCATCCAAAGTCACAGCATGGATGGTCTTGAGGCGGCTGTCCTCAATCCGGGAATCAAAGGTCGGAGAGATTCGCCCCGTGTAGGCACTCCATCCGAGCCTGTGGCTTCTCTCGTACTCCACAACGGAGAATGCCGGCGCGTCAGTGTGCCACATGATGGTCATACTGTTCCGCGAGACATTCTGCAGATACGGCCCAACGATTATCTTCAAACTCACATCCTCTCAGGTAAAGAAGGAGGCGAAAAGGAGCCTGTCGCTCTAAAGCTCTCCAGCTTGGCTTTTCTTGAACACTTCAGCCCCACACAAACCGCTCCAGCGGTCTGGGCCGCAATGGGCGAGATACAGCCAGGAGAGGATTCCTCCCAGTTCCGCGCCATCACCGTGTGCATGGCGGGCGCTTCCGGACAGATCCGGTTCCAGGGTCAGGTGATGCCTGCCGTCAGTGAGCCCTGAAGCGAGCACCGTGCGGCCCGAGGCGTGGTGAGGCAGTGGATCGTAACAGTTCGCTTCGCCAACGGGCTGGCCATCAATGGTGGCTTTCAGCATGCCCCCATGACGCAGCAGTGGATGTGTGATCGCGATGCCCGTTCCTTCGAATTCGAGCTCGGCTTTTGCTTCGCCGTCATCCGTCCAGACGCCCACGCCATCGAGGCTCTGCCAGTTGCCGGACAGTTTGAAATGATCCAGGGGAACGGGCGCGACCTCGCACGCGACTCGACTGAACGAAACCTCTCTGACATGCACCTGGTTTGTGCGCTGCAACGTCTCAGGATCGTAAGCCCCGAGGCGGTCGTAAGAGACCCACAGGGTGTCAGGAGCGAATTCCATAATCGACCCGTAGCCCGTCGAAGGACCGTACCAAATGTTTTCGGATTGCAGGGATTGCTCGCGGGAATCGTAAAGCGAAACGGGCGGGCTCCAGGTCTGCCCGCCGTCCGCTGTCCAGTGAAGAACCGTCTCCGGGCGCCCGGTGATGAGCACCACGAGCCCGTTAGACAACCGCAACATCCGCGGCATCACCGCTCCGAACGGGCACAGCTCAGGATGACTCCAGCTCTTTCCCCCGTCAAGGGATCGCATCTGGACGCACGGCACCATGTGTCCACGCACACGTCCGACGAACAGAAGCTCCGGAAGATCACCCGCCAGCCCGGACTCGCCAGGCTGCACTTCGATCAACGTGTTCTCTTCGCAGTAATCCCCAAACTGGGGGCGCCGCCCTTCAGTGATCAGCGAAAGTAGCTCGAAGGTCTGTCCGTTGTCCGTGCTCGCGGCAATAAAGAGCTCTGTCTGTCCGGTCGCAGGGCCGAACAGCATGTCACGAATATCACCTGTTTCCTCGCGGCTCTTAAGCTTGATCGAGCCGCAAGCCAGAATGCGGCCAGTGCTGTCCGCCAGAAATCTCGAGACGCTGAAGGTCTCGTGTTCCGGCAATCGCATCTCTGGGTCGAATGGCTCCCACTGCTCGCCATCCTCGGAGATGACATATCCGGCCAGCATTCCCTGGTGGGCCTCGCTCTTTTGCCGATGGTCAATCGCCCAGGTCAGCAGGCGGCCATCGGGGAGGTGAAGGGGTGCTCGCCCCAGGATGAAATCGGATTGGAACGGCTGCCACGGACCGTCGGGCGAAGTCTTCCGATAGTGCTGCCGCGTTTCCGGCCAGTAGTCAGGCCGGGGGCCGTAATCCGGACCGGTCGCTGCCCAGGTCTCTATCGATCCATCCGGCATCCTGCCCAGCTTGTTGGCGAACCAGCAGTAGAAGGTGGATTGCCGGATCAATTCGTCTTTGCCGAATCGAATGTCGACCATTTCCACGTTGGCCGCTTCCAGTTTCTGACGGCCCTCGAGGTGCAGCATGGCCATTTCCGCGTCATCCAGTGCGGACGGATAGATCCGTATGTCCGCGATCAGCCCGTCGAAACATCCCGGCATATCCGGACAGTTCTGGTAACCGTCCTCTTGTGAAGGGCAACCGATGAACATGCGATCGGAAGCGAAGGGTTTGAGTCGAACACTTTCATGCGTCACTCTGCGGGAATAACACTCGCCGTCCATGGAGAGGGCAACTTCACCTTCTTCGTTCCAGCTCAGGCCAACATGATGCCAGCGTCCGGGCTCGAGCCGCATCATGGTTCGCCAGTCATTGGTGTGGTTCATTCCGCCTACCTGGCTGCCGGAAGCCGCGCCGATGAAGCGTGCGTTGTGGTATGCCATGAAGAGTCTTTCGAAACCGGCATCGAAAACCGTGTGAGGAAACTCACTGGAAGGCCAATCGGGTTGAATCCATGCAGTGATGGCGCCGGCCGCGGGGATATCGTCGCTTTCAAGTTCCGCCCACAACCGGTCGTCTTCTCGCGCGGTTTCGCCTTCGACCCAGGGGCCCCACATACCGGTCCTCATCGGTTCGGTGATCATCCACACCGGATAAGTCCGCGGCTCAAACTGCAAAGCATCCAGGAGCACGCGTCCGGCCCCATGAGCGGTGAGCCGGGCCCGTGGGCGATCTGAATCCATCGCCCTCAAAGCCACAGCGATGCGCTGCCAATTACCGAGCCCGGCCGCGACAAACCCCGGCGTGGCCTCAGCCTGATCCTCTGTCTGGCCTTCCATTGAAAGATTCAGACCGACATCCGAATCCACGCGCATCGAAAGGCACATGGCCACAAATATCCCAACACTGTCGCCCCTGATGTGATCGGTGGGGAGCACTTCAGGCAAATCGAATTCGATGAATTCTCCACGTGCCGACGGCAGCCATTCCAGGCAACCGCTGCCGGTGAATCCTTCGTGACTGGAAACGGAAAGCGGAGAACGCGCTTCGAGAGCGTCAGACGATTGGCCGAGGGAGAGTTCCCTGCTCAGAAGATTCTTTGCTCGCGATCGGATCTCGGCAGCTCTGCCCAGCGGTGTCTCAGACCAGTCAGGCTGGCGAGGCATTAACGACCGCTCAGTGAGTAATTCAAGGTAATCATTCATTCCTTTTCATCTCCTTCAACGGTGCGGTCAGTAGCGTCAGGGCATAGAAAGCTCCCACCAGCAGCATCAGCCGGCGGTAGCCAAGGACGAGAGAGCCATACTCCAGGATGCCGCCGGACATGGCCCCGAACAGATTCGCGGCGAAGCCGAGATCCGCGGCCTTGGTATCTCGAAAGAATCTGCTGAAGAGGAGGTTTGCGCAGAAGATGGGAGAGAAGATGACCGTGCTGGCCACCAGGTAACGCAGAACCACATTCTCGAAGAGCAGCGCCTCGAGGGGCAGTATGAAATTTGCGATCACCGTCACGAACAGCGCAACTGCCAGAGGCCAGGTCTTTCGAAATTCAATCTTTGCGACGATCAGGTTGGCCAGCAGCACGGCGACCAGAATGGCAAAGAACACCAGCGAATTAACGATCCAGGTAGAGCCGAATAACAGCGAAAACTGAACGAGCGATTTGGCTTCCAGAAGGAAAAAGCCCGCGCCCATGAAGAAAAAGTGAAAATGGAATCTCGAGCGGCCTTCAGTCTGTGGACTGCAAAGTCGGACGGCCGCAATACAGAGGGGCGCCAGCAAAGCGAACATGACGAAGTACTGCACAGGAACAGATGGCCGTCTGAGATAAGTGAACGGCCAGTCATCGGTAGCTGGTGTGAGTTCCTGTGCCCCGAAATCGAAAGGCACGCGTTGTTCCGGGGCCAGCTTTTTGAGGCCCGGCCCGACCATCATAACTGCCGGCAGCATGTCCTCCTTGGGCCACATGTAAACCGCGGGATCGTGTTCGAAGACACCTTTGAGCATCCGGGCGAG
>Ga0187827_10008360_pt1 | contig 11252 bp, 5 predicted proteins | sample ETNtaG_39_FD_167969 | JGI IMG/M metagenome (GOLD analysis project Ga0187827, IMG submission 167969) | Marine microbial and viral communities from oxygen minimum zone, Eastern Pacific Ocean - ETNP2014_SV_150_PacBio MetaG (Illumina Assembly) | ecosystem: Environmental > Aquatic > Marine > Hypoxic... | reverse complement strand
CCGATCGCTCTACCTAGCTGAGCTACGGGCCCATTTGCGTGAGTGAATGCCAATGAACGACTGCGATTGTGAGAGAGCGAATATTGCTCTCCAAACCCTCTCATCATCCGGCGTGGGTAGTGAAATTTACCATAAATAAACCTATTGGTTAATTTGATTCTCAGATTCATATTTTCATCGCTAATAAGCTCTCTTACTTACCTACAAGTGAGAAATAATTAATATTAAATCTATCATAGTCCCGGTATGGACGGGGACGAGATTAACAGTGGGGATGTTTACGCCGATGTAATATTTCTAAAGGTGATGAAGGACGATGCCGAGCCTATAAGGCGTAATTTGATAGAAAACGGCTTCCTGCGTTTCGATACGACTATCTTAACGGAGTCCGATACGGTGAGTTTTCCCGTCATTAAGGGAATTTCCGAGGAACAATTAAATTTCATTCAGTACCCTTCCGCCACTCCTGTCTCTATTTCTGTGAAACGTGTCCCCCTCCGACCGAAGAAGATCACGAATTTCAGGGATATGATCGACATTCCGGAAGAATATCATAAATTTCTCCCTTCATCCTGGGACGTGGTGGGTGAGATCATTCTGGTCAAGCTGTCGGACGAAATACTTCCTTTCAAGAGAAAGGTTGCCGGCGCGCTTATCGATACCCACAGGAGCATCCGTTCAGTCTATCGTGTAATAAAGGTTTCAGGAAATTGCCGGGTCCGGGAGCTTGAACACATCGGCGGGGTCGAAAATACTGAAACGACCGCCAGGGAGTTCGGGGTAATTATGGAACTTGATGTTACAAAGGTATATTACAGCCCGAGACTAGCCACCGAGCGCTGGAGGATCGCCCAGCAAGTTGAGGAAGGCGAAAGGATTCTCGATATGTTTGCCGGGATCGGTCCTTTCTCCCTTGTTATTTCCCGTCATGCACGCCCCGCCACGATCCAATCCATCGACATCAACCCCGAAGCGATCCGTTACCTGGAAAGAAATATCAAACTAAACCGTATCGAGAATATGAAATTTCATCAGGGGGATGCCGCGCTGATAAGCAAAAAACTCTCGTACAAGTACAAATTCGATCGAATAATAATGAACCTGCCCCATAGTTCGGTAGATTTTCTTCCCGGTGCCCTCGCATGTTCGAAAAGGAATTCGACCATTCACCTGTATCTAATTGACGAGATTGACCGGATCGATGATATTGTGAAAGATTGTATCTCGAAGGCATGGGCTCTCGGATATTCTATAATTGAGAAAGGGCGGGTAAACGTAAGGAGCTATTCACCGGTGCAGACCAATGTCTGTATTGATATTTCCGTGGATGGGATAAGCTGACCGAACGGCACGTGGATTTCCAACGAGATGATGTGCAAATTTACTCAACACATCGATGTATTGTTTGCATAACTGCCTAAAATCCGTAAGTTCATACATTACATCATTCGAACATCGTTCTAAAAATAATATATATTATCAACATCATTCGCTGAATATCTCTGGTACTGGAATTCGATTGCTGGAAAATATGCAATTTATCCAAATTATGGGGTTTGATATGGCAGGACCGTCTAATACCGGAAGGATGAAGGCGAAGGGCATCATATTCCGTCTTCTTCTGGTAATGCTTATTTTCACTGCAATTATCGCCACCTCGATAATCCTCATTGGACCCGCCGAGAAGACCAGCGAACTTTCAGCCTATGGAGATTCCTGGGATGACATATCGAATTTCCGGTCCGGTATACTTGGTGAAAGTGGAAATATCACAGTATCGAACATAATCTCGTCACCAACGCTGCTGGAAACCATACTGGAAACAGATGATATACCGGTTCAAAACACACTTTTCATCGCTATCGGCATAGAGAAGGATTACACTGTAGGCGAAGCGTTGTCGATTTATAATTTCTTTTTACGGGGAGGCAAGATCATAATAGCGGATGATTTCGGTTACGTCAATTCCGTCAGCAACAAGGCATTTTCACCAAGCCACCCGGGATTTGGGATCGAATTCAAAAAAGCCAGGCTTTGGGACAATAGGTTTGAGAAAAATCCTCTTTTCGTGAAAGTACCCATTAACGACATGAATTTCCATGGAACCATACTACTTAATGAACCCTCAGCAATGGACCCCCCGCCATCGACAAGGCCGGACGATCCACGGATCAAAGCTCTATCTTCTCCTGCGGGAGCGAGTTGGGTCGACCTCAACGGTAACGGGAAAAGGGATCCGAAAGAGTTCAAGACCGACCCGAAATTCCGGGGATTTCCATTGATCTACGAATTAACCCAATCCATAACGAATAAAGAATATCAAGGCAAGGCATTGTTCATCTCGGATCCGTCCCTTTTCCTGAACGATATGTGGGACCGTGAGAATAACAGCGAGTTTTGCACACATCTAGTTACGTATTTATTGGGAGATGAGGCAGTCTCGTCGGGGAAGACCAAGGTTATTTTCGATGAATCGCGTCATGTCCCGGCCTCTGCCAAATCCACGTTTCGCCAGACGGTATATACATATCTTGTACTGCTGGTCACCGATACGAATCTCCGGATACTAACCCCCGTGATATTGGTTATGATCCTTTTAATATGGATAATCGTGGTAGATAACCCACCCAGACTCCGGCACCGTTTTGATATCAAGCATATTGCACTATATAACCTGAGAACCCCCAATATTCATTCCCGGGATGCTGACCGGATAAGGGCGTTATTTCTTGAGAAGATACGTTTAGCATCCGGGATGAACCTGGATGAATTCAGGGAGATGTCAGCACCTGAACTTGAACAGATGGTGGGTGATAACGATCTAACCGAGTTCCTGCTCGATTGGGACAAGAGCTACACCATCGGCCAACTGGAAAGCCTGCTGGTGGTCATCCGGGACTGGAAGCCCAATACCTACTTCGGGGGGGATATGTATCTGGACTAAGAAGAGCGTTACCCTTCTATCCCTGGCAATAGCCTCCGGCCTCATCGGCCTTGTACTCTTTAATATTTTCTTTATTGTAATATCCGTATTTTTTTCAAGCATTTTATTTCTGTCCTTTGCCGCCGTGTCCGAGAACATCCGGATAGTTAGGACTATACTCAATCCCAAGGTGTTCGAGGACGATGTGATGAGCGTCAGGCTTGCCGTGTACAACCGGGGACACGGCCTTGGTCTGGTGGAGGTATATGATAAGCTTCCCAGCGCAATGAAGATCGTGAGCGGATCGAACAAGGCCACTTTGAAGCTTGGGAGGGGTGATCGCGCGCTAATTCACTATTCCGTCGAGTGTCCCCTGCGTGGTTTCTTCAATATTGGTCCGATGCTGGTGAGATCCAGAGATATGTTCTGCCTTTTCAGTGAGGAGAGGGAAAGAGATGACATCACACCCATAACGGTCTACCCGCGAATTGATGACGCCAGAAGATTCGATGTTGACACAAGGTACAAGAAGATCAATCCAGGCTCGGTGATGATCCGGGCGCTTGGAATGGGGAACGATTTCCATTCGATCAGAGATTACGTCAGCACGGATCCCTTCAACAGGATTAACTGGAAGGCGTCGGCGAAAAAAAGAAAGCTTATGGTGAACCAGTACGAACTGGAAGATGTATATGATCTTATGATATTTCTGGATGCCCGTTATGTGACCAAGATCGGCACACCCATAAGAAATTCCCTTGAATATATGATCAAGGCAGCTGCCAGCATTTCCAGTGCGGCTATCAAGAAGACCAACAGGGTGGGAATGGTCACCTACGGAAAAGATATCACCATACTACCGCCCGGAAGTTCCAATACCCAGATGGAGACCTTGCTGGCGACCCTTACCGCAACCTACGCAGGGGGGAAGAGGACCTTCAAGGACGCACTGGAGCGGGCCACGCCCTTTCTCACCCCAAAATCACCCATAATTATCATGTCACCCTTGCAACGGGACGATACTCTCGAAGACGCAATACAACTCCTTCTCTCCAAGAAATTCCATATTACACTGATTTCTCCCTCGATAGTGGATTTCGAAAGGCTTATTACAGGTATCTATTCTCCGAAGTATCTTCTTGTAAAAATGGAGCGACAGAACCGCTTGGCCAAGATAAGGGGAATGAGTGTAAAGGTTGTGGATTGGCCCCCGGATCGATCAGTGAGCGATATAATTTCGGAGGTGGCCTATTGACCAGGGCTTACAGGCGTAGGCGGGAGCAGCCCGGTTCCGCCCGGCGGCCCCGAGAAGAACTCCAATGGGATGAAGATTATTCGTATGGAACTTACAAGGACCCCGGCGTTGAATGGGGGGATGACGATTCCGGTGATAATTACTCGAAAAGCGCTTACGCTCAGCGTGAGTCTGATGTGGGCTGGCAGGATACATATGATGAATACGAGGAACCTGGATATTATGGGGAATCCGCCAGGGAATATGAGCGTCCGTCCCGTCGTCGGTCCGAGGCTCCGGGCAGATACGACCGATATGATACTTATTACGATGAGGAATACAGCGACGAATCCGTAGTGTTTGATGCTTACGACGATGGTGACGCTGAATTTCTCCCATACGACAGGGAGGAAGACGAAGATTTTTATCGGAGGGGTGCGGAGGATAAAAGGGCTTACTTGACGTATTCTGAGCAATATCATCAAAGGAGCCAGCAGGATTATCTGGCTCCGGGGGCGATACTTCCCGGCGAGCGCTTCATGAAAAAGACTCCCACAATGCCGAAAGAGGAACTTTACATGGAATATGCCCCCAAGGATTGGCGGGAGAAAAGGGAAGTGAAGGGGACCGTTCCCACCATCTACAGGATACTGAATATTTTTTACGAACCATTCATATTGCGTAATTTCGGTATGAAACTCCCAGCGATGCAGCTAATAGGAATGCTGGCATTGATCGAACTGTTTAATATTTCCTTCAGTATTGGCAATTCAACAAGACAATTGATGATCTCAACAGGACAATTCCATGGTTGGTTCGAGTGGTTCTCTCCAATGGTCACCAGCATTCTGGGGGCTGTTCTTGGTTTGATGCTATCGCTTTACCCGTCCGTTAGAGAAGAGCCCAGACGCATCATCAAACTCTCACTGGTTGTCATAACCTTCGTAGTGCTGCTTTTCTTGCCACTGATGAACCTTATCTTCGTTTCGGGTTGGGGTGGTTTCTTTAACTCCTTTATGGAGATGCTGATCATACTGGGGGAGGTAATGCTACTTCTTGTTTACGCTTCTCCGGTGATACTGGGAGTGCTTGCCATATGGGGTCGGAAGGGGGGAGAGGGGCTTATTATACTTACAACGGTGCTGATGCTGCTTGTGGTTATAATATCAAATGGTTATGATATATGGAAGAACGGTTCCCTGGAAAAGGGAAGCGCATCAATGTTTTTCCTTTATGCGATAATCCTGTTCATATATATGGAATGCAGCGATTCCTCCGTGAAATACTACCGGTTTGCGCAAGAGATACCGGATGACCCGGAGAACCGGGACCAGATATATTTCTTCAATAAAACACTGAGCCAGTATTTTGTTTACTTGGTGGTACTGATAGTTATAGCATTGATCCTGGGCTTGGTGGTATTCTACCGTACCACCTTCCTCGGAGCCATGGGCTCCCAGAGGTTGGCGGAAAGTCTTGAAGCAACTACTTACTTCGGCTTGGTGATTTCAATGGTGGTGATGTTCACCATTCTTGGCACCATTGTCGTTGTGATACGGAACTGGAGGTTCTTCCTGTCCCCCGCGAAGAAAATATTTGATTCCATATCACAACAGAGAATGAAGAAAAAAGAGATGTTGAGGGTCGAGAATGAGGTTAGGCGCCTGAAAGCATTGAACGAACAACTATAGTAGCATTATTTTCTGTTCTTCATAAGGTATACAGTAGCTCCCACAAGGGTTGTGACTACTGCAACGAGTACAATGACTCCCCACCAGTTCGAAGAACTCTCGCTGACATAGTTTTCCCCACCTTTTTCGAGCTGGATCTCCCGGGATATCACACCGCTCTCTTCCCCGGAACTATCGCTTGCCTTTACATCGATGGTATGATTCGTATCCCCCAGGTCCGTCAGATCCCAAGGGAAATGCCAGGCCATTCTATCCCCCCCTTCCAGCACTGTGGCCAGTTCCCATTCTCCTTCGTCGATCCTCACATGGACTGCAGGATCCTCCTGGAGATCAAAAACGGTCCCGGTGACCAGGTAAGAATCGTTATTAGTTTTAATAGACTCTCCCTGTTTGAGGTCGATGGTGATCGAAGGAGGAGTATTCTCCGCATTGGTCAGGAGGTCGGGGAATAATTTCAGATATTCATCCCAGTAACTTTCCTCGGCAAAATCGAGTTCGCTGAACAATGGATCATAGACCGCGTCGATACCATTGGGAAAGTAGAGGGAAAGACCATTGGCATTTCTGTGATAGGGGTCGGAACGGGTGTCGATCATCATTTCCCTTGCCATATCCTGCACTTTTCTTCCTGCGCCATTGACCTCGCTGTCAAATACGACTTGTACATCGATTTTATCGATGAGATCTATAATGTCGAATAATGTGTAAGTGCTGATCTTGAAAGGGCCGGGATTGGGAGGATACGCATAACATTCCGTTACACTACGGGCCCCTTTTACCTGAAGGTTGTGCCTGATATTCTTGGTAGCTAAAAGCATGGAATACCGATTCAATTCCTGGGTCAATTCTACGATCTTATCCAGATCGAAAAGCGCCATTGTCACCGAGTATGAATCATCAGGATCACTTGCCTTGTCCGTATATGAATCCAAGTAATCGTTCACAATTTCCGATCCCAGCTCTTCAGGGCTCATTCCCGGGTCCTTCGCCATGCCGGCGAATATGGTCTCGTAGGGCCATCCATCACCTGGCTCAACGAACCCGGATGCCACGGAGTAATCGGCAAAATCCTTAATCTGATAAAGCACTGCCAGCTGAGCCATCAGGCAGGCATCGAAACCGATCATGTCGAATCCTCTTCCCATGTGCTTCCTGGAAGTTTCTAGGGCTTCCTTAAGTTCAGTCATGGAAATTGGATCTCCGCTCCCCTCACTGTCGTCCCAGCATATACCCCAGAAGGCGCCGCCGTGATCCCAGAGGTCGAGAAAATAGTGTTTAGCCGGGTAGTTATCGTAGGCCCAAATGATGAAATCGGCCAGGGTGGAAGGATCACCCATATTTATCTCTCCCATATCGGCCAGCTCCGGCGAATTCACAATTGCAGTGTCCTCGTCCTTTTCCATTCGATATCTCTTTGCTCCCTTCCAGTCATCATTGGAGGTGTCATATCCCTCCGCACGGTCCACCTGTACGATGAAATTCAGTTCCTTGGACGAGCCCACGGTTTCCATTTCGTTGAGGTCCTCTATTCCGGCTCCCTCGAGATTGTTGTCGGATGCCATGTAGACCATGAAGGTCCATTCAGCCATTCCGCTTGCATCCTTGTTTCCGGTTATAGCTCCATCATCCGCCGTTGAGAGCGAAATGGCCGGTAAAAGCCCTGAAATTACAATAAAAGTTATGCAAAGCACTATCATCAAGCGTTTCATTTTCTCACCATCTTCCTGATTTAACTATGGAATTTTAATTTGATATTTCAATAAACTAGTATTGATTTGAATTTATTTATTTTTATGGATGTGGTTTTTTTCATAACCGTATCAATTGATTTTTTAAGAATTTACAATGAGGGACGACTTAGATCTAAAGACTTTCGACATCTCGTAAAAGTTCGTCGAGTTCGTCCTCCATTTTCTCAGGGTCGCCCAAGACATTCTTAACTGGAGATGCAGAAGTGTCGTTGATCTTTTGAGAATCATTCGATATTTTGGGCGTCGGAGCCGAATCCTTATTTTCGGATTCCGGTTGAGGGGGATTGTGAGACCCCCGGACGTTCTTCCCTTTGCCACTGTCGGGTACGGGTTTCTCGACGATTTCCACTGGAATGGTCATGATAGAATCACCGACGGGGGCCGGTTTCGTTAGAACTCTCATCGGTACGGGCCGGGTAGGCACGGAACGAGTTTTGGATTCCGTATCGACATTCGGAGCATCACCGACTAATACGGGTTTCGTTAGAACCCTTGTGGGAACAGGCCGGGTAAGTACGGAATGACTTTTGGATTCCGTACCTACATTCGGGGCATCACGGACCAGTACGGGTTTCGTTAGAACCCTCGTAGGAATCGGCAGGGTAGATGAATGACTTTTGGATTTCGTATCGACATTCGAGGCATCCCCGATCTTAATGGGTTTTGTCATAACCCTGGTCGGAACGGGCCGAGCAGGTACGGGATGTGTCCCGGTTTCAGTATCGGTGTCCGGGGTATCACCGCTCATTATGGATTTCGTTAGAACTTTTGTAGGAACGGGTCGAGTAGGTACTGAATGACTTTTGGATTCTGAATCGACATTCGAGGCATCCCCGACTCGTACCGGTTTCGTTAGAGCCTTCGTAGGAACGGGCCGGGTAGGTACGGAATGAGTCCCGGTTTCAGTATCGGCGTCCGGGGTATCACCGCTTTTAATAGGTTTTGTCAACTTGCCAACCGGTTTGGTAAGCATGGATGCTGGTTCCCCCTGGCTCTTAGTTACCGGAGCAGTAACCGGCTTCGTTATTATAGTCCTGGTTTTTTTACCATGTTCTTCGATACTGGTATCCGTTCCTGCCGGAGGAAGTAATTTTATTTCTTCATCCCCTACCGGAACTGAGTTCACTCCATCCGAAAGCACCGGGAAGGCCTGTGAAACTGCTGCTTGCCTGAGCACCGGCTGAGGGGCCTGGTCCCCACCTCTCACCTGCCCTTCCTTCCCGTTATCCTCATTTTCCCTCCTGACTATTGGTGGCGTAAGAGCTTCACCGGATCCAATAAAATAACCCTCGGCTCCAGTTTCCTTTTCCTCATCTGGCTCCGAATACAGGTCACCCCACTCGTCCAGGTCTATGCCAATCTCCTTTCTTTCCAGTCGGTCACTGTAAATATCGGGTCTGTACTCTCCCTCCTCGTCATAACCTTCCATTTTATTTCGTTTTCTCAGCAGGAACAGCAGTGAAAATATGATTATTCCCGAAAGTAATGAAATCAGTATGATCCCGACATAGAAAATAATTTCCGGAGCACCCTCTTTACCCAACTCATCACCGGGACTGTGAATTTCCGTTACGACCTCGATCTCTGCCCTTACTTCATTGTTGTCGGTGACAGATTCCGGGATCTCATTATTGGAGTTTACAACCACTATAAGCTCACGCTTTCCCATGACCTTGGTCCTCCATTCGAAGGATATTTGCTTCGACTCGCTCCTGTCCAGAGTCCTAATTTTGTAAGAATAGATGGGAGTGGTCCCTAGATAGAAGGCCACGCTGAGATTCTCACCGTATATCCCTTCAAATCGATCCGAACCGAGATTTTCCACGAGTACACCGACATTTATCGGATAATTTCTTTTCAATCGGGGGGTGTTCTCGGAAGAAATTTCAAAACCATTAATGGAGAGAAAGCTTATACGAAAATCATAGTCAACGACATCCACTGTAAGAGTTAACCTTCGACCAAAGGATTTATTTCCATCCGAGGTGGTCTCTATAACAATTTGATAGCTGCCCAGGACGGCGTCGGGACGGACCCTTAATGTCAGAATTACTGCCTTGGTTTCCCTATGCGAGAGGTGGACGTTGATGGGACTTACAGAAGCCAAAATGGGACCCTGGCTGCTAATGTTCATACCCAGGTGTATGATATCTTTGACATTGCCGGTGTTTTCGACGTAAAGCTGATAATCCAAAGTTTGCTCCTGCCGCTTTCTTGCTACCTTCAGTGATGCGAACTTGGCGAAGAGGACGTGATCGGCATCGGGATCAATGGAGAGATAGATCGTTGTGATATCATGTATCGCTTTTGGGTTCGAAGAGGAGGCCACTTCGATTATGAATGAATGGGGATCGTTCTGATTTGTCGAGTTATCCGAATCCGCTTCAGTTCCCGGTGGAACGGTCACCACCGCCTCTACGATCCTAGTTTCATTGGCTTTTAGCCATATATCTTCAAGAGGAACTCCCTGACTCCTGAAGCTCAGCCATTCGGACGGGGATGATACATTGAAGGCCTCGTAGGTGTTGCCTGTGTTCTTCACGATCATCTGGTAGTTGGTGCTCTTCTCATTGTTGGTGGTCTTCAAGGGGACGTTGGAGCTGATGTTGACTCCGAATTCGGGAAGTATCTCGAAGTAAAAGGTGAAGGTGTCCTTTAGAGCAGGAACTTCGCCACCTAAAACGTTGACATCAACGGGAAAGACATCGTTAGCCGTTCCCTGGGGCACCCTCACTTTCATTAGTATTTGTGCCCAGTAAAGGCGTTCGAGACCACCGTGAAGCTTGCCGTCGTCGATATATGTATACCAACCATAGGGCGTGGAAACGTCAAAGGATATCGTATCGTCCTTCCCGTTTCCGGTGTTGGTAATGTTGAAGGAGATCCAAACATCCCTCTCCGTATGGATGGCATACTCACTGATCGTAGCCTTTATTTTCACGTCATGGCGCTGGAGTACGGATGTGCTTACATGGGAAGAGCTCTGGACGTTTATATCCTCTAGAGAAGCTGCCGTCACCTTCAGAATGTCTGTTGAACCGTAAAGTGAATTTTCAGGGACAGTGGCTGTGATCTGGATGGTTTGATTATTGGTGGGGCTGTTTGGCACCAGTTCATCGGTTATAGGGGACCCGATCACCTTTGTGTTCCAGTTATTTGTGGATGTGGTCATAATGGAAAATGAATCCGCCGAATTTCCATTATTCCAAATGGTGAAATTATATCTAATGGTGTCTCCAGGGTAGACTTTCAGACCTTCGGGGGCTTGCACCGATACCTTTGGGTCCGGCAATACGTTGACGAGAAGACCCAGTGTTATATTGGTATTTCCATCACCAAGGGAAAGCGCCTTTAAGCGTATGGTGAACAACCCGGCCGCAGCCAGAGGAGGTATGGCTACAATGAGCCCCACCTCCCGCGAAGTTTCCCTGCTCATGGACCGGAGGATATTATGATCGAAGACAGGTTTAGACCATCCTTCTTCAGTGGGATATTCGGTCACGTTCAGCTGTATGTCGTCCTTCTTTTCACCATCATTATAGACCGTTAACTTGAAGGAGACCACGCTGTTGGGTTTCCCGTTTAGCGTCGAACCGTTGAAGGCCATTCGTACGTCAAAGGGAGAGACAACCACGTCCTTCACAACCGATTTG
>Ga0187827_10008359_pt1 | contig 11254 bp, 11 predicted proteins | sample ETNtaG_39_FD_167969 | JGI IMG/M metagenome (GOLD analysis project Ga0187827, IMG submission 167969) | Marine microbial and viral communities from oxygen minimum zone, Eastern Pacific Ocean - ETNP2014_SV_150_PacBio MetaG (Illumina Assembly) | ecosystem: Environmental > Aquatic > Marine > Hypoxic... | reverse complement strand
CTGTTGATGTGGTGCGCGAACGCGCCGAAGCCACTGCCGAACAATTTCCCGGTGCAATTGTTGCTACAGATTATCGCGAGGTGCTCGATTCTGTGGACGCGGTGTTGTTAGCGCTTCCACATCATTTACACTTTTCGGTGGGGCAGGCGTGTTTGGATGCCGGTGTGCATGTATTGTTAGAAAAACCTATGGCCAACTATGAAGTGGCATGTAAGGAGCTGATTGAGGCTTCCGAATCATCGGGCAAAGTTTTGATGGTTGCTTATTGCATGCGGTTTCATCCGCTTGTGCAGCGTTTAAAAGAGTTGCTGGATGAAGAGGCTTATGGCGAGGTGTTTCAGGTGTCGATTTGGACAGAGCAACTCACACGTTATCCACCCGAGCACTGGGCTACGAGCAAAGAGCGATTGGGAGGCGGACAGTTGTTCAGCCATGGATGTCACTATATCGATTTGCTGCTGTGGTTTTTAGGGCGGCCAGTGCGCGGTATGCATGTGGGCACAAATTTGGGTACGCCGTGGATGGAGCGAGAAGGTACGAGCAATGTGACTATGGAGTTTGAAGGCGGGCGTTTGGGATATCATTTTGGTACATGGGGCGCGCGAGGCACCCGATTGCGTTATTCGATCCATGCACATTGCACTGAGGGAATGCTTGAGGCTGATATTGCAGGCGGAAAGCTTGTGCATATTATGCGGAATGAAGAAGAGGTATTGCTGGAAGCAGAATCTGGCAAACATACAGAAAATGAAATGGCACATTTTCTCGATTGCATCGAAACTGGACAAGCGCCCCTTACAAATGGAAAAGGCAGTTTGCAGGGCTTGCGTGTGATCTGGCGAATGTACGAAGCCGAAAAAGAAGGACAGATGGCTGATTTGACGGGGTTGGGGTTGGATGAGATTTAGAGACGATTTCAGACTTTCAATCTGCAATTAACCTGGGTTATGTAAGTGAATAATTTTGAAACTGCACACGGAAGGTTGGATTTTCCCGCTTTTTTGCCCGATGGCACACGCGGGGTTGTGCGAACGCTGGACGCCGATGGGTTGCTGGTGTGCGGCGTAAAAGCCCTTATGGTTAATATGTTGCATTTATCGTCGCATCCGGGCACGACTGTGGTGAAGCAGTTGGGTGGTATTCATCCTTTTATGGGGTGGGATGGGCCTGTGATGTCCGATTCCGGTGGTTTTCAGGTTTTTTCGCTTATTGCAGAGAATCCAAAATCCGGGCGTGTTTCCAAAGATGGTTTTGCGTATCGGCTGGATCGCAAGCAGAAAAAACAGATACTGACACCCGAAAAGTGCATCCAAAAACAGTTTCATATAGGGGCTGATGTGATGTTTTGTCTGGATCACTGTACTCATCCAGACGAAGATGCTGTTGCGCAACGTGAAAGTGTGACCCATACGGTAAATTGGGCAAGTCGGTGTAAAGATGAATTTGAACGACGCGCAAATAGCGATTATCCGGCCAAGTTGTTTGCTGTTGTTCAGGGGGGCGCAGATGAAGGGTTGAGACGGGAGTGTGCAGAACGCCTTTTAGAGATTGGGTTTGATGGGTATGGTTTTGGTGGTTGGCCTATTGCCGATGATGGTGGGCTGGTCGAAGCGGTTGCTCAGGTTGCCGAACTGGTGCCTGTTGATGCGCCAAAACACGCGTTGGGCATTGGTAAGCCCGGAAATGTGGTGCGGGCGTTTGAATTTGGATATCATACGTTTGATTGCACAATTCCAACACGCGATGCTCGAAATAAGCGGCTTTATGCATTTGATGGCGAAATAGATCTCTTGTCCGACGATTTTTATCGCTATGTTTATATTGGCGATGAGCGATATGCGCGGGATGATAAACCCATTGATGCAACTTGTGATGGCCTCTGTTGCCAGCGCTATTCACGTGCTTATATCCATCATCTTTTTGCAATTGGTGAAACGCTATCTCTGCGGTTGGCCACCATGCATAACTTGCGGTTTTATGCCCGTTTAATGGAAAAACTATCGGCTGTCAACAAAATGCAGATGGTTGTGAGGTAGGGGATGGAGCAGCAAGTGCAGGATGTGATTGAACAGCTTCGGAATTCACGAAAATATCGAGATTTATGTGACGAGACATTGGAGCGTATTGCATTCTGGGCATTGGCAAGAGAGCGCTCGACCAAAGCGGCGACCAAAGCGGCCAAGCGTAAATTACATCAGGTTTATGGCGCATATGCCGGGCAGATAGATGCCGACGAGATTCATGCGCTGATTGAGCAATTGGATTTAGAGGATTTGCAAGGTCGCTGTCGAGAGATTTTATCTTCTCATGTATCTACGGCAGAGCGATTGCCGATTTTGGAAGAGTTTTTTGACGCGCTTTGGGATGTGATTGGTCGGCCAAAATCGGTGATGGATCTGGCTTGTGGCCTCAATCCTTTTGCGTTGCCCTATATGGGATTGACTGAGGTGGCCTATTATGCGTGTGATATTGATCGGTTGCTGGTGGGGTGTCTTGGGCGTTTTTTTGAAACTTTGGGGATAAATGGTATTGCCGAGTGTCGCGATCTGCTGGTTTCTGTACCCGATTTTGAAGCAGATGTGGCGTTTTTATTTAAGACGTTGCCCTGTTTAGATCAGCAAGAGAAAGATGCGGGTGTGCGCATCTTGCAGGCCATTCGAGCACCCATTATTGTGGTTTCATTTCCTACCCGATCTTTAGGCGGACACGACCGGGGTATGGTGGCGCATTACGAAACTTTTGTGAAGGGTCTAACAGCACAGGGATTGTGGGAAATAGAACCCCTAACTTTCAGCGAGGAGACGTTCTATATTTTGAAAGAGAAAAATTAAAGTAAGTTTTGTAAATTCAGCAAATTGAAGACCGTTGGTGGCCCTGTGTTCTTCTGGGGAAATAGCAGAATTTTCGCTTGACACCCCTCCTGTCTTATTATAAATTTATCAGACTTTGCAGGTTTCCATCTCTGAATCTCATTGCTGAGGAGTGTCTGCGGGCAAAACTGCGCACCGAATATTTCCAGATTTTAATTCCGCGCGCAGGCCATTCCTGACGCGTTTTTTTATTTTTATGGCCAAAGATAAGCACATAACCATCACCCTTCCGGATGGTTCAAAAAAGGAAGTTGATCGCGGCACCTCAGTGTTGCAGGTCGCAGAGTCGATCGGCGCTGGGCTTGCGCGTGCAGCTCTGGCTGGGCGGGTAGACGGGCAGGCTGTGGATTTGAGCTATGAGATTGATGCGGATACAGATTTAGAGATTTTGACTTTTTCAAATGATGGCGGGAAAGAGGTTTATTGGCATAGTACGGCTCATGTGATGGCACAGGCTGTGCAGGATTTATTTCCTGAGGCAAAAGTTACGATTGGCCCGCCTATTGAAAATGGATTTTATTACGATTTTGATGTTGAACGGCCATTTACGCCCGACGAGTTGGAGAAAATTGAAACTCGGATGTTGGCCATAACCAAGGAAGATCAGCCTTTTGCACGAGAAGAGGTGTCACGCGATGAAGCCGCTTCTCGTTTTGATGGCCTTGGTGAATCCTACAAGCTGGAACTTTTGGAGGCTATTGAACCCGATGAATCGGTGAGTATTTATAAAAATGCCGATAAGTGGTACGATCTGTGCCGGGGGCCGCATGTGCCCTCGACAGGGCGGATTAAAACGGTCAAGTTGTTGAGTTCTTCTGGGGCTTATTGGCGAGGCGACGAAAATAATAAGATGCTGCAGCGCATCTATGGCATTTCGTTTCCCAATAAAAAGGAATTGCAAGCCTATCTCGACAAGATTGAGGAAGCCAAGCGCCGAGATCACCGCCATTTGGGAACTCAGTTAGATCTTTATTCTATTAATGATAGTGTGGGGGCCGGTCTGGTGCTCTGGCATCCCAAGGGAATGAGAATTCGGCACCAGGTCGAAGAATTCTGGCGTAACTCCCACTTCGATGGTGGATATGAACTGGTAGGATCCCCTCACATTGGTCGATCCAAACTGTGGGAAACGAGCGGACATCTGGAATTTTTCCGTGAAAATATGTATTCTCCGATGGACATCGATGGGCAGGAATATTTCGCCAAACCGATGAATTGCCCGTTTCACAGCATGATTTATAAAAGTCGCCGCCGAAGTTATCGCGAATTGCCATTTCGTTGGGCAGAAATGGGAACTGTGTATCGTTACGAACAGGCAGGTGCACTTCATGGGCTTTTGCGGGTGCGTGGGTTCACACAAGACGATGCACATATTTTCTGTCGCCCAGATCAGGTAGACGACGAAATTAAACGGACGATAGATTTTACGCTGTTTATTTTGCGTTCGTTTGGTTTTGAAGATTTTAAAATCGATATTTCCACACGCCCCGAAAAGGCGGTAGGCGATCCTCAGGATTGGGATATGGCCACAAATGCCTTGAAGGCCGCAATAGATGCCCAAGGGCTGGAATATGGTATCGATGAAGGTGGCGGTGCATTTTATGGTCCCAAAATTGATGTGCAAATCAAAGATGCCCTAGGGCGCGAGTGGCAGTGCACGACCATTCAGTTTGATTTTAATTTGCCCGATCGATTTGATTTGAGTTTTACCGGGCAAGATGGCAAAATGCACCGACCCTATATGGTACACCGCGCACTTTTGGGTTCTATGGAACGATTTTTTGGGGTGCTTGTTGAGCATTATGCCGGCAATTTCCCTGTATGGTTGGCACCTGTTCAGGCTGTTGTATTGCCGATTTCTGATCAATTTGTCGATTACGCTCACCAGATTGCTTCGGCCATCAAATCGGCCAATTTGCGTGTAGAAGTCGACGATCAAGATGCCAAATTAGGTTACAAAATTCGAGAAGCAGAGGTGCAGAAGGTGCCCTATATGCTAATTGTTGGTGCAAAGGAAGTTGAAAGTGCCACTGTATCAGTTCGACGCCATGGTGAGGGTGATCTGGGTGCACTGAGTCCTGAAGATTTAATTATACGCATGGAGCAAGAGGTCGAATCCAAACAGTTGTCATAAACAAGGTGTTTGTGACATTGCCAACGGGATGTATCCCAACTTTGCTGGAGGTGATCGTATCAACAGAGGGCCACGAGGTTCAAGAGGCAGAGATGTAAGGCGAGAGCTTGGTCCACGTGTGAATCGGCAGATTCGCATTCCGCAGATTCGCCTGATTGGCGAATCGGGGGATCAATTAGGGGTTGTAGAAACGGCCAAAGCACTGGATATGGCTCAGGAGGCAGGGTTAGACCTGGTAGAAGTTGCCCCCAATGCCCGTCCACCTGTTTGCCGCATTATGGATTATGGCAAATATCGATATGAACAGGGCAAGAAGGCCAGAAAAAATCGCCAAAGTACCTCACAGTTGAAAGAGATTCGGATGCGGGTTCGGATCAGCGATCATGATTACCAATTTAAGATCAGACATGCTGAAAAATTCTTGAGCCAGCGCCACAAGGTGCGAATTGCAGTCGAATTTCGCGGTCGAGAAAATGCACACCGGGATATAGGGCGTGTATTGATGGCGCGCATTGAAGAAGATTTGCAGGAGTCGGGCCAAATTGAATCACCCGCACGTGATGAGGGTCGGAATTTAGTCATTATTGTTGCGCCCAAATCACAGTCGAACTAAATGTTGTGAATCAAAAATTCAGGATCACGAGACCTGAACGATTCTACAATTTCGCGATTTGTCTCAAAGGAGTTTGTTGTGCCTAAAATGAAAACGCATAGTGGCGCGAAGAAGCGGTTTAAAAAACGCAGTTCTGGCAAGATCGCTCGCCGCAAAGCTACAGCAGGTCATAACCTGACCAAAAAAACAAGCAAACGCAAAAGCGACCTTCATCTGGCCGCCCATGTGCACGCTTCCGATGAGAGGCGCGTGAACCGTTTGCTGGCATCGTAAAAAATAAACGAATGTACGAATAAACGAATGTACGCACAGGCAAAGCCTACAACGAGCGAAGCGAGTAATAAACGAATCAAAGTTCACAAGGAGCTGTGATAGAGATTCGTTGGTTCGTTGATCCGTTGATTTGTCGATTTTCCTGGAGATTTTAGTCATGCCAAGAGCAACCAATAGTCCTGCTTCACGGCGCAGGCGAAAAAAAGTTTTGAAGCAGGCTCGAGGGTATCGGGGCGGGCGCAGTAAGCTTCTTCGCACTGCCAGCGATGCCGTTGATCGGGCTCTGCAATATGCCTATCGTGATCGGCGTCAGAAGAAACGGAATTTTAGAGCGTTGTGGATTACACGTATTAATGCAGCAGCAAGGCAACATGGTTTGTCCTATAGCCGGTTTATGGCTGGTTTGAAGCACAGCGGTATTGATATCAACCGGAAAGTGTTGGCCAATTTGGCTGTGACAGACGCCGCTGCTTTTGCCGCTTTGGCCGAACAGGTCAAGCAAAACGCGTAGATTTTTTGAAACGATAAAGCGGAATTGGCACACAGTGTTTTGGCTGTGGTGCTGGTTCCGTTTTTTATGTATTATAAGTATTTGGGTGGGCTTGACTTTAGAGTGAGATGATGTTAAATTGCTTTGTAATCAAAGCTTTCAATTGATTTTTTTAAGGAGAAGACATGGACGTCGACGCTGGGGCGGTGAACGAGGGGGTTGATCGGCTGGTTGCTGAGATTGATCGTGCTGTTACAATTATTGAGGGTTTGCGGCATGAAAATGCCGAGTTGAAGCAGCAACGTCAGGCACTTCTTTCCGATGTGTCAAAATTAGAAGAAGATTTGCTAGAACTCAGAAACGACCGAGATCGCTTGCAAGGTATTTACGACGACAATGTGTCTTTGATTGACAATAAGGCGGAAATTCAAAATAAGATTGAGGCGATGTTGCAACGTCTCGATTCTTTGAACTCTGAGAAGAATGCGTAATGTCTGGTTTACCCAACATACGTGTTCAGATATTTGGCTCTGAATATCGCATTGCCAGCGATGCTGATCCTGAGCATATCCGCGAGGTGGCACGCTATATTGATCAGAAGATGCGCGAAGTGGCCAATGCCCTTTCGCTTCGATCCATATCAACAATAGCTGTGTTAACTGCAGTGAATCTAGCAGATGAGCTTTTTAAAAGCCGGGAAGAAGGCCAGGAAATAGATCAGCTTGCCCGAGAGAAAGCAAATCAACTTGCCGATTCAACGCGCATAACGTGATATGTTAAGATTTTAGGCCAGAATATCTTAGAGGTATGATGAACCCCGCCGTGTTTGTCTTGAAAGATTAAATACAAGCGCGGAGGGGATATTTTTTTAGCAATTGAAAGTTGATTGCTGATTTTTGTAATGGAGATGGCCATGGACACAGTAATGGTGATGGCGCTGTCGGCCGGGCTGCTGGTTTTGGGATTTATTCTGGGATGGTTAATCAGCAGTAAGGTTGCACACAGCAAGATTTACCGCGCAGAAGCCTCGGCCGAACAAATTTTAGAAGATGCTCGGAACGAAGCCGATGCCGAAAAACGTACAGCCCTGTTAGAAGCAAAGGATCAGATTTATCAGGAGCGCCTGAAAGCTGAAAAAGCGTTAGAAAATCGCGAAGAGCAAATTGAACGCAAAGAAGCGGAGTTGAATCAGACTTCGCGTGAGTTAAATAGACGTGCAGATTTGCTCAATCACAAAGCCGGACAAATGGAGGAGTTAGAGCAACAGTTGTCGCAGCGAGAGGACGAAATTTCGACAAAAGAAAATGAGTTAGCCGTTGTTTTGGAGGCGCAAAATGCGCGGTTAGAACGCATAGCACGCCTTACGCGGGATCAGGCCAAGCGCGAATTGATGGACAATTTGGAAGAAGAAGCTCGACGCGAGGCTGCCTGGCATATCAAAGAAATTAAAGAAGATGCACAAACGCGTGCCAGTGATGAGGCGCGTGAAATTATTGCCAGCGCAATTCAGCGATTGGCTGCTGATCATACGGTTGAATCGACTGTGACGGTTGTCAAATTGCCCTCAGATGAAATGAAGGGCCGTATTATTGGGCGTGAAGGGCGTAATATTAGAGCATTTGAAACGTGTACTGGGGTTGATGTTATTGTAGATGATACACCCGAGGCTGTGGTGCTTTCAGGTTTTGATCCCATTCGCCGAGCTGTGGCCAAAACGGCTTTGGAGCAATTGGTGATGGATGGTCGAATTCATCCTGGGCGTATTGAAGAGGTGGTAGAAAAAGCGCGTGAAAATATGCAAGAGATGATTCGACAAGCTGGTGAAGAGGCCGCTTTTGATATGGGAGTTCCCGGGCTGCACGACCGGTTGATTGAAGGGCTTGGGCGGTTGAAGTTTAGAACGAGCTATGGGCAAAATGTTTTGAATCATTGTACTGAAGTGGCTTTTCTTGCCGGTATGATGGCTACACACCTGGGCTTAGATGCTCAACTTGCCAAACGCGCTGGTTTGTTGCACGATATTGGCAAGGGCCTGAACCATGAAGTGGAAGGCACGCACGGAGAAAATGGGGCAGATTTGGCGAGAAAATACGGTGAAGACTCAGAAGTGATCAATGCGATTGAAGCCCATCACGGCGACGCCGATCCCATATCTCCTATTGCTGTTTTGGTCGATGCTGCCGAAATCATCTCGCGCGCTCGTCCAGGTGCCCGACGTGAGGTTTTGGAAAATTATGTGCGTCGCTTGGAGCGCCTGGAGCAGACGGCACGTGAGATTGAAGGGGTGGATGAAGTCTATGCCATTCAGGCGGGGCAAGAAATTCGTGTGGTGGCAAACTGCGATTTGATGAGCGACGAAGATACCGAACGCCTGGCCGCCGAAATAGCAGAACGCCTGGAAGAAACAATGACGTATCCTGGGCAGGTGAAGGTCACTGTGATTCGTGAGGTGCGGGCTGTCGATTTTGCGCGATAAAAGAAAGTTGAAGGTCAAAGGTCGAAGGTCAAAATCCTGTTCTGTCGGGAGGGTGACTTTCGACCTTTGACATGTGACATTTGACCCGGTTTCAGGCAGTAAGCAGGGCGCAGTGAGCAGGGATATTTGGACCTGCCTTCTGTTTTCTGCCTGCTGCCTTCTTGTTTTATAAGTTGGCATCAAATAAAAGTTTAGTATATTCATGGACACTGGTTTTTTTGGATAAATAGGGCGATTGGGGGATGTTTGAAAATTCTTTTTGTAGGTGATGTTTACGGGAGGCCCGGACGACGGGCAGCCGCATATTGGATTCCCCGGCTTATAGAGCAACAAGCCGTTGATTTTTGTATTGTGAATGGCGAAAATTCTGCAGGTGGTTTTGGCATTACAGAAAAAATTGGGCGGAAATTTCATGCATATGGGGCCGACGTAATCACGATGGGCGACCATGTATGGGATCAAAAAGATTCGCTGTCATATATTACGGGTGGAGATCGAATTTTGCGGCCAGAGAATTTCCCCGCAGGTGTTGGTGGTATTGGTGCTTCGATTTTTTCCGGTCGCAATGGACATTCTGTAGGGGTTCTCAGTCTGGTTGGGCGAACCTATATGAAATTGACGCTTGACTGCCCGTTTCGCGTGGGGCTGGAAGCAGTTGAGCGTTTACGAGCCAAAACGCCTGTTGTTGTGGTAGACTTTCATGCCGAAGCAACATCGGAAAAGATTGCACTGGGACAATATTTGGATGGTAAGGTCAGCGCTGTTTTGGGAACACATACGCATGTGCAAACAGCTGATGAACAGGTGTTGGTCGGAGGAACAGCATATATGACAGATGCGGGTATGACAGGCCCCCACGATTCGGTTATTGGCGCAAAAAAAGAGCCTGCTATAAAGCGATTTGTAAACCAGATGCCTGTGCGATTTGAACCGGCCACCAGTGGCATGAAGCTTTGTGGGGCACTTTTAGATATTGATGAAAGCTCGGGTAAAGCAAGAAGTATTGAGCGGTTGCGGCTCGATTTAGAGGAGGAATAGGTGGAGCGGCCTCTTTCTGTGTCGGAAGTGACGCTGGCGGTTAAGCAGACGCTGGAAACCCAATTCCCTGCGATGTGGGTGACGGGTGAGTTGACATCCTTTTCACAGCCTGCATCGGGGCATCGCTATTTCACGCTTTCAGATAATGCAACTCAGCTTAAGTGCGTGATGTGGCGGTCTCGTTCTATTACGGGTTTTTTGCCCGAAGCGGGTATGGCGGTGTTGGCCCAGGGGGAATTGACGGTTTATGAACGGCGGGGAGAATATCAATTTAACGTGTCGCAGTTGTTCCCGGCAGGGGCAGGGCAGCAGCAAGTCGCATTTGAGCAGCTTAAGAAAAAAATGGCTGCAGAAGGGTTGTTTGACGAAGGCCGAAAACAACCTTTGCCAGATTTTCCGCGAACGATTGGTGTTGTAACTTCACAAACGGGCGCAGCTGTTCGAGATATTTTGAAGGTGTTGAAACGTCGATTTCCATCGGTGAATGTTGTCTTGCGTTCTGCTTTGGTCCAAGGTCGCGGCGCACCCGAAGATATTGCGCAGGGCATTGCCGATCTCAATGCTTATGGCAAGGTCGATGTGTTGATTGTAGGGCGCGGTGGCGGTTCGGCGGAGGATTTGGCAGCGTTTAATGATGAGCAGGTGGTGCGAGCTGTTGCCCATTCGGAAATTCCCGTCATTGCAGCCGTGGGGCATGAGATTGATGTTTCGCTAACGGATTTGGCCGCAGATGTGCGCGCACCAACGCCTTCTGCGGCAGCAGAGATGGCTGTGCGCGATGCCCTGGCATTGCGCGAGCAAGTTGGACGGCTAGGGCTGCGTGCCCGGGAGGCCTTGTATCGTTTGTTAGATGAAAATCAAGATTTATTGGAAGGATATGAAGATAGCTATGGCATGCGGCGTTTGTCAGATCTTGTATTACAGAATGCACAACATGTCGATGAATTGCAGAGCGAATTATTCAGCCATTTACGCCGCACAATTGAGGGGCAGCAGGCTGCTTATCGGCGTTTAACGGGCCAGTTAGGATCCCTGAGTCCTCTTTCTGTGCTTGCGCGGGGTTTTGGTTTGGTGCAACGGGAAGATGGTTCGGTCGTATCTGATGCAAATGTTCTGACACCTGATGAAAGGCTACGTGTTCGGTTTGCCAAAGGCGAGGCGGTTTGTCGGGTTGAGGAAATTAAATAGACACCCCATTCCCCCAATTTTTTACGAGCAATTCGTACATTCCCAAGGGTTATTCAATGGCAAAAAAGAAAACAGATAGTCCTACGTTTGAAGAGGCGTTGAAACAGTTAGAAACGGCAGTTGATCAGCTAGAGGAAGGCACGTTGCCTTTGTCAGAGGCGCTGCAGGTGTT
>Ga0187827_10008355_pt1 | contig 11257 bp, 7 predicted proteins | sample ETNtaG_39_FD_167969 | JGI IMG/M metagenome (GOLD analysis project Ga0187827, IMG submission 167969) | Marine microbial and viral communities from oxygen minimum zone, Eastern Pacific Ocean - ETNP2014_SV_150_PacBio MetaG (Illumina Assembly) | ecosystem: Environmental > Aquatic > Marine > Hypoxic... | reverse complement strand
GTCCTTACCATCTGCATTTTTTACCGGGGAGAACTCGTCTTCACGCACCACTTCCATAATTATCGACTTTTCTGCATGCTTGAGTGCATCAAAGATGAACATCTCAAATTTGGCCGCGTTGTTTTCGGTTGGGTTCATTTCACAACCGTTTCCATCGATGCAGGGTGCCTTTTTTACTGCCTTATGATAAGGTAATGCAAAATGGCTCTCATTAATTTCTTCAACGAAATCTACATCAAGTAGATAGATGGCAGGGTTTCCCATACCGAACTTGAGAGTGCCATCAGGATTAAGTGCATGCTTTTCCTCATTACTCAGTTCACTGTATTCTATTGTGTCCAGGTGTCCGTCTCTTATGCCGACAATACCTACCTTCTCATCAGGGTCTGTCTTTTGTACCACCTTCGGAGACATCTTAGCTCCCGTGCTAATATGATATCCTAAATAAACAGGGTCGGCAATCTTTATCAATATGTTGTCAACTTGGTGATAGAATATGTGTTTGATACCATGATTGTTCATGTTTGACAAGATACCTTTCTCTTTCAGGGCAAGCAAAGTTCCACCGTGACCATTTGGGCTCTTAACGATATGGCTTTTTGAATCCATTAACAACTTGCCTTGAAGATCTATCACAGGAAGTTCGCCCTGGATAAAGAAAGAGACATTGTCGGGATTTAAACCGAAGTAACGGTTTTCTTCAAAAAAACTACGTGTCATTTCATCATTATTTACACTTGTCATGATATGCCACGGAAGAACTGTGTCATACTTATTAATAATGGCTTGTATCTTTTCCGCGTGCAATTGGAAGATACTCTTGCCCATAATGGGACTGATAGGAAGCGTGCCTTTTGATCTGTCTGTTCCTAATCGGGTTCCCAGCCCTCCGGCAACTGTGACGACGGCAACCTTACCGGCCCTTAAGGCTTTTTCGCCAATTTCTTTCGCCACAGCAGCGCGTGCTTTTTGTGAATCGTTATTTGGAATCGGGATGGTATCCGGTGGTTTCAGGATTGTTGTCTTTGGGTTTGAAAGTGTACTTCCTTCGATGTGCTTTTCAATAAGACCCTGGAGTAGTTCAAAGTCTAGGACTCTCAAATGGTTTAAAAGGTTTTTCCGGTCATTTGCCGAAAGATCATTCCACCATTTGAAGACGTGTTCCTGTTTATAGGAAAATACCTTCTCAACAATGCGTTTGTCAGGCTCGCTTTCTATCCTGATATCTGATGGTTTAGGGTGGTTTTCCTCCATAAGCAAAAATTCTACAGTACGTCCTTAAGTAGTTCAAGGCAAAAGATTTCGACTGCAATTAAGAAATTCAGGGATTAAGGAATTCAGGAATTGTGGAATTTGCTTGACCGAAGGTAGTAAATAACTAAAATTCCATGTATCTTTTTAAATATGTAAGACCTTGTCATTTCATATACTTACTAACGTAATGTCCAAACTGCCGGGGCCATTAAAGATTTTTGAATTTTCAAAAAAGGAATCACTTGCCTCACTTTTGCTCATAACTACACTCTTAATCGGAACAGGGATCAAATACGCATCAGATCAGCACTGGTGGCTTCCGAAGACTGAGGTTGTAGACAGGTGACCCTGAATCCATAAAATTAAAGATTGACTTGAATAGGGCGGAATGGTACGAACTTATAGTCCTGCCCGGAATTGGTGAGAAAAAGGCCAGGGCAATTGTTGATTATCGAAAAGAATCCGATGGATTTGAAAATATAGAACAGTTGCGTGGTGTTAATGGTATAGGGACAGAAACGGTAAAAAAGATTAAAGGTCTTGTTTTTGTTAATGAGGAAATGAAAGTTCTCACGCAGGGCCGCAAAGAGCGCAAAGGCACAAAGTAAAGAGTAATGACTGAAAATGAGATTGGGAAAGTGGTAGTTGATGCTGCAATTGCAATTCACAAAGCGCTTGGTTCCGGTGTTTACGAGATTGTGTATGAAGTTGTATTACACATGAGCTAAAGAAACATAATTTAAATGTTGAGAGGCAGGTTTCTGTACCAATAGAATATGACGGGATAAAATTCGACGAAGGATTCAGGGCAGACATCATTATTGATAGCAAGGTAATCCTGGAATTAAAATCGGTTGAATCTACTACAAAAGCACATAAGAAACAAGTATTAACCTATCTTAGGCTGACAGGATGTAAGCTGGGCTACTTATTGAACTTTGGCGAAAACTTGATGAAGGATGGTATTACGCGAATTGTAAACGGTTTGGATGAATAGCCTCCTGACGGAAGGAAAAAAGAAGTTTTCAAATAAAGACTGCAAAGCGGTTTTTTGACCTTAAAAGCATTTTTCTTTCTTAGCGTTCTTCGCGGCTTTGCGTGAGGATTAGTAATTTGAAAGGGACTAAATTTATGGGAAAACAGAAAATCTTTGAAAATGTGTGGATAAGGGCATTGGCAATATTCTTTGCGTTTGTACTCTTTTTCACATTATGTTATTTCCTGAAAGGCATCCTGATATCATTCTTCCTCGCCTTTACTGTCGCGTATATCTTTGATCCTGCTGTTGATTTTATCTCAGAGAGAAAGGTGATATTCGCAAAAACACGTGTACCGCGTGGCCTGTCAGTTGCCATATTGCTGATCTCGTTGTTTCTGGTTATGGGAGGCTTATTAACATATACGGTTCCTAAGACTGTTAGCGGTATACAACGCGTTGGGACTGCGTTAAAGGAGCAATATCCAAAATACCAGGAAAAAGTAGAAAAGATAATAGATGAATACGGCGATACAGAAGTTGGGATATTCCTTAAATCAAAACTACAAAACCAGTCAACTAATGACAAAAAAATAGAAGACGTGAAACCACAGGGACAAGTGGTAAAGGGAGTTGCAACTAAAGAATCGGTTGGCACAAAATATGGTATTCCTGACCCGGTACTTAAGATGAAGAAATATGTGCCTGAAGCCATGAACTTTATGTTGGGAATTATAAAGAATGTATTTTACAGTACGTTTGGTTTCTTTGGAATAGTTATGAACGTTGTGGTCTTTGGGGTTGTTATGGTATATCTCTTGAAGGACTTTGATGTAGCTGTGTCAAAGGGCGAGGGGCTGCTGCCGGCTTCAAAAAAGGAGAAGATATCAGGTATTATAAGCAAGATAGATGAAAACCTTAAAGCATTTTTCAGGGGGCAGATGGCAGTTTGCGCTATCCTCTCTATCATTTATGGTATAGGGCTTACTGTCGTAGGAATTCCAATGTCATTTCTACTGGCCTTTGTGGGCGGGTTTGGGAATATGATACCTTATGTAGGTATTGGGCTTGGACTGATACCCGCCATTATCCTGGCTTTTATTCAGTTTCAGGATATCACTCATATACTGCTTGTCGGACTGGTTTTTGGTATCGGGCAATTTCTGGAAGGTACGGTAATGACACCAAAAATTGTAGGCGACAAACTGGGATTGCATCCGGTGGCTATCATACTGGCAATCTTGATCTGTGGTCAAATGTTAGGGTTCCTGGGTCTTTTACTTGCCGTACCTATCGCATCGATAGTGAAGGTGCTAATCGACGAGGGGATTGCTAAATATAAAGATTCAAAGCTTTTTAAAGGAAGCTAGACTCTAATTTCATAAATTCACACTAATGAACTTTGATTTAATATATATTCAATTACGTAGCGAAACGATGCTAATTTGTTTAATATGTCTATCTTCAAATTATCAGCAGAATATGAACCGCAGGGTGACCAGCCAGAGGCGATTGAAAAATTAACAAGGGCCTTCAAATCAGGTGAAAAGTTCCAGGCTCTCATGGGAGTCACAGGTTCAGGGAAAACATTTACCATGGCAAATGTTATAAAGAATCTGGATAAACCCACACTCGTGATGTCCCACAACAAAACTCTCGCCGCACAGCTTTACAGTGAATTCAAGGAGTACTTTCCGGAAAATGCGGTGGGGTATTTTGTAAGTTATTATGATTATTATCAGCCGGAGGCCTATATCCCGCAGAGGGATATCTATATTGAGAAAGAGGCGACAATAAACCAGGAGATTGATCGCCTTCGCCTGGCAGCAACAAGCGCCCTTATGTCACGTAAGGACGTGATATTAGTATCAAGCGTTTCATGTATTTACGGTCTGGGTTCACCGGAGGAGTATCGGGAAATGTACGTGCAGTTAAAAAAGGGACAGGAGATAGAGAGGGATACACTGCTCCTGAAACTCGTTAACATACTTTACGAAAGAAGTGACATTAAGTTTGAACGTGGTGTGTTTCGCGTTAATGGTGATGTGATAGATGTATATCCCGCGTATGAAAAATTTGCCTATCGTATCGAACTATTTGGTGATGAAGTAGATGGCCTTTCGATTATTGATCCGGTTTCGGGAAATAAATTGGAGAAGATGGAGGAGATCTCTATTTATCCGGCTAAGCATTTTGTAATGCCGGAAGGTAAGATTGAGGGTGTTATCGAATCTATTGAAAGGGAGCTTGATGCATGGTTGAAGGAGCTACGTTCTCAGAATAAGGACTTTGAGGCACAACGCCTGGAGGCAAGAACACGTTACGATATGGAAATGTTATCTGAAATTGGTTATTGCCATGGCATTGAAAACTATTCCCGCCATATCAGTGGCCGTGCGCCGGGAGATCGCCCATTTTCACTGGTTGATTATTTTCCTGATGATTTTCTCATGGTTGTCGATGAGTCCCATGTGGCGATCCCTCAGATTCGTGGAATGTATGCGGGGGACAGGTCACGGAAGGAGACTCTTGTGAAATATGGTTTCAGGCTTCCTTCCGCTTTGGATAACAGACCTTTACGTTTCGATGAATGGGAATCATTAGTTAAACAGGTATTGTTGGTATCAGCGACTCCTTCAGAGTACGAGCTAAATAGGTGCTATGGTAAGGTTGTTGAGCAGGTAATTCGGCCGACAGGACTCCTGGACCCGATAGTAAGGATATTGCCAGCAAAGACCCAGGTTAAAGATCTTCTGCAACAGATCAGAAAGAGGGTAGATAAAAAGGAGCGTGTGCTTGTAACAACATTAACCAAGCGACTTGCGGAAGATTTGAGTGAATACATAAAAGAAGAGGGACTTAAGGGAATGTATCTGCATTCAGAATTTAATGCTATTGAGCGGGTAGAGATACTTAAAGACCTTCGGCTTGGAAAGTTTGACGTTGTTGTAGGAGTCAACTTGTTGAGAGAAGGGCTTGATCTGCCAGAGGTGTCATTGGTCGCAATATTGGATGCTGATAAGGAAGGGTTCCTTCGTTCCGAGACATCACTTATACAGACAATAGGACGGACAGCAAGAAATGTAAACGCAGAGGTTATATTGTATGCTGATGAAGTAACTAAGTCCATGCAGAGGGCTATGGACGAGACGGAGAGAAGGCGCAAGATTCAGCTCGAACATAATAAACAGAATGACATTACTCCACAGACTATTCGCAAGGGAATTAGAAAAAGTATTGAAGAAGAGAGTGCTTCAAAAAAGATTGCAAGGCAGATGGTTAAAGAAGATGAGGCTGAATACGTGACCCAGGAATATATCAGAGAGCTTGAAGAAGATATGCTTCAGGCTGCCAGCGATCTCAACTTTGAAAAGGCTGCTGAAATACGAGACAGAGTACTGAAATTATAGTCGGAGATGGGGATGGAAACCGTAGACACTAATTTCACGAATTAACACAAATTGACAGTTAACTAAATATCATTGATGATAGGTTGCTATAATAAATTCGAAGCACGAAATCCGAAATTAGAAACAATTTTCAAATCACCAAAGTTCCAATTTTAAAAACTAAAGAATTTAGGTTTGCAAAATATATTTTGTTTTGAACATTTAGAATTTTGGATTTGTTTCGGATTTCGATATTCTTCTTTCGGATTTTACTAATGAAACATCAACAACATTTTAGTAGTTTTGACGCTTTAAGCGCATATAGCTATTGGAATATTACAGACGGATATGCAGACAGAATTTGATTTAAAAAAAATAAAAGACATTGTTCAACTGGCGATAAAGGAAGATATTGGTACGGGAGATATCACCTCCAAAATATTCATTCCTGAAGGTTCTGAATCAGAAGGTGTATTAATAGCGAAAGAGGCCGGTATTGTTGCGGGTTTGCCGGTTGCAGGATATGTTCTTTCACAGATAGATAAGGATTTGATTTTCAAAGTAAATATTGAAGATGGATCAAGAGTTGAAAAAGGTTCAGAAATTGCGAGTGTTAAAGGCTTAACGTTGTCATTATTGTCAGCAGAAAGACTAGTACTTAATTTTTTGCAGAGGCTTTCCGGTATTGCAACGGCGACTAGTAAGTTTGCGGAAAAAGTCAAGGGATACAAAACTCAAATTCTGGATACACGGAAGACAACTCCCGGGTGGCGCTACCTGGAAAAATATGCTGTAAAAATTGGTGGTGGCTCTAATCATAGAATGGGGCTGTATGACCAGATTCTGATAAAAGATAATCATCTCGAAATTATGGAACCGGAAAAAGAGAACGGTAATATAAGCAGTCTTGTAAAAAAAGCACGAGAGCAAGTAGCAAATGAAGTACTTATAGAAGTAGAGGTAGAGGATTTATGTCAGATCAAGGAGATGGTGAATGCCAGTGTTGACATAATCTTGTTTGACAATATGGCCCCCTCGAAAATAAATAAAGCCGTAGAAATTGTTAAGGAGCTTGAAAATAGTTGTGATGCAGGAACCGGCAGAGCTATATTAACAGAAGCGTCGGGTAATATTACCATTAAAAATGTTGAAGAATATGCGAAGGCTGGAGTGGACAGAATATCTGTTGGTATGATAACACACTCGGCCAGGGCATTGGATATATCTTTTGATATAAGTTACAAAGCAATGCTATAATCAGCGTTGAAACGCTTATCTAAAAAAAAGAGGATTATCTACGTAATATGAATAATGAAATAAAAATAGTTTTTACTGATTTAGATGGTACGTTGCTGGACCACAGTACCTACTCTTACAGTGAGGCAGAAAAAGCGTTGAGATCTCTCAGAGAGAAAGGCATTCATCTGGTTTTGTGTTCCAGTAAATCAAGGGACGAAATAAAGATCTATCGCGGTAAACTGTCAAATAATGAACCCTTTATATCAGAAAACGGAGGGGCTATATACATTCCTGAAAAGTATGGCCTGAAGTGCGAGTTTGATAGAACTGATAACGGTTTTTTAGTAGTTGAGATTGGTTCAGAATATAAAATTCTTAAAAACGCGTTTGAAGAAATAAAAAGAAAAACCAGTATCAATGCGAAATGTATCGCTGAATTTACGGTAGATGAAATTGTTGAGTTGACAGGTTTGTGTAGAGAAGAGGCTTTGCTTGCTCAAAAGAAAGAATATTCTCTACCGTTTATTATTGATGGCAATGAAGAAGATGTTAAGAAGATTCGAGATGAAATCAGCTCATCAGGCTTCAATTACACTGAAGGTGCAAGGTTTGCGTACCTTATGGGTGGAAATGATAAAGGAAAAGCCGTTAATATTCTGGTCGGCATTTTCAGGAAAAATTATCCGGATGCAAAAATATTAACTGTCGGCCTAGGGGATAGTTTAAATGATCTTCCGATGCTGGAAGCAGTAGATAAGAAATTCCTTGTAAAGAAGGAATTGGGAAACTATGAAGAGCGTATAAAGGTTGATGACCTTACTTATGCCGATGGTATCGGACCGGCTGGCTGGAATAAAGCGATTATCGGTTTGTTTGGAAAATAATAATTAGCTTCGGTATATTGTTACTAATTAATTTGTCAGGACTCAAATTAAGTGGGAGGTTTGTATTATGGGTGACTTTCATCAGTCAGGAGAAATTACAACACTACACAGGTTCGGCAACAGGGATATTGCTAAATTGGAGGCCGAAATAAAAAAACTCTCACGCCTTAGGCCAATTGCTCTTGTATTACCTACAATTTTTGCTGAATTGGAAGGTGCAGCATTACCCAAAATTATTAACGTATTAAAGGAAGTTAAGTACTTAAAACAGATTGTTGTCACCATGGGAAGGTTTGACAAGGAGCAATTTAAATATGCAAAGAAATTCTTTTCTGTTTTGCCTCAGGGCGTAACATTGATGTGGAATGATGGTACCAGGATGAAGAAGCTTTATAAACTGCTTGATGAAAAGAACGTCTCTGCAGGTGCCGATGGTAAGGGTAGGTCTGCATGGATGGCTTATGGTTATGTTCTGGCGAGTGAAAAATCAAAGGTAATTGTGTTGCACGACTGTGATGTTCTGACATACAGCAAAGAATTCCTTGCAAGATTATGTTACCCGGTTGTAAATCACAATCTGGATTTCGAATTCTGCAAAGGATATTATAGCCGCATTACCGATCGAATGCATGGCAGAGTTACCAGGCTCTTTGTAACCCCTCTGCTGAGGACTCTACGGAGACTGCTAGGGGATCTTGATTTTCTGAAATACATGGATAGCTTTAGATATATTCTGGCAGGAGAATTTTCCATGTTGGCAGATTTGGCAAGGGTAAACAGAATTCCAGGTGATTGGGGGCTGGAGGTAGGTGTGTTGGGAGAGATATACAGGAACTGTTCCAAAAAAAGGATATGTCAGGTAGATATATGTGAGACGTACGAACATAAACACCAGCCTCTCTCTGAAGTAGATATTACAACAGGATTAATGAAGATGAGCATGGACATCACCAGGACCATTTTCACCACACTGGCAAGTACTGGCATAATATTTAATGACGGTTTCTTCAGAACACTGAGAACTACATATTTAAGGACTGCCCAGGCTTTTATTGAAAAATATGAAACTGATTCAGCAATAAACGGGTTATATTTCGACAGACATCTTGAGACAAAGGCTGTTGAAGCTTTTGCTAATGGACTCAAGATGAGTGGCGATCAATTCCTTGAAGATCCAACTGATTCACCACTCATTCCGAACTGGAGCAGAGTGAATTCGGCAATACCTGATTTTTTTGAAAAGCTTGTTGATGCAGTTGAGAAGGATAATAAATAGGAGTTTAAAATGCATAAATTGCAAATATGTTCTCTTCTGCTCTCTGGATAAGCTGGCATTAGTCGGGCAGATATTTCTGTAACTGGAATTTTGAATTCCATATTTCGAATTTAATCTATAAGAAACTTTTCGAAAAGATATAAAACATGGACGGTTTGAAAATAAAAGATAATATTTATTGGGTTGGGGCGTTAGACCCAGAAATGAGAATATTTGATTTAATTTTCAAGACTGACCACGGAACTACCTATAACTCTTATCTAATCAAGGATCAGAAAACTGCGTTAATAGATACGGTTAAAGAGCCTTTCGCCAAAGAGTTCATTTCAAGGATTAAATCACAGGTTGATCTTGCGGACATTGATTATGTCATTGTAAGTCATACAGAGCCTGATCATACAGGCGCACTTCCAGAGCTATTAAAATACGCATATAATGCAAAGATTATAGTTTCGAAAGCCGGCGGGTATTTTCTGAAGAACATACTCAATGTGCCATTTGATCTGACAACTACTGATGAGTGTCCTGAGATAGACCTGGGTACTTGCAAACTCAAGTTTTTTGCCGCACCGTATCTGCATTGGCCGGATACTATTTTCACCTATCTGGATAAAGAGAAAATGCTTTTTACGTGTGATGCGTTTGGTGCGCATTATTGTGATGAAAGGATGTTTGATGATCTGGTTGGGGATTTCGATCCACATTTTCACTATTACTACGACGGTATAATGCGTCCGTTTAAACCGTACATTCTCAACGCTATTGAAAAGATTGAGAAATTAGATATAGATGTTATTGCTACCGCCCATGGGCCTATTATACGGAAGAACCCTCGGAAGTATATTGAAAGCTATTTTCGCTGGAGCCAGGCTGAAGCAGATGTAAAAAAAAGTATTTTGATTCTGTATGTCAGTATATATGGTAGTACGAAAAGGCTGGCGGAGGCCATTGCAAAAGGGGTTTCAGAGGAGGATGTGAATGTCAAAATGATAGATGTAAATGATACAGATCCTCAATTTATCAGGGACGCCATTGAAAGGGCAGATGGAATAATTGTCGGATCTCCAACAATTGTTGGGGATGCCCCAATACCTGTCTGGGACGCGCTTGCCCTTCTCTCCTCCGTTAAATTCAAAATTAAATTAGGGGCTGCTTTCGGTTCTTACGGCTGGAGTGGTGAAGCTACTAAAATGGTTGAGGATAGGCTGAGCGGGTTGCACATAAAGCTTCATAAACCTTCCTTTAGAGTAAAATTAATTCCGGAAGATAAAACATTGAAAGAGTGCCAGGAGTTTGGAAAAGAGTTTACAGTTGCTCTGAAACAAAAATAAATATCACTTCAGTTTAATGCCCTTCGGGCAGGCTTTTGATGGGTTTGCTTCGCTTTACCCATCCTGCATTAACTTTAAAATTTTTTGTAAAATATTCTTAAAGTATAATGGCTAATCTCAGAAAACACGCAAACGAAATCTTTAATCACGTGCTTGGTGCATTAGGTCCGGAACAGCTGGTTAAGAAAAAAGTCAGTATCAGGGATTCTACACTTGTGGTAGAAGAGAGAGAATATGACCTAAATAATTATGAGAGTATCTATGTGATCGGTGGTGGAAAGGCATGTGCTCCAATGGCTAAAGCCATGGAAGACCTTCTTGGTGATAAAATAGATGATGGTCTCATTGTAGTAAAATATAATCATAGCTTGCCTCTTAAGAAAATTGAAACTGTCGAAGCATCACATCCCATTCCTGACAAAAACGGTGTAAGAGGTACTTCCAACATTCTCAGACTTTTATCCAAAACAGGTGAAAAAGACCTGATTATCTGCCTTATCTCCGGAGGGGGATCAGCCTTACTTGTACAACCACATAAAGAAATAACTTTACCGGGCATACAAATTGCCTCTGCGAAACTACTCGCATGCGGTGCTACGATTGATGAGATCAATACGGTGAGAAAACATTTATCGTCGGTAAAAGGTGGGCAGCTTGCAAAGGCTGCATACCCTTCAACGCTTATCACGCTGATGCTATCTGATGTCGTTGGAGATCCGATGGATATTATTGCATCCGGCCCTACCGTACAAGATGAAAGCACTTTTGAAGATGCTTACAAAATTATTAAGAAATACTCTTTAGAAGACAAGATACTTAATAGCGTTTACAGTTTTCTCAGGAATGGCAAGATGGGGAAGGTCAAGGAAACTCCTAAAAACGGAGATAAGATATTTGACAACACTCAA
>Ga0187827_10008351_pt1 | contig 11261 bp, 11 predicted proteins | sample ETNtaG_39_FD_167969 | JGI IMG/M metagenome (GOLD analysis project Ga0187827, IMG submission 167969) | Marine microbial and viral communities from oxygen minimum zone, Eastern Pacific Ocean - ETNP2014_SV_150_PacBio MetaG (Illumina Assembly) | ecosystem: Environmental > Aquatic > Marine > Hypoxic... | reverse complement strand
TAATTTGCAAAAAACTTTTCTTTAACATATTCGATCAAGACACCGGTAAAAATTATTTGAAAGGGAAGAATAATCAATTTATATCTTGGCAAAATAGATACCATGGAAAAAATAATAATAATTATAAAAAAAATTAAAATTAAATAATTAAATTTATAAGATTTTTTATCGGACAAAATTATTCCGATCAAAGATGTAGCACCCAATAAAAGCAGTGGCAAATAATGCAGTGGATTCCAGTATCTTGGATCCATGGAATCCAAAATAATAAATTGGAACGATATTGCTTTTTTTAAAGAAAAAATTAAATATTCTAATGGTTTTTTTATTATATTTTTAAACGCTTGATTAAAAAAAAGTTTATCGCGATTAATTCGGTAATATTTATCTCTTGGTATTAAATCATCTAATTTTTTTAAATTCTCATTGACCATTTCTGATCCCTCAACTCTTGAATTTTGCAATGCTTGAGGATGGTTTCCTTTCCAAAGATTATATCCTGAAGTTTCTACTACAGTAATTTTGCCAAATATTATAAAATTCCTAATTAAATAAGGGGATGCTGTTACTAAAGTAATTAATAAAATTAAGAAAATTTTTTTTATTGGTATTTTAAAAAAAAGAAATAGATAAAAAATACTTATGACATAAATTATTTGAAATTCACCTCTTAAAAGAACAAGTAGACCTGATATAAATGAAAAAAGAACAATTGATGAAAAATTTTTTTTATCTATTATTTGAAAAAAAAAGTAGAAAAATAATATCATTAATAAAACTTGTAAAGACATAGAAGATATTTGGCTACTAACGTAGATATAAATAGGAAATATTGAAAATAATACAGAATTATAAAAACTTATTTTTTGTGAAAAAAAAAGTTTGTTAATTTTATAAAACACAGCTACAGATATTGAAGCCATTAACACCTGTGATAATAATATCAGTCGTATATAATTTTGATCTTCTAAACCAAAGAATGAAAAACAATAAAGATAATATGCATACAATGGCGGCATCCACAGATTTGGTAATAACATTCCGTTATCAAGAATTTCATATACTAGTTGTCCATGCTCAATTAAATTATTAACCAAAAGTTCCCATTCATGTTCTAAATTTGAATCGCCATATATTAAAATTACCGGAACTCGTATAAAAATAGAAAATAATACCAAAAAAGTTAAAACGTATATTTCTTTACTTTTTATTTGATGATAGCTATTAAGAAACATTATAATAAACTGCTCTAATTTTTATTGAAAATTAATGCTTAAACCAAAAACTATAGAAAATCAAAAATTTAGTAAAATTAAACTAGTTGAAATGCTGTTTTATACATTTCCTCTATGGTTTATAGTTGGTAATTTAGCAGTAAACATAAACACTTTGTTGTTTATAATTGTATCTTTAATTTTAATAAAAAAAGAACAGCTTACTTTCAGATTTAATAATTTAAATTGGCTTTTAATTATTTTCTTTTCATATTTTTTTATATCCACCACAATCCATTACCTTAATCCTGGAATATTAAATGATAGATTAGAACATGTCTCACTAAAAAATAACCCTATTTTTAAATCTTTTGTACTTGTGAGATTCTTAATACTAATTATTGTTTTGGATACACTTTTTTTTAATAAAATATTATGCTTAAAAAAATTATTTTTATCCTCATTAATTTGTACAAGCTTTGTAAGCTTTGATGTTATATTGCAATATTTAACAGGATCGGATTTATTTGGATATAAAACCTTATATACCTGGAATTCTGGACCATTTGGGGATGAAAAGATAGCAACTACATTTATAAAAAATTTTTCATTTTTTTCATTCTTTTATATTTTTGAAACTTACAAAGACAAAAAATTCAGTAAAATTTTATTCATTTTTACAATAACTTTTCACCTTTTAGCTGCGTTATTGGCAGGAAATCGAATGTCGATGATCTTATTTTTGTTTGGATGTTTTATAATAATTTTTTTCATAAAAAACTTAAGAATTATAATGTCTTTGAGCTTAATTATTTTCACTTCATTTTTTATTCTTTTGATAAAAAATGATAAAAATTTTAGCCACGCATATGGAGTTTTATTTTCCGATATTAATATTGCAAAATTGATTACGAATAATACAAGCATAGATATCAAGCAAAAAAAAAATATTGAGGAAAAAATAATAAAAAATGACGATAAGGAAAAAGGCGAAACTTTAGAAAAAGCTCTTCCACGATCGGTGATTTTTTTAAGACACAGTGGTTATAACAGAATTTACAACACCTCTATTATGATGTGGAAAGAGCGCCCACTAACTGGATTTGGATTAAAATCCTTTAGGTTTAAATGTTGGTATATGTTGGAAAAAGATAATATTGAGAGGAAGATTAGTAAGAAGCCTCAAAAAATAGTTTGCGCAAATCACACGCACAATTATTATCTTGAGTTGCTGAGTGAGGCAGGAATTATTGGTACTAGTTTATTGGTAATTTTTTTTCTTATTTTGTTGAAAGATTCTTTCGTTTTTTTAAAAAAATACAATCAAGAAATAAATTCAGGTATAAATTTATTAATTCCGATTATTATCATATTCTTGCTTGAAATTTGGCCTTTAAAATCCACTGGAAGTTTTTTTACAACTTGGGGAGCAACATTCTTCTGGTTAAATGTTGGTTTGCTTATTGCTGGCACATCAAAAAAAACTTAGTTTAATTCAAGATTTGAGCCATTTGTGAAATAAATTTTAGTTTAGTTGGAAGTTTATTGTTTTTCATTTCGCCTTGAATGTTTGAATAATTGCTCAAAATAAAACTTACTACATCTAATAGTGATTTAGCATTTCTTTTTGAAATAAATATTCCAGATCTATTTTGAATTATATGACCTATTTCTTCAAATATTATCACCGGTCTCATTCGTGCCAAAGATTCATCTACTACTTTAGGATGTGCTTCAGTAAATGAAGGTAAAATTGTAATGTTGTGATCGTCATAAGCCTTTATTAAATCAGAGATAGTATTTTTAAAGCCAAGTAAATTAATTTTTTTATTTTTTAATTCTAAATGCTTCGTATTTCCAACAACTGATAATTTGGCATCAATAGCTATTTCATTGAATATTTTAAAAAGGGAAAAAACACCTTTTTCAATTTTTATTCTTCCAACATATAAAAGCCTTGGTTTATCAAGTGAAGGTTCTCTAGTACTTTTTAACCAATTCGTATCTAACTCTGATGGCATAACTAAATTAAAATCTTGTTTTTTTACTAATTTTTTTTGACAGGTAATAATGCTGGATTTAAAAGTAACAGAAATATACATGATATGATAAATCAAGGGTCCTAGGGGACCTAAAATTGCTTTATACTCTTCATAACCATTGCTTCTTAAGTATACAAAAATTTTTTTTCTGAAAATAGACAATAATAAATAAGTAAAAAATGTATAAGGTGTTATTGAAACTAGCAAATAATTTACTTGTTTATTTTTGAAAGTTTTTAAAATCCTAAACAGAAATGTAAATATGTTAGAAGCAATTTCTATTTTTTCTAAGTTAATTTTATAAAATCTTAAAATATTTGATTTTGATGCAATAATTGAAACTTCAAAACTCCTGCTCAAGCCTTCGGGAATTGTCTTCATATCAACATTATCACAAAATAAATTATTGTCTTTTTTATAAATTTTTTCTTTACTTATTATGACTAATTTTTTATTTGGATTCATATTCAGAAATAATTTTCATCAAAGGAAATAATATCGTTATCACTGTCAATTCCTTGGGAATTGGTTAAACCTAATTGCAATTTTTTATGCATTTCTTTATCCGAACTCCAAGAAGCAAAGTTCATGGGTTTACTAAAATGGTTTGGTAAAATTTTTTCAAATTTTTTTATTAATCTTTCGTCATTTGAATTGGCCCAAACCAAATCTATTGAATTATTTAATGCCCACTTAAAAATTAAACGAAAGAGCTTTTCTTCCTCAGGGTTATTTACATAATAAGAATATAAAATATGTAATCTTTTTATATTTGCCGTTGTAATAATATGTATAACTGCAAAATTTTCTTTATATTCAAAAAAGTAAATATTTTTATTGAAAGGACATTTCATTAATCTCCAATTTAACCAATCCTCATCTCTAAGAATCTCTGGAGATGTTGTTTTTCGACTTTTTCTTTTTTTAAATGAGTCGGCAAGAATTTCATAGTTACTTTTAATAGGGTATGGATCTATTGCGTTTATATTGCTAAATTTTTTTTTAAGTGAATTTTTGTATATTGAGCTAAAAATATTCAGCCTAAATTTATTTAATAATGGAATCCATCTAGTTGGATCAATTGGTCTCGCCAATCTTTTTGTATTAAAATTTGTGCTCCAGCCAAATTTCTTGAATATGTTTAATGAATAGTCGTTGCAAAAAGTAATCTGATTTGGACAAATATTCATCCATTCTTTTGTTAAAATTTTTCCCAATCCTTGATTTTGATATTCAGGCAAAACTGCAAAATCTATAAACCAAATTGCAGGTAATATTTCTTTTTCTATTCGAATTTTTGTAGGTATTAGTCCCGCTTGACCAACGACTTTATTATTAGAAATCAAAACTATTGGTTCATAACCGAGATAATTGCTTCTATACCACCATTGCCAATGATTAGTTAAGATCTTATTTCTATTTTTAAAAACTCTTTTATAAAATTCAGATAACTGTTCGGTTTTGACTTTTGAAATACCAACTATATTATGATCTATCATTCAATTATATTAATAATAGCTATAAAAAGCATTAAACCCAATGTTGAATAAAGTAAAAAAATTTATATCAGAAAATACTGGCTTTTTGATTCGACTTGACGATATAGCTGAAAATATGAATTGGAACATGATGGAACTGGCTACAAATCTATTTGACAAATTTAATGTAAAGCCAGTACTTGGAATTATACCTAATAACAGTGATCCTGAATTATTATCCTACCCTAAAAAAAATAAAAATTTTTGGGAAGAAGTAAGAGCTTGGAAAGATAGAGGCTGGAAAATCGCTATGCATGGCAATAATCATGTTTACGATAAATTTTGCTCCAAAACTGATTATTTAGGCCTTGGCGGTAATAGTGAATTTTGCAGTCATACATATGAAGATCAACTTGAAAAAATTAAGAATGGCTTAAATAAATTTAATAAGGAAAATATTGAGATAAAAACTTTTTTTGCTCCTAATCATACTTTTGATGAAAACACTCTTTTAGCGCTAAAAAATTGTGGCATAACCGAAATTGTAGACGGTTATGGTCTAATGCCATATGAAGAAAATAACATAAAGTTCGTACCGCAATTATTCTATAAAATGTTTGTTCTTCCTTTTGGAATTCAAACGCTTCAAATTCACTTGAATTACTTCAAAAAAAATGACTTTGACAATTTTAGAAAATTTATTGAATCAAATTCAGAAAAAATAATTACTTACGATCAAGCAATATCTAAATTAAGTAATAATTTATTATCTAAAACGAGCAGGGTTATTACAAAAAAAATTCTTCAGTTCAAAAGGTTAAATTAAAATTTTTTAAACTATAGCTTTGAAAAAATACTGGTTAATTTGGTAAATATTCGCGTTTACCAATAATTAAATCAACAATAGTTAAAAGCCATACTTGATGGACATTTTCTACAAAATTATACGCTTTGCTATTAATCCAAAAGTTAATATCACCAAGTTTGGATAGAGGGTTATCTTTTTCATGACCAGTAAATGTAATTACTGTCGACATTTGTTTATTTCTAGCTGCTTTGCACGCATTAATCATATTTGGTGACTTTCCGCTCGATGAAATTAAAATTAAGGCGTCTCTTTTATCTGCATAAAAATCAATCGCTTTTTCCACCCATTTTTCATAGCCATAATCATTAGAAAAACAAGTGATCAAATCAGATTCGTTAAAGTTAACGCATCTCACCTTTGCGTTTTTTGTTAAGTCTACGCTGAAATGACTTGCAATAGCTGCACTGCCGCCATTTCCAAAAATCATAATTTTGGAATTATTTTTTTTTACTTGAACCAATGTATTTCTTGCACTGATTATTTTTTCAACTATTTGGTCATCAGGTCTTACTAAAGTAGAAAAATCTTCTAAGTAAGTTTTTACAAAATCTTTATCTGACATATAATTTACTTTATCTTTCCTGTTTGCTTATTTCTTCTCTAATTTCGATAGTTAATTATATCAATAATCTTTTATTTTTTTTATTATAAACTTCGGTAAAAATAAAGCTATTATTAGTTTTATTTTATTAAGACAAAAAGGATATTTCATTATTTTAAAAAAATTTTTCTTAAATCTGTCAACCGATATAGCTTCAATAATTTCTAAGTATGAAATTTTTAATAAAATTTCATTTAGCCCACTTTTTGATGAAAAAAATGGATCAATTTTCATTTCATCACACCATATTTTTAGTTCTTCAATTTCTTTATTTTTATGTAACAAAGATTCATTTCGACCGTGAATTCTTGCAGTGGCTATCGGGTTCTGAACACAATTAACTTTCCAATTTGCAGCAAGGCGGATGTTTAAATCGAAATCTCCTATTATGTGAAAATTTTTATTGAAACAATATTCCAAACTTTCAAGAGATTTTTTCCGAATAACATAGGTTGGTGAACCTATAACATAATCATACATTAATTCATTTAATATCATGCCTGTTGGTAAAATCTTTTTTCTATAAATTTTTTTCTTATTTTTTTTTTCAAAAAATCGCCACAGATTTCCATAAACCAAACCTACGTTAGAATCCTTAAAAAGTGGTATTTGTTTTTCTAATTTATCAGTTGACCACCAATCATCGACATCTAAAAAGGCAATAAAATCTCCATTCACTTTTTTAAGTGCGCAGTTTCTGGCTTCATAAAGAATGCTTGCGTGTGTGGTTGCGCAATAATAATTCAATCTATTATCTTTATAGCTTTTAAAAATTTCAGCACTTTTATCGGTGGACTGATTATCCCAAAAAATTATTTCCCAATTTTTATATGTTTGGTTGATTACGCTATTAATTGCATCACGAAGATATTTTTCTCCGTTATAACAATTCATAATTATGCTAACTAATGGTTCGTTTTTCACAAATTACTTGTAAGAATTTATTGTTTTTCGAAGTCCTCTTTCAAATGAAATTTTTTGTTCCCAATTAATTTTGTCTTTAGCCTTCTCAACATTTGGATATAATTTTGGTATTTCAAATTTTCTCTGTTTAAACATGCCATACTGAGGATATCCACCTCTTGAAATTTTTTTTACTTTTTCAATTACGCTTTTAATTTTCCTTGGTTTTCCTGATCCAATATTTATTATTTGTCCTCTGGCATTTCTGTTTATTAAAGACTTAATTATAGCCTCAGTAGCATCATCTACATGAAGAAAATCTCTCAATTGATCACCTTTGGAACAAGGAAATTTTTTATTTTTTTTGCATCCTAGTATAGTAATTGGAAGAAAACGATTAGTTTCTTGTCTTGGCCCGTACACCAAATATAGTCTTAAAACGGTGGAGGGAAAATTTTTTTTTTTGAACAATTTGATTATGTGTCTCGATGATAACAATTTTGCTTTTCCGTAAATCGATTTGATTGTACTTAAATTACATTTAATGTTTTCTTTTTGAGGTGAATTTGAAATACCATACTCCAAACTACTACCAATTTGAATAAATGACAAAGGTAGTCTTTTTAAAAAAATTTCTGATAAATTTTTACATCCATCATAATGACTTTTGAAAGTTTTTTTCCTATTTGAATGATCAACATAACCACCAAGATTAACAACGTAATCAAAAGTCTTGCGAATGCTCCTTCTTAATAATTTTCTATTTGTAATATTGCAACGGATATACTCAACTTTTGGCAAATACCTTATTTTTTTTGGTGGTTTTGAAGAAATGCTAGTTACTTGCCAACCTTTTCTTAAAGATTTTTTTGCAAGATGATAACCGATAAAGCCAGTACCGCCAACAATTAATATTTTTTTTTTAGTATTCAAAATTTAATTTTTTTACTTTTTAATATTTTGTCAAGATTGTCTTTATCTCTTTTTGTATCCATGCATTGCCAAAACCCTTCATGCCTAAATGCTACAAGTTGCTTCTTTTGAGCTATGCGTTCTAAAGGTTCTCTTTCTAAATATGTATTGTCACTTCTTATAAATTTTAAGAATTTTGGTTCTATGACAAAAAAGCCGCCATTAATCCAACCTTCATCTAACTGTGATTTTTCTTTAAAATAACTAATATTATGACCTTTCAGCTTTAATGCTCCAAATCTAGCGGGAGGTCTAACAGCGGTTAATGTCACAAGTTTTTTATTTTTTTTATGAAATTTTAATAACTTTTTTAAATTGACATTGCATAATCCATCTCCATAGGTCATCATAAATGTTTCATTTCCTACATATTTTGTTAATCTTTTTAATCTACCGCCCGTCATAGTATTTTTTCCAGTTTCAATGAGATTAATATTCCAATCAAAAAATTTTCTGTTAAAAAATTTTTTTATAATTTTTCCTTTATAGCCTAAAGCTATATAAAAATTTTTAAATCCATATTTTGCATAAAATTTCATAATGTGTAAAATGATAGGTCTGCCCGCAACATTAATCATAGGCTTAGGAATCGTATTGGTGTATTCCGATAGTCTCGTTCCAAAACCTCCTGCTAATATTACAATTTTCATGTTTATACTTTTGAAATAAAACTAATTTTAACTAATTTATTTTTGCCCAGCCCAAACCTCTTTTGACTGCTAAAGACTGGTATTTTTTTATTTGTTGTGACGTTATCACCAATGTATTTTTATTGTTTAAATAATATTTATACCAGTCAGCAACCATACTTATTAATTCATCAAACTTAAGTACAGTTTTCCACTTTAAAAGTTTGTTTGCTTTCTTACAATTAAGCCTTAGTAATTCGGACTCAAAAAATTTTTGCTTTGATTTTGGTGTTTTTTCCCAAGAAACATTACTCCAATACTTGCTCATAATATTTACTAACTCCAATACACTATGCTCTTTTGATAAGCTTGGACCAAAATTAAAAGACTCTCCGTGTATTTTTTTATTATTTGCCAAATTGATTGCTAAACACAGGTAACCTCCTACTGCCTCTAGCACATGTTGCCACGGTCTAGTTGAGTTAGGATTTCTTAATTTAGCCTTTTTATTGTTAGACCATGACCTTACACAATCAGGAATAATTCTATTGCCTGCCCAATCACCACCGCCAATGACATTGCCTGCTCTAGCAGTAGCAATTCGAATTTTGCTTTTATTACTAAAAAAAGAATTTACATAAGATTTAATAAGTATTTCTGCGGATGCTTTGGTAGCACTATAAGGATCCTTTCCGCCCAAAACATCTGTTTCCTTATATCCGTAGTGTATTTCTCTGTTAAAATAACATTTATCACTTGTAATTATTACAACGTTACATTTATTTTTTAACTTTCTGAGTGACTCCAGAATATTTAAAGTTCCAAAAACATTACTTTGCCAAGTTAGTAGTGGATCTCTGTATGATTTTTCCACAATAGCCTGAGCTGCTAGGTGAAAAACAAAATTTGGTTTAAAAGCAATTATTTTTTTTTTAAGATTTTTTCTATCTCTAATATCTAATCTAACGTCTTTAATGCCTTTATTTATTTGCGAAACTTTAAAATGAGACGGATAAGTATGAGGATCTAACGCAATTCCCATTACCTTAGCTCCTAATTCTTTTAACCACGCTGTTAACCATGAACCTTTAAATCCAGTATGCCCAGTAACAATTACTCTAGAATTATTAAAAATTTTTAGATTTTTCTTATTCATAATTTTAAAAAATTATGCATCACTAATTGTCCTGCCTTTTGACTTTTTTCAGGATGAAATTGAACCCCAAATATATTATCTTTTTGTACAGCTGAACAAAACGTACTCTCGTAACTTGTTTCTGAAATTATAAGATTTTTATCCTTAACATTAAATGCATAGCTATTAACAAAATAAAAATCTTTCAAATTTTCAATATCCGAAAAAATTGGTGATTGTTTTTTTATTTGAATATTATTCCAGCCTATATGGGGTAAAATTTTTGCTTTAATTTTTTCAACAGTTCCTTCAATCCAGCTCAGACCATCATGCTCTCCAAATTCAAATCCTTTATCTGCTAGAATCTGCATACCAACACAAATCCCGAGAAATGGTTTTTTCTTAATTTTAACCTCGTTTTCAAGCAAGTTAATTTCAATTTTATTTCTAATTTTTTCAATTGATGCCCCAAAAGCACCAACACCAGGTAATATTATATGAGAAGAATCTTTTATGTCTGAAGAATTATTTGAAATTTTTGCCTTATAGTTTAAACGATTTAATAGATTGAATACAGAAGCAACATTTCCACTTCCGTAGTCTAAAATACAAACCTTTGTATTTTTCATTATGAAAACTTTAAATTTAAATCTTTATCTTGAACGTAATCCTGATTGTACTTAAGGGCCAATTCAGCCTTACAAAGCTCAATTCCCATATCTCCTGCATGTTGGAGGCTTGAAATATAATTTTCTCTTATAAGTGTATTAATAATTTCTATTGCTGTTTTTCCAATAATCTCAGCGACCATATCATTTACGGGATCATTTCCCAATTTAGTAAACTTGCAATAACCAACTCTTATTAATTTATCTTTTCTATCAATGGCTACTAAAAAATAGCCCTTGGGATCCATAACCCAGTCTTTAATTTTGTGATATTTGGCTGTAATTTTTTTCTCTATTTTTTTATTAATTTTATAGAATACACCCTCTATGGATTCGCCCTTAGGATCTATGCTCATTATTAAAAAGAAGCTTTAAATATTTTTTTTCTTACTGCTAGATCAAAAAGTAGTTTAAAAAGAAGCAAATATAGAAAGGTAGATATTAAGGTATTGTGAAAGAAGGGTATTGCCATTACATAAGATTGCATTAGCCCTGAAAAACTTTTAGCATACATTTCGCCATGTGTTAACCATGCTCCAAAATTTGTAATGATAAAGAAACAAACCGAACTTGCTAAACCACTATACAAAATTTCAGTAAATTTAAAATGTTTTACATAAAGACCAATCAACACTGCTATGGCTAAAGCAATATAAGTAAAAAACATCAAACTATGGAACCCTAGGAATAAATCTCCAATAAACATTGAAACAATAACCACAAATAAACTTAAATAAAGTTGTCTGAAGTA
>Ga0187827_10008349_pt1 | contig 11261 bp, 10 predicted proteins | sample ETNtaG_39_FD_167969 | JGI IMG/M metagenome (GOLD analysis project Ga0187827, IMG submission 167969) | Marine microbial and viral communities from oxygen minimum zone, Eastern Pacific Ocean - ETNP2014_SV_150_PacBio MetaG (Illumina Assembly) | ecosystem: Environmental > Aquatic > Marine > Hypoxic... | reverse complement strand
ACCTCAAAACTAGTTCTTCCTATAGAGCCGTTGTAGACCACAACGTTGATAGGCTGGATGTGGAAGCGCGGTAACGCGTGTAGCTAACCAGTACTAATAGCTCAATCGGCTTGATTTATGCACTGAAAAAATTTTTGGTTAAGATAAAATTTTTTTTATATCAATTTCAAACTAATATTTTTTTTTGAAAATTTTCAATATCAAATTTTATACATGATAAGGTATTCTTTTTTTCCATAATTTTAACTAGTTAAAATTTATTGGCATTATTGACCTGCTTTTTTTATTAATTTTTTTGTTAAATATTATTTAAAGAGATAATATAATATCAATTTTAATAAAAGGAATTTCCTTTTGATACAAATGATTTTCCACAATAAGAAAATGCGTAAAACAAAAAAAAAGATTATTTGTATTATCCAAGCTAGAGTAAATAGTACCAGATTACCTGGAAAAATTTTGCTAAATGGTTTTAACAAACCATTAATAATTCATTTAATAGAGAGAATAAAAAAATCAAAATTCATTTCTAATATTGTTATTGCCACGACCAATAATAAGTCTGATAAGATTATTCAAACTGTTTGTAAACAAATTAAAATAGATTGTTTTAAAGGTAATGAAAAGGATGTTCTTTCCAGATATTTTTATTGTGCAAAGAAATTTAACGGCCAAATAATTGTAAGAATTACATCTGATTGCCCCCTAATGGATGTTAATATAGTTGACAAAGCAATTAACTCTTTTATCAATTCTAATGTTGATTATGTTAGCAATATCCATCCTCCAAGTGAGCCGGATGGATTTGATGTGGAGGTATTTAGCTTTGAAGCACTTAGAAAAAGCTTTTACCATGCGAAAAAAAACTATGAAAGAGAACATGTTACTCCATATATGTGGGACAATCCAAAAATTTTTAGACTAAAAAATTTTTCATATTTAAGCAGAAAAAAAAAATATCATAATAAAATTAGGTTAACTCTAGATTATATTGAAGATTATTGTCTGATATATCAAATATATCAGTCCCTATATAAGAAAAATAAGTTTTTTAATATTAAGGATGTCTTGCGTTTTCTTGATAAAAAAAAAGAATTATCAAAAATTAACAAAAAATATATTAAAGTTAATTGGTACAGACATCACTTAAAAAAACTAAAAACAATCAAAAATAGTGCTACTTGTACCAAATTATAACAAATTTTTTGAAAAAAATTAAAACAATGAATGTGTTCGATAAGTTAAATGATCATTGATTTTTTTTGAGTTCTGAAAAAAACTTCTGTTTTGAAATATTCCAAAGACTAGGTTTTAGTAATATATCTAGAAATTTTTTATCGCTGTTTCCATAACCATAAAATTTTTTTTCAATTCTTTTATAAGATTTCAGAAATTTATGTATTTTTATAATATCCATTTCATCTATCCCTAAATTTTTAATTATTTTGCTATTAATTCTTTTATGTTGTCTATTTCCAATATTTATAGCGGGCGTACCCAACATCGGTGCTTCGTAAATCGCTGAACTTGAATTTCCAATAATAAACTTTGCATTCTTAAGAAGTGCTAAAAAATACTCGAATCTAAGGTTTTTTAAAATTTTATATTTTGTATTTTTAATTTTTTTATAACAATTTAAGATTATTTTACTACCAGGGTCATTATTTGGATAAATAATTACAAAGTTTTCATTTAATCTATCAATAAATCTAATTAATTTATTGGTATCGTCTCTTAATGTATTTATTTTAGAGGTCACAGGATGCCAAAGTAATATAGAATAGTTATCAAATTTAATTGAATATCTTTTTTTAATATTTTTTATTGTGGGTAATTTTTTTTTTACTATGGCATCAATATCGGGAGAACCAATGTTAAATATGTGTTTTTTTATTTCTCCCATTTTAGTTATCCTGTTTTTTGCCGCAGGAGAACCGACAAAATGTATATGACTTAATTTGGTTACAGCGTGCCTAATGGTATCATCAATAGTTCCTGAAATCTCGCCCCCCTCAATATGAGCAGTTAAAATATGATTTAATGATCCAACCAGTGCACTAGCTAATGCTTCGACTCTATCTCCATGGACAACAATCAAATCTGGATCAATTTTTTTTACAATCTTAGAAAATCTTTCAGATGTTTTAGATAAAATTATTTCTAATCTATCTCCTAATGATTGATTTCTAAATTTTATAATTTTAGACCTAAAATGTTTTTCAACTTCTTCATATGTATTGCCAAACTTCTTTAATACATGCATGCCCGTAATAACAATATAAACTTCAAATTCTTTTCTAGTTTTTAAAATTTTTATCAGTGACTTTAATTTTCCAAAATCTGCTCTGGTGCTAGTTAAAAACAAAATTTTTTTTTTATTTTTTATAAATTTCATTTTTTTTTATAAAATTGTTTTTTATTATAAATTTTTTTGTTTTTTTACCCAGTAATTTTTTAAAATCTCCTGCCAAAAAGTCACCTAGGCCAGGCCTCTTGACCCAAATATTCTTTTTTGATAATTTTTCTCCCTTATTTATATTTTTTATAGAAACAACCGAAGCAAATGCAAAGTTTGCTGTTTTTTTTTCAATTTTAGATATCTTTTTGTTCGATCCATTTGAAAGATGTACTATCTCAGCGCTTTTTTTTAAAAAAAATAGTTCTTTCGAATCCATTGAACAAATAATATCAGGTCCTTTTCTTTGTTTACTGTCTGTAAAATGCTTTTCAACAATGCAAGCTCCCTTAGCTAATGCTGAAATACACGGAGTTATTCCAATAGAATGATCGGAATATCCAACAATTGCTTTTGGAAAATTTTTTTTTAACGTACAAATATAATCCAATTTTAAATTTTTATAGTTCGCAGGATATTCGCTAATACAATGAAGCAAAGCATAACTAATTTTATTCTTCTCAATTATTTTAACACTCTCTTTTATTGATTTAAGATCATTCATTCCGGTACTTAAAATAATTGGTTTATTGAATTTTGATATTTCTTCAATCAAAGGCAGATTATTGCACTCTCCTGAACCTATTTTGAAAGCTTTAACTCCCAGATCGTTTAATTTTAAAGCAGCTTCTTTGGAAAAAGGAGAACTTAAATAAACCATTCTTTTACTTTCCACGTATCTCTTCAGTTTTATTTCGTTTTCGAATGACATATGATTTTCTTTGATTACCTTATAAATTGATCTATTCGTGTTAACTGGTACTATTTTTTTTGCTACATTGGTCATTTCAGCATTTAAAATATGTGTTTGATTTTTAATTGCTTCGGCTCCATTTAAGTAAGCTAGATCAACCATTTTTTTTGCTACAGATAGAGAGCCCGCATGATTAATACCAAGTTCACAGATTATCAAAGGTCTAAACTTGTAGCCAACTTTTCTATTACCAATTTTCATTTTTTGCTTTAGTTATCATTTTAAATAATGAATTAAATAATTTTTTTTATATAAAAAATTTGCTTATGTTGTAATAGTCCATATTGTAAATTATAACCACTTACTAATTTTTAGAAAAATTTTATTTTATCTTTAAGGCAAAAATCTAATTTGTTTTTATTGTAAGGTCCTAAAGAACTTTCTATTAATTCAAAATAATGACAATCCCCCTTTCGATCATGATAATATTTCCATTTTCTTTTGAAATGATCCTTGAGAAATCTTGCATTAGCCGTTCTTCCATCTACAAGCAAAAATGTTCCAGGTTCCAAAAAATATTCAAAATGTAAAAGATCAGACGACATTGGAAATCTTGAAATATTATTAAAACTAAAACCTTTATACCTTTTTTTTATAAATGTAGACGGTCCATCCAAATAAATAAAATCTGGTGAAATATCAGGAATCACCGAATATGTTGTTGCAAATTTATTTTGATATTTAACAACATTTATTTTACTTTTAATTAATGTTGCGTGATTTGAAATAAATCTAGGAATCCTTTTTTTTGTGATTTTCAAAAATTTAGAACTTTGCTCTAGTGAAAAAATGTGAAATTTTTTTTCAACTCTAATATCATTAATAATATTATTAAAATAATGTGATAGTATAAAACATGCATCCGCTATAAATGTCGTTGAAAAACCCGAACCATATTCCAAAGTTGTGAAAACTTTTCTTGAAAGAACTATCCAATGTAGTCTACACAAATCATTAAAATCATATGGGGCTGGTCTTTTTTCATCTTCTTTTATATCTCTTAAAAATTTCGGATTTTTTATAGGTTGATTATCTTCTGATATTTTTCTTACCAAGTATGACAATTCAAAAAAACTTAGATAATCTTTTACTTTCTGCTTATCATTAAAACTTTTTAAATTAAATCTCTTTAAAAAGTTTATTATTGGCTTAAAATTTTTGAATTTTAATATTTTTCTTTGTTTTATACCCATTAGTTATTTTTTCTTAATCAAATAAGTTGGCCTAAATAAATTTAATTTTTTTAATTTCAGTTTTTTTTCTTTTATGAAACGATCCACGGCTTTGGTCGCACCTAAAACCAAATTATAGTCGTCAATTAAAATTAGTCCACATGAAGAAACTCTATTGTATAAATTAATAAGAGCATAATATGTTGGTTTATACACATCTAGGTCTAAATGAAGAAGAGATATTTTAAGTTTTGGGTTTTTTTTTAAAAATGGTTTTAAGGTTTTCGTAATATCTCCTTTGATTAACTCAAAATTTTCTATTTTTTTATCCTTTAAGATTTCTTCCAGTTCTATGTTTGAAATACCATTGCCAACCTTGCTAGACCACCAGTTAATAAATTTTTTATCTTGTTTGTTTTTTGGAATTGTAAATTTACCAAAATCATCAAAACCATATATTTTTCTACTTCGGTGACGCTCCAATAATTGTCTGAAAATTGCCAATTTAACTAAACTAGCGCCCTTAAAAACACCAAGTTCGATTATATCACCAGGAATATCAAGGATTTTTTTATAAATTTCATAATGACAAAGAAACTTTGCATATCTTGAAATATCTGCCTTTAAAAAAAAAATATTTTCAGCTTTCCATATTTTTTCTGAATTTATTTTTTTTAAAGTAAAATTTTTTTTCATAAGTTTTATTTATTAGTATTCAAATCAATTTACTAATATCAATTACTGATCTAGACAGAGGTCCATCCGCCATCGACAATTAAATTTGAACCAGTAATATATTTGGATTCATCACTAGACAAAAGTTTTATTACACCATTTAAATCTGTTGGTTTTCCCATTCTTTTCAAAGGAGTTTTTTTAGAATAATTTTGTATAAATATTTTATTTTGATTATTTTCAATTCCTCCAGGTGAAATACAATTCACCCTTATATTCTTTCCTCCCCAATATGCCGCCAAATATCTTGTAAAACTTATTACTCCACCTTTGGTAGTTGGGTAAGCTGGATTTTTATAATAAAATGGTTTTAAATTTTTATCAAGGTAGAGAGCTTGATCAGGCGCAACTATGCCATAAGTAGATGAAAAATTAATTATTGATCCTTCTCTTTGATTTACCATAATTGAACCAAAGATTTTACATAATAAAAAAATACTTGTTAAGTTTGTTTGAATTGACTTATTCCAATTTTTGATTGAAAAATTTTCAAATTTTGACTCAAAAATATCTCTAGGAGACTCAACTGCATCAGTTATAGCAGCTAAATTTATCAAAACATCAAGTCTCTTAAATTTTTTAATTATTTGTTTTTTTATTTTATTTAATTGTAAAACATTATTAACATTACATTGAATATAAATGATTTGTCCTTTATTTTTAGAGTAAAAAAAATTTTTCTTTTTTAGTTTATTTTTTTTTAAATCTAAAACAATTACTTTTGCACCTTCCAAGGCAAGATTTTTTGAAATTTCTTTGCCTATTAAACCTAAACCTCCTGGTATTAAAATAATTTTATTTCTTAATTTATACATTATTTCTATCAGTAAGCTTATTAAATCCCATCTGTTTGACAGGCCCGTCTAGTTGGGTTAACATATTTCCTTTTTTTTCAATTTTTGAAATTTTTTCAAAAATAAGATTACAGGCATTACTATATTTCTTTAAAGATATTTCATCGTGTTTGTAATTTGCATAACATTTATCGGAAGCAAGTATATTTACCTTTAGCATTTCTTGAATAAAATATGTAAGTGTTGCAGGCCAATTTTTTGACTTAATTTTAAAGCTAGCCAAAGGGTCTATCCCCGTTACCTCAATTTCCAGAGCGTTTATTTTCGCAGCTTCCATCCATATTTTTTTTACTTTTCTACCAACAGATACTAATTTTTTTCCAAGATTTAATCTTTTGTGTTTTTTAATGAAAGTTAATGCACACGATGGACCTATTTTTTCAGTCCAAAAAGCGCTGCTTATAAACGTTTTTATTGCAAATTTCATTATATGTTTTCTGCCAATTATAGCTCCCATAGGAATTCCGTTTGCCATTGTTTTTCCAAATACTGCAATGTCTGGATTTACTCCAAAATTTTTGTGGGCACCACTTGTATCAAGTCTCCATGCGCATGTGATTTCATCAAATATTAAAACACAGTTATTATTATTTGCAATTTTTCTTAATTCATGAAGATAATTTTTTTTAGGTAACGAATCTCTACAGGGTTCCAAAACTATTGCTGCACAATTTTTTGCATTTTTTTTTACAATTTTTTCAACGTCATTCCAATCATTAAATTTAAAGGGAATTAATGTATCCCTTAAACTTTTAGGAACACCCAATGGTTCTAAACCGGGTAGAAGATGCGTATTTAAAATTTTTTTTGATTTTAAATTTGCAGATAAGTACCAATCATGCCATCCATGATAACCAGAAAATAAAATTTTTTCTTTTTTCGTATATGCCCTTGCTATTCTGATGGCAATTGCCATGCTTTCTCCACCCGTCCTTGCATATTTTACACTATCTGCCCAAGGATGGATTTTTGTAAGCATTTCAGCAAGTTCAACTTCCTCTGGCACATTCAGAGTTGTCATTGATCCTGATCTTATAGCTTTAATTGCAGTTTCATTAATACTTTTATCTGAGTAACCTAAAACAGAAGTTCCTACCCCAACCATAGTAAAATCTAAAAACTTTTTATTATCGATTCCCCAAACTCGTATTCCTTTGGCTTTTGAGTAATATGTAGGCCAACTACCACCAGGTAAATATAGCTCTGGTCTCTTTCCAAACAATTGTGAAATACCTGGAATTAATTTTTTGGCATAAATCTGAAGTTTTTTTGGGTTTTTTTTATTTTTTTTATACATTTTTAATTTTAATAATGTTCAATATTTGAAACTCAATTTCTTTACTGTTCATTTATTGAACAGTATACTATTATAATTAACAGATTATGGATGAAAAACAAGATCACTTTGATTTATTGAGAAAGATTAAGGAGAGACCTGCGTCCACACAAAGAGAACTGGCATCAGAATTAGGTTTTAGTTTAGGAAAGTTAAATTATTGCCTAAAATCTCTGAAAAAAAAAGGACACATTAAATTAAAAAATTTTCAAAATAACAAAAATAAAATAAATTATGCTTATATTTTAACTCCAAGGGGACTTGCAATTAAAACGAAATTAACCGTGAATTTTATGAAAAGAAAAATGAAAGAGTATGATGAACTTGCAAAAGAATTAAAAAAATAATTTTCATCCAATTTATAAATGATACTTGTTAGACTAAGAGCTATAGGATAAATGCTTCTAATAAATGAGAAAAAATAAAATTAAATCATTGATATTTGGCATATCTGGTCAAGATGGATCATACTTAAGCCATTTTTTGCTTAATAAAGGACACGATATTTATGGCACCACTAGAAATATTGGAAAAAAAAATCTTAATAATCTTAATAAATTAGGAGTTTTAAACAAAATAAAAATAATCAAATGTAATGCTAAAAATTTTAAAATAGTTAAAAAAATAATAAAAAAAATCAAACCCCAAGAAATATATTATTTATGTGGTCAATCTTCTGTCACTAAATCATTTACAAATCCTGCTGAAACTTTCAAGAGTAACACATTGGGTTTATTGAATATTTTGGAAATTGTAAAAGAAATCAACAATAAAATTAAGATTTTTAATGCAGTATCGGGTCAGTTTTACGAAAATAGAAAAAACAATATTTATAACGAGAAATCTTATATTGTTCCTCAAAGCCCATACGGAGTAAGTAAAGCAAGCAGCTTTTGGTTAACAAAAATATTTAGGGAGTGGTATGGAATCAAATGCTGCAGTGGTATACTTTTTAATCATGAGTCTCCATTAAGATCTAATGAATTTGTAACAAAAAAAATTATTAATTGTGGTAAATTGATAAAAAAAGGAAAATTAAAGCATTTATATCTAGGCAATATTAATATTTATAGAGATTGGGGATGGGCTCCAGAATATGTCGAGGCAATGTATTTAATGCTTAAGCAAAAGAAACCAACAGATTTGGTAATTGGTTCGGGTAAAAGACATAGTCTTAAGAGCTTTATTTTTGAGACATTCAGATTGTTAAAAATCCCGAGAAATTGCTTAAAAGCAAATACGAAAAAATTTATCAGAAAGAAGGATATAAAATCTTATCGGTCAGATCCAAGATTAGCTAAAAAAATATTAAACTGGAAAGCCAAAACATCTTTTAAACAAATTATTAGAAAAATGGTTTGTGACGAATTATTTTAAATTTAAAAATCTTATCATAAATTATTTGTGAAAAAAATATATTCAAAAATAGAACCAAAATTTTTATTAATGTATGGTCCACAAATTTTTGATAAAAGATTTGGGGCAATTAAACCAGAAGGTTCATTGGGATTAATATATCTTGCATCAGCTTTAAGAAACAAAGATTTTGAAGTTAGCATATTAGATGCCTCTGTAGGAAATGATGATTATACTTTAGAAGAAACTTTTTTTAATGAAAAAATACAACCAAACGGTTTAGTTAGAGTTGGAATGAGCATTAAAGATATTTTAGGTGAGGTTGTAGATTATGATGTGATTGGAATATCTTCTATATTTACGGCCCAAACTAGAATGGTAGAAGAAGTTGTAATTGAAATTAAGCAAGAATATCCAGATAAAATAGTTATTTTAGGTGGAGTAAACGCTAAATCTCAAATGCCACTATTTTTTAATGCTGGAGCTGATTTAATATGTTTATCAGAAGCAGAAGAAACTATTGTTGAAATTGGCGAATTGCTTAGAAAAGGGGAAAGAGATTTTTCAAAAATAAATGGAGTTGCTGGAAAAGAAGGCTTTGTAAATCCACGGCTTAAAATAATTCAAAATTTAGATGAATTACCAATTCCGGCGTGGGACATGTTACCATTGGAAAAATATTGGAAAATAGCACGGCCACATGGGGGAGGATTAAAAGATGGTAATATTGCTTATGCGTCAGCAATGTTTTCAAGAGGCTGTCCATTTAAGTGTCACTTTTGCCATGTTTCTAAAGAATTAGAGGGTTCTATTTCAGGCAACACAAGGAAATACAGGATGAAGTCTATTGATAGAGTAAATGAAGAAATTCGTATTTTGAAAAGCTTGGGAGTTAAGTATGTGTTTGTAGAAGATGACAGTATGTTGGCTAAAAAGTCTAGAGCTAAAACAATATTCTTAAAAATTGCAGAAATGGGTATGGAGCTTGCTGGTACCAATGGTATTAATTTAGCTCATCTTTGTACAAAGGCTGATGGAAAATTGGGAGTTGATGAGTCTTTAATGGAGGCTATGGCAGCCGCTGGATTTAAAAGATTACAATATCCTATAGAATCTGGATCACAACGAATATTGAACAAATATTGTTCAGGAAAATTAAATTTAGAAAAGCACGATGTTGTAGGATTAATAAAAAAAGCAAAACAATTGGGCATGGAAATAGGAGGAAATTATATTTTTGGTTATCCTGATGAGACAATTTTTGAAATGATAAAAACTTTTAATCTAGCCAGAAAACATATGTCTGCAGGAATTGATTCTGCAAATTTTAATTTTCTTACTCCATTTCCAGGAACAAAGATTCATGATTATGTTGTAGAAAATAAACTTTTACTTTCTAATTTAAATATTGCTGATATGGATTGGATGCGTCCTAGTATGAAAACTAGAGTACCAGGATGGATTATAAAATTGATAATTACAAAAGGATGGAGATTTGTAAATAAGCCAGAAAGGATAAAAAGAATTAAGGGAATGACTTACTTTTACGGACACTAGATTTATAAGCATGAAACACCGAGTCTTCAATCTCATTGAACTTTTCATAGTTGTTGTCATTATCGGTATCCTGACTACGGTTGGGATGATTATTAGTTATAAAACTGATAAATTTCAAGATTTACACAAAAAATTTGGCAAGCAAAAAGAATATAAAGAAAGATTGTATAATCAAGGATGAGAGACAATCTTGCATTTATTGACAGAACTGTCTTTAGGAAAGGAAATATACTTTTTTTCTTCTTTTTAATTGCTTGTTTTTTTAGCAGACTTGATTCGCAGATTTTTTTCATAGATATATTTAGCCATCTAGGCTTTCAAATACTTATTGGTGGAATATTGTTATTTTTTATTTTGCTTTTTTTGAAAAGATTTTGGGCGTCCGTGATTTGTATTTTTGTTTGTACTATATTTACAGCCGATATTTTATTATCTTGCGGTCATTGCAATGCTGTTTTAAAAGATAGATCACTAATTCGAAATAAACTTCGTTTAATAAGTTTTAATATTTCTTATGAAAATTCTGTTGAAAACTTCAAAAATATACGTGAAATGATTTTATCTGAGAAACCAGATATTGTGCAATTTCAAGAATTTTCCCCACAAATGCAAGATAAAATCAAAACTTTAAGATCAATTTTTCCATATAGTACAGAATTAAATAAACCAAAAGATCCTTTTGATAGTTTAATTCTAAGTAAACATCCTTTAACAAATACTAAAGTAGAAGATAATCATGTGGTTATTACAAATCTTATCTTGAATGAAGCAGAAATATCTATAGTAGGAATTCATCTATTGGCAGGAGGTACAAAAAAGGTTTTCAATAATGCTTTACAACAAATCAGTTATCTTAAAACTATAGTTAGCAATACTAATAAAAACTTAATCCTTTTAGGTGATTTAAATATGACTTCGACATCAAAAAGATTTGCGAAATTTTTAAAAGAAACAAATTTATATACTTATACATCATATAAAAATATAACTTCTACTTGGCCAGCATTTTTGCCTAATTTTTTAGGTATTCAGATCGACCATA
>Ga0187827_10008345_pt1 | contig 11265 bp, 10 predicted proteins | sample ETNtaG_39_FD_167969 | JGI IMG/M metagenome (GOLD analysis project Ga0187827, IMG submission 167969) | Marine microbial and viral communities from oxygen minimum zone, Eastern Pacific Ocean - ETNP2014_SV_150_PacBio MetaG (Illumina Assembly) | ecosystem: Environmental > Aquatic > Marine > Hypoxic... | reverse complement strand
GTCGGCCAGGATGTCGCCGATGCCCTTGCGGTGGGCCATCATCTCCAGGAGGGTGATGAGCGAGTCGGCGTCGCCCCAGGCGAGTTCCAGCCCGCCGGTGTCCTCGGTCGTGATGAGGCCTTCTTCAAAGCACTCGACCGCGAACGACGTCGTGACGCCGGCGGAGATGGTGTCAAATCCGTAGCGGTTGCACAGCTCGTTGAGCTTGAGCAGGTGCGGGAACGACGTCATCATATTCATCAGCCCGAAGGCGGCGGCGGTCTCGTACTCCACCTTGTGGTGATTGGTGCCGGCCAGCGGGCCTTCCTTGACGCTCATGTGCCCGCCGCAGGACATCGTGCAGCGCCAGCAGCCGTACTTACGGTCTTGGTAGGTCTCGATCAACATGTCCTGCTCGTAGACGTCGCGGCCTTCTTTGAAGTCCACGTTGGCGCGCCCGCCCCAGTTCTTGATCGGGCCGTCGCCGGAATACGAGGACTCGCCGGTGATGCCGATGGTGCCGTAGTCAACAAAGGTGTCGTAGCCGCCTTTGCCCTGGTCGGCCAGTTCCTTGCCGGTGGGGATGTAGCGGCGGCGAGTGGCGGCGGCGGCGTCGGCGTCGAGCATCGGCAAGGCCTGCTCACCGCGGGCGACGATGGCCTTGACCTTCTTCGAGCCCATCACCGCGCCGACCCCGGAGCGCCCGGCGGCGCGGCCGTAGTCATTCATGACGCAGGCCATGTAGGAGAGGTTCTCGCCGGCTTGGCCGATCACCGCCACTTGGGCCTTGCTGATCCGACCGTCACCGCCGTATTCCTTCTGCAGGGCTTCTTCGGCCTCGTTGGCGTCTTGGCCCCAGAGGTCGCCGGCGTCCTGCAGGCTGGCCTCGCCGTCGTCGAGCAACAGGTAGACGGGCTTGTCGGAAATGCCGGAGAAGATGACACCGTCGTAACCGGCGGCCTTCAGTGCGGGGCCGAAGGTGCCGCCGCAGTTGGCGTCGCCCCAGCCGCCGGTGAGCGGCGACTTGCAGCAGACCACAAAGCGGTTGCCCTCGATGCTGGGGCTGCCGGTTAGCGGGCCAGTGAAGACGGCCAGCAGATTCTCCGGCCCCAGCGGGTCGGCGCCGGCCGGCATGCGCTCGTAGAGCAGCCGCGCGGCGACGCCGTAGCCCCCCACGTAGTCGCGCAAAATGTCGTCAGCGATGACCTCGTCGGACAAGGTCCCGCGGCTAAGATCCACGTTCAGGATCCTGCCCATATAACCGTTGGCCATCGTCCCACCTCCTGCGGGCGGGCGACCGCCCGAATTCGTTACTTGCCATCCTGCTGCCGGTTTCCCCGACCAAGGAGAGCATTTAGTCTATAACTACTACTAAGAGTGCGGCAACACGGACCGAAAACTTCACTCAACCCGCGCGGTGCTCGCCGCGCCGATACCCACCAGGGAGGACGCGATGATCGATTTGCAGGGACGGGTCGGATTGGTGACGGGCTCGGCGACCGGCGCCGGGGCGGCCACCGCGATCGCGCTGGCCGAGCGTGGCGCGGGTGTGTGCATCAACTACTCGCGTTCGCAGGCCGACGCCGAGGCGACGCTGGCGAAGGTCAAAGCGCTGGGCGTGCCGGCGACGATCTGTAAGGCGGATGTGAGCGACCGGGACCAGTGCGCGGCGCTGGTGGCGCACACTGTGGCCGAGTTGGGTCGGCTGGATGTGCTGGTCAACAACGCCGGCATGACCCACTTCGTGCCCCACACCGACCTGGACGGGATGAGCTCGGAGAAATGGGACGACATCCTGGAAGTGAACCTGAAGGGTCCGTTCTACGTGACGACGGCGGCCATGTCTCACCTGCAGAAGTCGGACGGCGCGGCGATCGTGAACATCTCCTCGCTGGCCGGGATCGGCGGTTCGGGCAGCTCGATCGCCTACGCGGCCTCGAAGGGTGCGCTGATCACCCTTACCCAGTCGCTGGCGCGGGCGTTTGCCCCGGAGGTGCGGGTGAATGCGCTGGCGCCGGGCGTGATTCTGACCCGCTGGGTTGAGGGCAACGAGGAATTCGTGCAGCAGTACATCGACGCGACGGCGCTGAAGAAGGCCTGCCCGCCGGAATCGATCGCCCACGCGGTGATCTTCCTGATCGAGTCCGAGGTGATCACCGGACAGACAGTGGTGATGGACGGCGGCTTGACGCTCGGGTAGGGACCAACGATCGGAAAGACCGAAGGCCCGGGGAAGCGCGCTTCCCCGGGCCTTTTTGCGCCTATGCGGGTGGGATCAGTGGCCCATGCGGAACGGCGGGTACTGCTCCACCAGGCCGAACGCGAAGCAGTTGACCCGGTGCTGCCAGCGAGTTACGCCGGTCAGAATCTCGAACGAGAAATCCGGGTAGCCGCCAGTGAAGATGACCGCCCATGGGGTGATCAGCAGGACGAGGAACGCCAGTATGTTCATCACGAACAAGGCAAGGGCATGGGGAATCAGCAGAATCCCGACGATGCCGAAGATTCGCCCCACCGCCAGCAGACGATTGCCCTCTTCGGGCAGCTCGCACCCGGCGTCGACCGGGTAGTCGCCATCGACCGAAAACGGCGGGTAGTCGTCGGCGATGCCTACGATCCAGGCGGTCAGCCGCCAATTCCAGCGCAGCGAACCGAGGATGAAGTCATGGAATCCGGCGGGCAGGTGTCCGGTGAAGAGCACGATCCAGTAGCCGATCCAGGCCATGATGCCGGCCGCGATCTGGTAGAAGAACAGGGCGACGAAGTGCGGTATCGCCAGGAACAGCTTGATCAGCAGAATCAACAGAACGGCCAGCAGGCGTGAAGGCGCTTCGGGCTTCTCGGCCCAGAGCGTGGCCGGATAGTCGGATGTTGGCGGTCTCGCGGCGCCTGTGTCGTCAGTCACGATTTGCTACCCCCGGGCGCTTGACGGTGACAGGGTAGCATACTTTACATAAAGCTACCATCGCTGGAACCAGGGGACGAGTGGTCGGGCGCGAAACCGCTTGACGCGGACCTAGCTGAGCCGGCGCAGTGTGGTTATCGCGGCGACGTAGTCGAACATGAGGAAGGCGATCGGGATGCCGATGATGGTCAGCATCAGGACGTAGGCGAGGTTGATCCAGACCAGGCTGAACCACCAGCCTATGAGGACGAAGAAAATTGCGCGAATCCACCAGGGTTGCTGCTCGGGCCCGGTTTCGGTCAGTGTGATCTGGCTGCCTTCGACGGTTGTCGTCAGGGTCCGTTCGGTGCGCTTCAGAGTGGCCACCGCCGGCAGACGGTTCATCATGAGAATGCCGAGCGGCAGGCCGATGATGGTCAGATTGAAGAACCAGGCGAGCATCGCCCAGAGCCATCCGGCCCACCAGCCGATGAACACGAACCAGACTGCGCGAATGACCAGGGACTGCCCGGATCGCGGCTGGTTCACGACCACCGGCGCTGGCGCGGCGGCGGGCGCCGCCACGTTGACCTGGACGTTTACGGCCTGTCCCTGCGGCTGGGCGACTACGGTGCTCTCGACCGGTGCCGACGGCGACGCGGGGGGAGCTTCCTCGGTGGCGGTTGCCTCCGGCGGCGCCGGTGCATCATCGACCGGCCGCGACGGGCCCGAGTCGTCGGGCGGCGGGTCGGACAGGGCGGCCTGCTCTTCGTCGTTCCGCGTGCCGGCGCTGGATTCCTCGGTCATATTGCGGCCCTCCCCGGTGCTCCCAAGCGGGCCCATTACACCGGGGGGGCGACCCTAAATGCAAACCGAGGCTACAGACTGTCTCCCGCAAATCGCCGTCTCGGCTTGGAGAATGTGCGGGAGCCCGTTACTCCGCTTCGAGCCGCGTGATGACCTTCTTCGCGATCTTAAAGCTGTTCTTGTCCGTCGGGAACTCGCCCCCGCGGATGGCCGCGATGTACTTCTCGACGATGTAGGCGGTGGCCTTGGTCGAGTCGCCGAAGCGCTGCGAGTGACGCGGCAGGAAGTCGGGGTTCCACCCGACGACATCGTGCAGGACCTGGATCTCGCCGTCGCAGGCCGGCCCGGCGCCAATGCCGATGGTGGGGATCGCCAGCCGCTCGGTGACCAGCCGGCCGAGTTCGTGGGGGATGGCTTCCAGAACCACCGCGAAGGCGCCGGCTTCCTGGATCGTCAGCGCGTCGTCGAGCAGCGCCCGGGCCGAATCGTAGTCGCGGGCCTGGGCATGAAAGCCGCCCAGTTGATGCACCGCCTGCGGGGTCAGCCCCAGGTGGCCCATCACCGGCACCCCGGCGGCGACGATGGCGCCGACCCGGTCGGCGACGGCGCGGCCGCCCTCCAGTTTCACCGCGTGGGCGCGGCCGCGCTGGATCAGCCGGCGGGTGTTGCGCAGCGCCTGGCGGTCGGATTCCTGGTAGCTCATGAAGGGCAGGTCGGCGATCAGCAGGGTGTCGGTGGCGCCGCGGGCGACCGCCGCCGCGTGGTGGGCGATGTCGCGCACCGTCACCTGCACCACCGAGTCGTAACCGAGCACGTTGGTGCCCAGGCTGTCGCCGACCAGGATGGCGTCGATGCCGGCGGCCTCGACGGCCCGGGCCGCCGGGGCGTCGTAGGCGGTCAGCAACGCCAGCTTCTGGTCGGAGCCCTTCCGGGCGCGGAATTCAGTGATCGTGAGGGCCATTGCCGCTACCGCCGTTGGTTGGAGATGGGCCCCTATTCTCGCACTAGCTGGAAGAGGGCGCCTCACGGAGGGGTTTGTAGGTGTTTTTGGCCAGCGCCAGCTCGGTGAGTTCGACGCCCAGACCGGGACGCTCGGGCAGGTCCAGGTAGCCGTCTTTGTGGGTCGGTTCGTAGGCGTGGTCGACCAGCCCGTAGTGCTCCGGTAGTTCGTAGGGGAACCACTCCTGGATGACGAAATTGGTGGTGGCGAAGTCGGCGTGGACGGTGGCCGCGGTGGCCACCGGGCCGTTGCAGTTGTGGGGAGCGAACCCGATGTGATAGGTCTCGGCGTGGGCGGCAATCTTGCGAATCTCGGCGATCCCGCCGCAGATGCCGATGTCGGGCTGGATGATGTCCAGCGCCTGCTGCTCGATGTACTCGCGGAAGCCGTAGCGGGTGTAGATGCGCTCGCCGGAGGCGATCGGGATATCGACTCGGTCGGAGACCTTCTTCATGGCGTCGACGTTGGTCGGCTCGATGGGTTCTTCGTAAGCCATCGGCGCGTAGGGCGCGAACTTCTGCCCAAAGCGGATGGCGGTGCGCACGTCGAGCCAGCCGTGGACTTCGACGATGATGTCGACATCGGGCCCGACGGCCTCGCGGACGGCGGCGACGCGCTCCACGATGGGGCCGTCGCAGAAGGTATCGATGTGCTTCGGCGGGATGGCGTCATTGAGGGTCGGGCTGCCCATGAAGGGGTCGAATTTCATGGCGGTGAAGCCGTCGTCGACGACCCGTTTGGCGGCGTCGACATAGGCCTGGAGCTTGCCCTCGGCGCGGGCTTCCATGTACCACCCGTTGGCGTAGAGACGCAGCTGGTCGCGGCACTTGCCGCCCAGCAATCGCCAGACCGGCACGTCCATGGCCTTGCCGGTGATGTCCCAGAGGGCCTGTTCGAGTCCGCTGACTCCGCCCATGAAGAGCACGCCCGGGTTGCGGCCCCAAAAGCTCTCGCGGAAGGCGCGGTCGTAGAAGGCCTCGATGTCCAGCGGGTCGCGGCCGACCAGGTGATAGGCGGCGATCTCGCGGGCGGCGGCCTCGGTGCCCATCGCGCCGGTGCCGTACACCGGGGTGCATTCGCCGGTGCCGATGATGCCGGCGTCGGTGTGCACGCGGACGAACACCAGGTTGCGCCAGGTTGAGTTGATTATGTGGGTCGTGACTTCGGTGACTTTCATCCTGATCTCTCCTTTGCGGTGGTGTTGGTTTGGTAGAGGGAAGGTAGCAGAAAGCCGGGACTGGTTCTCAGTCGACGGCGAACTTTGCCAGGGCCGCGCGGTCGACATCGAAGCCCAGCCCGGGGGCCTTCGGGATGGCCACGCAGCCATCGGCGTCCACCGGCAGCTCGCCGCCCAGCAGCTCCATGCGGATCGGGTTCTCGGTGATGTCGTATTCGAGCAACGGCGGTATGCCGAACTCGATCCCGGCGGTGGTCGGCAGGGCGGCCAGCAGGTGCAGGCTGGCGACGATGTGCAGCGAGTCGGCCCAGCAGTGCGGGAAGCAGGCGGCGCCGTGGGCCGTCGCAAGCGCGGCGACATCGAGGCAGACTTGGTAGCCGCCGGCCCCGCTGAGATCGGGCTGGACCATGTCCATGGCGCGGGCCGCCAGCGCCTGCTGGAACTCGCCGAGATCGGAGTAGCCCTCGCCGCCGGTGACCGGGATTTCGAGCTTGCCGCGCAGTTCGTGGTAGGCGTCCAGCTGGCGCTTCGGCAGTGGTTCTTCGTACCAGAGCACGCCCAGGTCATCGAGCGCGCGGCCGACTTCCAAGGCGACCGGGTAGGAGTAGGCGCAGTTGGGATCGACGGCGATCTGCATGCCGTTGCCGGCGGCGTGGAGCGCGGCGTGGATGTCGTCCAGGTCGTCCTCCGGGGCGGAGCGGCCGATCTTCATCTTGTAGTAGCGAAAGCCGCGCTCGCGGGCGTCGGCGATTTCCCGGCGCAGCAGGTCACGGCGATTGGGCAGATGGTCGTAGTAGTAGCCGCCGGAGGCGTATGCCGGGACGCGATCGCGCTGGATGCCCAGTAGCTGCGCGACCGACATGTCGAGCGTCCGGCCGAGCGCATCGAACAGCGCGGTCTCGACGGCGGCGACAGCGTTGCGGCCGCGGCCGTGGACCGGCGTTAGCTCGGCCAGCAACCGGCCCCAATCGCGCAGGTCGCGGCCGGGCAGCAACTCGGCGGCGACGGTAAGCCGGTCTTCGCCGCCGCGCGCCCCGCCGGAAGCCGAGCCCCAGCCCGAAATGCCGTCGGCGGTGACCACCTCGACCACCAGCGCCGGCCGGGTGGCGTGGGCGGTGACCGAATTCCAGGCGGTGTGCTCGAGGGTGCAGTTCAGGTGATGGACGTTGAAGGCCTGGATATTCATGGGTTGCTCCGGGGGTGGATCGGCTACAAACGGGGGCCGCAGGTTGATTTATGCTTACGGTCGCGGTTTTTCGCGGGGTTGGCGAGTTTGTGTTCCGGATTCTAGTCGGACGGCATTTCAGGGTCGCGTGGTCGGCGCTGCTGCTGGTGTTGCTGCTGGCGGGCTGCTCCGGGTCTGAATCCACCGTGGTAGCATCCCCGGCGCTGGCATTAGTGCCCACGGCGGTGCCCACGCTGCCAGTCGACGACGCGGTAGTCACTCAGACAAAACCGCCGGTGGCGACTACCACTACTGGGCCGGCTCCGCACAAGACCACCCCGCCGGAGTTATCACCCACCCCGACTCCCGACTGGTCGGCTCTGCCCCCCGCCCCGGAGGCCGAGGCGGTGCTGGTCGAGGTCGCGCCGGTGGTGCTGGAGATACGCGGACTGCCGGCGATCGAGATTGCGCCGGGGCTGCTGGATCGCGAGCAACTGGCCGAATACCTGCTGGGGCTGATTGCCGCCGACTACCCGCCCGAAGAGCAGCAATTGGACGCGCTGGAATGGACTCTGCTGGGCCTCCTGGCTCCGGGCGAGGACATCCTGAACCTGCAACTCGAGTTGCTGGGCGCCGACATCCTGGGCTTCTACGACCAGGACGCCAAGACCATGTTCGTCATTGACGGCGGCGACGGCGGGATGGTGATGTTGAAGTTCGTGCTGACCCACGAGTACGTCCACGCGCTGCAGGATGCGGCGTTCGACCTGGGGGCGATTGACGACCGGATCGGCACCGACAACGGGGACGCGCTGGCGGCGTTCACGGCGCTGGTCGAGGGTGACGCGACGGCGGCCGGGGTGGTGGCGTTCTACCGGGTGGTGACCACCGAGGAACTGGGCGAATTCCTGGCCGCCGACAGCGCCACGATCATGCCGCCGAGCCGCGCGCGGGACTTCCTGAACGATTTGCTGGACTTCTCCTACACCGCCGGCTGGGGCTTCGTCGAGGCGCTGCTGACCGCGGGTGGCTGGGACCTGGTGGACGCCGCCTACACCGACCTGCCAGCCTCGACCGAGCAGATCATATATCCGGACAAGTACCTGGCCAGGGAGTTACCGGAGGACGTCGAACTGCCGGACATGAGCGAGTCGGCGCTGGACGGCTGGCACGAACTGCGCCGCAATGTGATGGGCGCGTTCTTCCTGGAACTGCTGTTCGGCGAATTCGGTCCCGACGGTCTCGCCAGCGGCTGGCGTGGCGATGAATATGCGATCTACCAGGACGGCATGGACAACCTGCTGGTGCTAAAGACCCGCTGGGAGGCGGTGGTGGCCGATGAGTTCTGGGACGCGGCGACGTTGTTCGTGCAGGGTGACTGGTTGGATTCGTTCAGCGCCGGCGTGGCCCGGACGGTGGTGGCGAGCGACCTGGTGACCTGGGACCGGGAGTTCCATGCGGCGCGGCTGTTCCGCGACGGCAACGACGTGTACCTGGTGGTGGGGACCAATTCGGCGGCGGTGGAGCGGGTGTGGGAGCAGCTTCGGGGCTAGTCGGTCAAGAAGACCTTCCAGGCGGAGTCGACGGTGGCGCGCAGTTCCTCGACCGAGCCGAAGTTCTCGATGTAGCTAACCGGGACCCCGGGGCGGCGTTCGTTAAAGGTGCGCTCTTTTTCTTCCGGCGGAGTCTGGGCGTCGAGGCGCTGCTCGGCGTCGGCGCGGTCCAGTCCACGCTGTGCGTCCAGTCGGGCAATATGCTCGTTCCGCGGGGCGGTGACGATCCAGAGCCGGTCGATCAGATCGGCACTGGCGCCCTCGACCAGGCGGATCGCCTCGATGACGGCGGGAGCGCTGGAGGGATGGTCGTCCAGGCGGGTGCGGATGGCGTCGCCGACGGCCGGGTGGACGATGCGTTCGAGATCCAGCATGGCCGCGCGGTCGGCGAAGACGATGGTCGCCAGGGCGACGCGGTCGATGGCTTCGGGTCCGGCGACCGCGTCTCCGAAACGCGCGGCGACCGCCTGAAACACCGGAGTGCCGCGCTGATACATCTCGTGGACCAGCGTGTCGGCGTCGACCACGTGCGCGCCGCGTTCGGCCAGCATGGTGGCTATGAGGGTTTTGCCGGCGGCGATGTTGCCGGTGATGCCGAGTACCTGCATGGGAAGCGAATGGTAGCGGACGCGGACGTAAGACCGGGCGCGATCCGGTAGCCTGAGGGCTGGAAGTAAGCCGGTGATCGAGGTGGAAACAGGTTGATGATGGGACCCGCAAGCGAATGGATGAAGCGGGCGCTGGACCTGGTGCGGGCGCAACTGAGCCGGGTCAGCCCGCTGCCGGCGGTGGGTGCGGTGGTGGTCCGGGATGGCCAGGTCGTTGGCCAGGCGGCGACGGCGGCGACGCCGGGTTTCCACGCCGAGCGTCGGGCGCTGGCGCTGGCCGGCGATGCCGCCCGTGGCGCCGACCTCTACGTAACCCTGGAACCCTGCGATCACCAGGGCGCGACGCCGCCCTGCACGGGGGCAGTATTGGAGGCCGGAATCGCCCGGGTGTTCGTGGCGGTGCGCGATCCGAATCCGCTGGCGCGGGGTGGGGTGGAGACCCTGCGGGCGGCGGGGATCGCGGTAGAGGTGGGGATGGGTGGCGAAGCGGCGGCCGAGATGTACCAGGGCTTCTTCAAGTGGGTGGAGCGGAAGTGGCCCTACGTGATCGCCAAGTGGGCGATGTCACGGGACGGGATGATCGCTGGCGCGGACGGCGCACGGTGGCAGATTTCTGGCGAAGAATCAATGCGCCGGGTCCACGAAATGCGCCGCCGTGCCGACGCGATACTGGCGGGCAGCACGACGGCGTTCAAAGACGATCCGCTGCTGACCTGCCGGCTGGAGGGCTACGCCGGCAGGCAGCCGCTGCGGGTGGTGCTGGACCGGCGATTGCGGTTGTCGGCGACGGCGCGGATGCTGGGCGACGACGTGCCGGGAGAGACGCTGGTGGTGACCGGACCGGATGCCCCGGCGGAGCGGGTGGCGGCACTGCGGGAGGCCGGCGCCGAATTGCTGGTATTGGAGAAAGGGCTGGAAGCCCTGCTGGACGAACTCGGTCGCCGCGGCGTGCTGGAACTGCTGGTTGAGGGTGGCGCGCGGATGCTCGGCGCCTTCCTGGATGCCGGGCTGGTGGACCGGGTCGAGGCCTTCGTGGCGCCGTTTGAAATTGGGGACGGCCTACCGGCGCCGGTGACCGGGACCGAAGCCGCGAATTTCGCGCCAATCGGCCCGGTTGGTGCCGTATCCTTGCGGGACAGCGGGGAGGACGTGCAGATCACCGCGATCGCCAGCGTCTACGGCCCCGGAGCAGAGTCGGCCTAGATAGGACGAGGCGATGTTTACCGGCATTATCGAGGAGCTCGGCACGGTCGTGGCCGTGAAACGGCGGGAAGGGTTGCAGACGTTTGTGGTGGAAGGCGGGGTGGTGGCGGCGGATATCGCGACCAGCGGCAGCATGTCCGTGAACGGCGTCTGCGTGACGGCGGTGGCCAGTGACGGCGATGGGTTCACCTTCGACGCGATGCCGGAGACGCTGCGCCGCACCAACCTGGGCGACCTGGAACCCGGTGACTGGGTGAACCTGGAACGACCGCTGGCGGCGAACGGACGGCTGGACGGCCACATCGTGCAGGGGCACGTGGACGGTACGGCCAGCATCGTCGCGATCACCGCCGATGGCGAGTCGCGGGTCTACGATATGGAGGCCCCTGAAGAACTGACCCGCTACATCGTCGAGAAGGGCTTCCTGGCCCTGGACGGAGTCAGCCTGACGGTCACCTATTGCGAAGAGAATCGCTTTGGCGTGGCGCTGATCCCCTACACCATCGAGCACATCGTGATGGGCTCTGGCAAGCCGGGCGATCGGGTCAATGTCGAGGTCGACCTGCTGGCCAAGTACGTCGAGAAGATGATGTCCGGCGAGCGGGAATGGACGGCCCCGCGGTGACCGAGGACGTGCGCTTCACCGCGATCCCGGAGGCGATTGCCCGCTTCTCCGCCAACGAGACGGTGCTGGTGGTGGCGGAGATGCCGGGACTGGAGTGTCGCTACTGTGCGCCGGCCAGCCTGGTAACCGGCCCCTACATCAGCTGGCTGACGCGACGCAGCGAATCGCCGGTGCTGGTGGCGGTGCACGACGAGCGCCTGGACGAGCTGGGCATCAACCTGGTCAGCCGCAACACCACCGAGACCAGCCTGCGCCGGCCGTTCT
>Ga0187827_10008344_pt1 | contig 11265 bp, 10 predicted proteins | sample ETNtaG_39_FD_167969 | JGI IMG/M metagenome (GOLD analysis project Ga0187827, IMG submission 167969) | Marine microbial and viral communities from oxygen minimum zone, Eastern Pacific Ocean - ETNP2014_SV_150_PacBio MetaG (Illumina Assembly) | ecosystem: Environmental > Aquatic > Marine > Hypoxic... | reverse complement strand
GGCCACGGAGGGGAAAAGAGCCATGAAACGGCGCCAGATGCTCAAGGCAGCGGTGGGCGGCGGCGTCGCAGCGGCGGCCGGGGCAGCAGTTTCGCGGACCGCTCCAGCCCTGGCCCAGGGCCGGCGCGAGTTGACCATGGTCACCACCTGGCCCAGGAACTTCCCCGGCCTGGGCACCTCGGCCGAGCGGCTGGCGCGCCGCATAACGGCGGCCAGCGACGGTGCCCTGCGGATCCGCGTCTTTGGTGCCGGCGAAAAACTGGCGCCTTTCGATAGCTTCGCCGCCGTCTCGCGTGGCGAGATCGACATGTACCACGCCCACGAGCACTATTGGGTCGGCCAGTCGCCGGCCTACGCCTTCTTTGCCGCCGTCCCCTTCGGCCTAACGGCGGCCGAGATGAACGCCTGGATCTACTGGCACGGCGGCCAGGCGCTGTGGGACGAATTGGCCGCCGGCCATAACATCAAATCCCTGCTGGCCGGCAACACAGGAGCCCAGATGGGCGGCTGGTTCGGCCGCGAGATCGCCGGCTTGGAGGACCTGAACGGCCTGCGCTTCCGCATTCCCGGGCTTGGCGGCGAGGTGCTGCGGCGCCTCGGCGCCGAGGCCGTGAGCCTGCCCGGCGGTGAGATCTTCCCGGCGTTGCAGGCCGGAAAGATCGACGGCACGGAGTGGCTGGGGCCCTGGAACGACCTGGCGTTCGGCTTCCACCGGGTGGTGCGGAACTACTACTACCCGGGCTTCCACGAGCCCGGCACGGCCCTGGCGCTGGGCCTCAACAAAGGGCTTTGGGATGGCCTCGATGAGGCCAGCCGCCAGCTCATCGCCAACGCAACCGCCGCCGAGAACGTCATCACGCTGGCCGAATTCGACACCATGAACGCGGCGGCGCTGGAAATACTGAGCTATCGTCACGGCGTGCAACTGAGGCGCCTGCCCGACGAGGTGCTGCGGGCTATGGGCCGCGTATCCGGCGAGGTGGTGGCGGAATTCGGCGCCACCGACGCGCTTTCGAGGCGCATCTACCAAAGCTTCATCAAGGCCCGCAAGGCAGCCATCGGCTGGTCCAAATACGGCCAGGGCAGCTTCACCGAGGCCCGCGCGCTGCGCTTCAAGTACAGCGACTGAGCGATGCGGCGGGCGCTTTATGCCCTGAGCACGAAGCGCTGGATCTTGCCGGTCGCCGTCTTGGGTAGGTCTTCGACGAAGTTGATCCAGCGTGGGTACTTGTACTTGGCTAGGCCCTGCTTGCAGTGTGCCGTCAGTTCGGCCGAGGTTTCGTCGCCCGCATCGCCCGGATCGTTGAGCACGACGTAGGCTTCCGGCTTGATCATGCCCTGATCGTCGGCCCGGCCGACCACGGCGGCCTCAAGCACCTTGGCGTGCTCGATCAGGGTATCCTCGATCTCGAATGGCGAGACCCAGATGCCGCCCACCTTGAGCATGTCGTCCGAACGTCCGGCGAAATAGAAATAGCCGTCTTCATCGCGGCTGAAGGTATCGCCGGTGTCGAGCCACGCGCCCGTTCTTGTCGCGGCCGTCTTTTCCGGATTGTTCCAATAGCGAGCCGCCGCCGAGGGACCCTTGACCAGCAGTCGCCCGGCCTCGCCGTGGGGCAGCTCATTGCCTTCGGCGTCGACCACCTTGGCCTCGTAGCCCGGCACCGGCAGCCCGGTGGAGCCGGGCTTGGGTGTACCGGGGCGGTTGCAGATGAAGATATGGGCGAATTCGGTGGAACCGATGCTGTCGAGGATGTCGACGTCGAACTTCTGCTGCCAGCGCCTGAGCACGTCGATGGGCAGCGGCTCGCCGCCCGAGACGCAACAACGGATCAAACTCATGTCGCGCTCTTCGTCCCGCAGCGAATGCAGCATCGTGGCGCACAGCGTGGGCACGGCGAAAAACAACGTCGGCCGAAAGTTTTCCACGCAGTCGAACATGTCGGCCGGCGTCGGCGGCCCGGCGAACAGCGTCGAGGCGGCGCCGACGTAGGCCGGCATGTAGAAGCCACAGCCCAGGCCATAGCCGAAGAAAAGCTTGGGCGCCGAAAAGCACCGGTCATCCTCGGTCATGCCCAGCGTGTCGGCGGCATAGTGCTGGCCCAGCGCGATCATGGTCTGGTGGCGGTGCACGGTGCCCTTGGGGTTGCCGGTGCTGCCCGAGGAATAGAGCCAGAAAGCATCGCTCTCGGCGCTGCCGGGGGCTGTCTCCAGCTCTACGGGGGCTTCGGCCAACAGGGTCGTCAGCGACCTGCCCTCGCCTTCCACCACGAGTCCCATGTCGCTCCGCCCCATGGCGTCCAGCGCCGCCTCGACTTCGGCTGCAAAGGCCTGGCTGTAGACCACCGCCTTGCAGCCCGAATCCTCGAAGGTGAATTGGTAGTCCTTGGCCTTCCACATGGTATTGAGCGGCACCGGCACGATGCCGGTCTTGATGGCACCGGTGAACAGGTAGAAGAATTCGAAGCAATCCATAACCACCATCAGCACGCGGTCGCCGGGTTCGAGGCCAAGCCCGAACAGCACGTTGCCGCAGCGATTCTGGCGCTCGGCCAGTTGGCTGTAGGTCAACTCGCCGGCCGCCGAACGCGAAAACACCTTGTCGCCGCGGCCTTCCTCGAGATGACGGTCCACCAGGATCCAGGAACAATTGAAGTTGTCGGCGTAGGTGATGACGGTCGGCGTTTCGCTGCTATCGATTGTCAGCGTGTGGTCTCTCATGTGGTCGTCCTTCCTCTCCCCCCGGTTTGCGGTCCCTCCCGGTATGTTCAGCCACGCAGCACGAAACGCCTGATCTTGCCCGTGGCCGTCTTGGGCAGGTCCTCGGCGAAATTGATCCAGCGCGGGTACTTGTACTTGGCCAGGGTCTGCTTGCAGTGCGCCATCAACTCGGCCGCGGTCTGGTCGCCGGCATCGCCCGGATCGTTGAGCACCACGTGGGCTTCCGGCTTGATCATGCCCTGGTCATCGGCCCGGCCGACCACGGCCGCCTCCAGCACCTTGGGGTGATCGACCAGGGTGTCCTCGATCTCGAAGGGCGAGACCCAGATGCCGCCGACCTTGAGCATGTCGTCGGAGCGCCCGGCGAAATAGAAGTAGCCCTCGTCGTCGCGGCGGAAGGTGTCGCCGGTGTCGAGCCATTCGCCCTTCATGGTGGCGGCGGTCTTCTCGGGATTGTTCCAGTAGCGCGGCGCCGTCGAGGGACCCTTGACGATCAGGCGGCCATCCTCGCCGTGGGGCAGCTCATTGCCCTCGGCGTCGACGATCTTGGCCTCGTAGCCCGGTACCGGGAGGCCGGTGGAGCCGGGTTTGGGCGCGCCCGGGCGGTTGCCGATGAAGATGTGGGCGAGCTCGGTCGAGCCGATGCTGTCGAGGATGTCGACGCCGAACTTCTGCTGCCAGCGCCTGAGCACGTCGGCCGGCAACGGCTCGCCGCCCGAGACGCAGACCCGGATCGAGCTCAAATCGCGTTCCTCGTCGGCCAGCGCGTGCAGCATGGCGGCATAGAGCGTCGGCACGGCAAAGAAGAGGGTGGGTCGAAAGCGTTCGATGCAGTCGAACATGTCGGCCGGTGTCGGCGGGCCGCTGAAGAAGGCCGAGGCGCCGCCGTTCCAGGCCGGGAAATAGAAGGTGCAGCCCAGGCCATAGGCGAAAAAGAGCTTGGGCGCCGAAAAACAGACGTCGTCCCCGGTCATGCCCAAGGTGTCCTGGGCGTAATGCTGGGCCGAGGCGATCATGTCGCGCTGGCGGTGCACGGTGCCCTTGGGATTGCCGGTACTGCCGGACGAATAAAGCCAGAAGGCATCGCCCTCGGCCGTCGCCGGGGCACGTTCGAGATCGCTGGACGCGGCCTCCAGCAGCGTCGTCAGCGAGCGTCCCTCGCCTTCTATGGCCAGCCCCATGTCGGCCCGGCCCATGGCCTCGAGCGCCGCCTCGACCTCGGTGGCGAAGGCGGCCGAATAGACCACCGTCTTGCAGCCCGAATCCACGAAAGTGAACTGGTAGTCCTTGGCCTTCCACATGGTGTTGAGCGGCACCGGCACGATGCCGGCCTTGATGGCGCCGCAGAAAAGATAAAAGAACTCGAAGCAGTCCATCACCACCATCAGCACCCGGTCGCCGGGCTCGAGGCCGAGGCCGAGCAGAACGTTGCCGCAGCGGTTTTGGCACTCAGCCAGTTCGCCATACGTCAGCTCGCCCTCGGCCGATCGCGAAAAAACCTTGCCGCCGCGGCCCTCCTCGAGGTGGCGGTCGACCAGGCCCCAGGAGCAATTGAAATTGTCGGCGTAGGTGATGACGGTCGGCGTGACAGCGCTGTCGACCTCGAGCGTGTGATCCTTCATGGCGCGTTCCCTCCTCCCCCAGGTGGCCGCGAAGCCAGCCCAACTATGCGGCAAGTCGGGGCCCCGGACAACGCCGCTAGAATTACCCCTTGCCTTTGCGCTTGCGTTCCCTGAGGTCGAAACAGCCTTCCAGGGCGGTGGGATCCTCGTCGGCGGCGAAAAGTTCCGTCTTCTGCACCTTTTGCGTTCCGGTGGTCGGCAGGCTGTCGCGAAAGAGCACGTAGCCCGGCGCCTTGAAGTAGGCGAGCTGGCCGTGGCACCAGTCGAAGAGCCGGTTGGCCAGGGCTTCGTCGGCGGCCTGGCCGGGCATGGCGACAATGCAGGCCATGACCTCTTCCTCGCGCAGCGCGTCGGGCACGGCGATGACGGCGGCCTGGGCCACCGCCTCGTCGGCCTGCAACACGGCTTCGATCTCGGCCGCTGCGATGTTTTCGCCGGAGCGGCGGATGATGTTCTTCTTGCGATCGACGAAAAAAAGCATGCCCGAGGCGTCCTGGCGCACCACGTCACCGGTATGGAACCAGCCGCCCTGCCAGGCCTCCTCCGTGGCGTCCTCGTTCTTGAGGTAGCCTGAGAAAAATCCGTCGCGCGGATCGGGGCCGTGGAATCGCACCAAGAGCTCGCCGTCCTGGCCGGTTGCCACGTCGTTGTCGTCGTCATCCACGACGCGGGCCTCGAAGCCCTTCATGGGACGGCCGAAGGCGCGGGTGCCGACCGCTCGGGGCTCGGCCATGTCGGCGAACACCCGGCCCGTCTCGGTCATGCCCCAGAGCTCCATCAGGGGAAAGCCGAAGCGTTCCTCGAAGGCCCGGTGGTGTTCGGGATCGACGCCGGCACCGAACCCCACCTTGACCTGATGCGCCGAATCTTCGGGCACCGGCGGCAGGTTGAGCAGCATCGGCGGCACCACGCCGAGATAGTGGATCGCCGTGGCCCGCGTGGCGATGACGTCTTGCCACCAGCTCTTGGGATGGAAGCGGTCGGGTGATATCAAACAGCAACCCGAGAGCATCACCCCGGTCGCCGTTACCGCCAGCGCATTCATGTGGAAGAGCGGCAGGGGATTGAGGATGCGCTCGACCCCGGGTTCCAGCGTGCCGACGCCGCCCACGTCGAGGTAAAATTCCCCGGCGTTGAGGAAATAGTGGTTCGAGAGCATGCAGCCCTTGGGCCGGCCGGTGGTACCCGAGGTGTACAGCAGCGCGCATTTTCCGTGGCCCGGCCGGGCTGGGTCGCCAAAGGCGCCGGCCTGGTCGGCGGCGGCAGCGTCTGGGGCAGGCTTGCGGCATCGACTACCGGCAAGGGCTTCTCCCGCTCGGCCGCCACGGACTCGAGATCGCCCACCCGGCTCGAGATCGAGACCACGATCTCGGCCTCGGAATGATCCAAAAGATAAAGCATCTCGTCGTGGCGGTAGTCGGGATTGACCGGCACGATCGAGACGCCCAGGACATTGAGGGCCAGGAAGTGCTGGAAGAACTCGGGCCGGTTCTCCATCAGCAGCGCCGCCCGGTGGCCGTGGCCGTAGCCGGCCGCCCGGTAGCGCTGGGCGAGATCGAGGGCGGCGTCGAAAAATTCCCGATAGCTGAATTCGCCGCCCCCCGGCAGATAATCGCGCCCGGCCGCCGCCGGCACGCAGAAGAACGGCGCCTCGGGGCTCCGGTCGGTGGTGGCGGCAAAGGCCTCGAATACCGTTCCCATGGCGCTCTCCTTGTCGTGGCCCTAGGCCGCGCCTAAGTTTCTTGGTTGGCGGAAATCAAAGCAGCCGGCCAGCCGGCGGGGATCGACGTCGGTGGCAAAAAGCTTCGTCTTTTGGACCTTCTGGGTTCCGGCAGCCGTTCGGCGCTGGCCGAAATGGCCGCCAAAATAATCTCGAAAGTCACGTCGTCAGGACACCAGTGCCCGAACCTCGTCGTCCTCGGGAAAGCGCCCAACCTGCGTTTTGGAGAACTTCAGGGCGCTGTCGACGGTGATCTCGAACATGCCGGCGCCGCCACCGATCAACTCGACCTCGGCCTCGGGAAGCTGCCGCTGGATGAGCTCCCTCGCACGGAGGGCCTGCGGTTTGTAGTTTCACTGAACGCAGTATTCGATTTCGATCTTCATGGTTTCCCCGTCGCTGGCGTCAGGACTGGCGGCAAAGCTAGCGCAAATATCCGGCGATTGGAAATACCGGGTGCGCCTAGAAATAGGCCTCCAGATTGCGCCGGATGCGCTGCAGCACCGAGCCGTCGCTCTTCTCGGGGCTGAACTCCTGGCCGGTCACGGTCTCATAGAGCCGCACGTAGCGCTGGCTGAACTCGACGATGGTCTCGGCCGGTATCTCGGGGATGGGATCCTTGTAGGGATCGCAGCGCTGGTTCACCCAAAGGCGCAGGAATTCCTTGTCCAGGCCGTCCGGGTCGCGGCCCGCGGCCAGGCGCTCGGCGTAGCTCTCGGCCAGCCAGTAGCGGCTCGAATCAGGCGTCAGGATCTCGTCGGCCAGGCAGACGTTGCCGTTTGCGTCGAGGCCGAATTCGAACTTGGTATCGACCAGGATCAGGCCCTGGCGCGCCGCCAACTCGCGGCCGCGGGCGAAAATCGCCAGCGAAAGTGCCGCCAGCTCGTCCCAGCGCGCCTGGCCGAGCAAGCCCTCCGCCACGATCTCGGCCGGCGTCACGGGGGCATCGTGTTCGCCCTGGGCGGCCTTGGTGGTCGGCGTCAGGATGGTCTCGGGCAGCTTCTGATTCTTGACCAGGCCGTCGGCAAAACGGATGCCGTACATCTCGCGCGCGCCGCCCTGGTACATGGGCCAGATCGAGGTATTGGTCGATCCGGTGAGGTAGTCGCGCACCACCATTTCCACCGGCAGCATGTCGAGCTGCTGGCAGACCAAAACATTGGGGTCGGGATATTCGATGACGTGGTTGGCGCAGATGTCGCGCGTGGCGTCGAACCAGTAGCGCGAGGTCTGGGTCAGCACCTGGCCCTTGAAGGGCACCGCCGCCAGGTTCTTGTCGAAGGCGCTCTGGCGGTCGCTGGCCACCAGGATCATGCGGCCGTCGGCCAGGCGATAGGTGTCGCGGACCTTGCCCGCCACGTGGTTGGGAAGCTCGGCGATGGTGGCATCGGTGAGGACATGGCCGAGCTCGGCCCGGATGCGGTCTTTGTCGATCATGATGCTGTCATAGCCGGAAGCCCCGGCCACCGCAACGCCGCACCGGGCTCGGCTGTGCCTGGGTCAGGGATGCGCTATATTCAGCCCATGGCAACAATAGGCAGGTATTTGGCCGGCTGGCCCGGCGAGGCGATCGTGATGGCGCTTGGAATCGTCCTGGCGATGGTGCCTCTGGCGCTTTGGTTCGCCTGGACCGAGACACTTTTCTTTGCCGTTCTCGGCATCGGCGCCGGCTCATTTACGCTGATTTACCTGCTCGGCCGGATCAGCGCCCCGGACCCTCAGGGCCTGGTGGCAGCGAAGCTCGGGCGTTCGCAGAAGCGCTCGAAATAGGCCGCCAGCGCCGGGTTGGCGGCCAGCTCGGCCTCGCCCTCGGGGAAGCCTTTGGCTGCCACCAGCATGGGCATGACGAAGCAATCCGCCAGGCTAAGGCTGGGGCCGCCGAGAAAGCCTTCGGCCACGCCCGCTTCCAGGCTGGCATACATTTTCGCGAAGCGCTTGACGGCCTTGTCGATCCTGTGGCGCACGACGTTGCCTTCGTCGTCCTTGTGGAAGAGGTATTCGATGACGTACTGGCGCATCAGCAACTGATCCACCGAAGTGGCGCAATAGGCCACCCAGCGATCGATCTGGGCCGCTGCACGGGGCTCGTCCGGCACCAGGGCCGGGCCCGCGAAAGCGCGGTCGATATAGCGCGCGATGGCTTGCGATTCGGAAAGCTCCAGCCCCTCGTGGCGCATCACCGGAACCAGGCCCAGGGGATGGATGGCCTTGACCTCGTCGGAATGGGGCCGGGCAGGCTCGAGCTCATAGGCCACGCCCTTTTCCTCGGCCACCAGGCGCACGGTGCGCACGAAGTTGGAGCCGGGAATACCGATGATTTCCAGGATCATGACGGATTCTCCACTCTGTTGTTGGCCGGCCGGAACAGTACCTGATCGTCACCCGGAAACACGGGCTCGAGCGCCAGGCCGATTTGCAGTTCCTGATCTTCGACCTCGATCAGGTTCGAAACCAGCCGCACCCCAGGCGCCTCGGCAAAGGCAACCAGCGCCACGATGTAGGGCGGCCGCTGGGCAAAACCGGGGTCGAAGGCATAGCGCACCACGGTCCAGGAATAAAGATCCCCGGGCCCGGCCACCTCCTGCCAGGCGATGTCGCCGCCCTGGCAGTGGGGGCAGTGCTTCAGGGGATACCAATGGAAGCGCCCACAACCCCGGCAGCAGGGAAAGGCGAGCTTCCGCCGGCCCAGCCCGGCAAAGAAGCCCGCGAACTCGGGCGCCCGGGGGATCTCCTCTGCCATGGCCTCAGTTGCCCAGCACCATGACGCCGTAATCGGGGCTGGCGAGCGCGCCAACGAGCCCGATCTTGGCCTCGCTAACCTGCGCTCCCGCCTCGCCGCGCAACTGGCGCACGGCCTCGACGACGTGCTCGATGCCGACGCAGTAGCTGTAGGACAAAAGCCCGCCGTGGGTGTTCACGGGCAAGCCGCCGTCGCTGGTGATGCCGCGGTCGCGAATGAAGGCCGCCGCCTCGCCCTTGGCGCAAAAGCCCAGATCCTCGATTTGCAGCAGCGCCGAAATGGTGAAGCAGTCGTAGATCTCGGCGAAATCGACATCCTCCGGGCCGATGCCGGCGCGCTGGAAGGCCTGTTTGGCGGCCGCCGCGGCGCCGGGGATCTCGAGCGGCTCGGGCAACTGGGTGAAAACGTCGTCGCCGCTGATGCCGGGCGAGGCAAAGCCCGTGCCCAGCACCTGGACCGGCGCCTTGGCGCAATCGCCGGCGCGCTCGGTCGAGGTCATGACATAGGCCCCGGCGCCATCGCTGAGCAGGCAGCAATCGGCGGCGCGCAGCGGATCGGCGATGGGCCGGCTGGCCAGATAGTCCTCCAGCGTCATGGGCTCCCGGGCCTGGGCCCGGCCGTTTCGCCGCGCGTTCTGGCGCTGGGCCAGGGCAATCAGTGCCAAGTCGTCCTCGGCCAGGCCGTAAAGGTGCCGGTAGCGCTGGGCCCAGAGCGCGAAATAGGTGGGCTGGCCGGTGAAGCCGTAGGGCTTCTCGAAAGCCCGCTTCGCCGGATAGACGTCATGAAAGGCATAGGCGCCGGCCTGGCTGCCCCAGTCGACGCCGAAGTAGCAGACCACGACATGCGCCAGCCCCGCCGCAAGCGCCGCCCCGGCCAGCAGCGGCGCCGAAACCGTGCCGGCGCCGCCCAGCGACGTCGTGGCATGAAAGCCGAGATCCACCCCCAACTGCGCCGCCAGCCACTGGTGCGGCACGGTCTGGGGCATGATGCCGGATTCGCTGATCAATCCGTCGACGTCGTGCGGCGCCAGGCCGGCATCGTCGAGCGCCGCACTGACGGCCTCGAGCACCAGCCCACGGAGATCGCTCTCGGAGCGCCGCGCCGGCGGCGTTTCGCCGACGCCGACGATGGCAAGGGGGGCGTTCATGGCGGCAATGGTAGCGGATGGCGGCGCGCCGCGCCAAGCGGGCGACGACGATAAGCAAACCCGCCGTCAAACCGGTCCGGCCAATCGCCCCCTGACCACGACGCGGCGCGAGACCCGCACCTGGTACAAAGTTCGAGCGAAAACGGCGGCCATGATCAGGGAGCCTCCGGCCAGGGTCCAGGTGCTCGGCGTCTCGTTGACGAACAACCACACCCAAACCGGCCCCAAGGCAAACTCCAGCAACATAAAGAGCGTAACTTCCGCCGCAAACAGGTAGCGGGTGGCGGCGATAAAGAAAATATTTCCGATGCCGGAAAGCAGGCCGCCCCAGATGAAACACAAGCCCAGGTCCCACCAGGAAATGGACCAGTCGCCGATCCTGACCAAAAGCGCGACGGCACACAGCATGATGGCCGACAGCAGGTAGGCCGGCAGCATGTCGATGTGCCGGTGGCGGCGGATGATCACGGCATAGCCGGAAAACCCGAAGGTGGTAACCAGGGCCATGGCATTGCCGTAGAGCGATCCACCGCCCACACCCTCGGCCAGCATGACGGCGACGCCGGCCGCGGCCCCGATCATGGTGACGACGGTGACGCGGCTCAGCCCTTCGCGCAAAAAGACCCAGGCCAGCGCCGCCGTGACGAAGGGGATGGCGCTGAGGGTAAAGAGGGTATTGGCAACCGTGGTCGTGGTCAGGGCCTGCATGAAGGCGATGCCGGCCATGGCCAGCAGGCCGGCGCCGAAGATGCCCGGCCAGCCGATACGAACGAATTGCCGGGCGGCGCCTCCCCGGTAGCGCAGCAGGAACACCACGGCCACCACGGCGGCGGTGGACAGCGAGCGGTGGATATTGATCTGCCAGGCGTCGGCGTCTTCCATGTAGCGGCTGATCAAGCCGCCGAAACTGATGGCGAAGGAGGCGATGGCCACCAGCACCATGCCCCTGAGGCGGTCACGCTGGCTGATTTCAGGCGGCGCTGCGGATCCTGGGTCTTGGAGATCCTTCGCAGACGTCACCATCAAAAACCATCCCTACCCGCCCGGCATCTTTCCTGCCGGCCGGAGACGGAGCGGCATCGAAGCCGAAGTCCCAGGCGGCGGGCACACGCTAGCCCGCATTTCTCTCCGGGTCACGGCCTGCGTCGCCCCCAGGTGATGCGATCCGGAAGGAAAAGGCTGAAGATCGTAGCGGGACTACGTTCTTCAGTCTTTTCCGTAGCGGACGCGCGGCTGGGGGCGACCCTTCGGGCGGCGCTGTCGCACCGACAGGGTGCATAGCTGTGCTTGCCCGATGTCCCACATCGCGCGGCGC
>Ga0187827_10008343_pt1 | contig 11267 bp, 1 predicted proteins | sample ETNtaG_39_FD_167969 | JGI IMG/M metagenome (GOLD analysis project Ga0187827, IMG submission 167969) | Marine microbial and viral communities from oxygen minimum zone, Eastern Pacific Ocean - ETNP2014_SV_150_PacBio MetaG (Illumina Assembly) | ecosystem: Environmental > Aquatic > Marine > Hypoxic... | reverse complement strand
ACGGCCTTTGAAGACCAGAACCATGTTTATGGCCATCCCAGCTATCAGAAATGGCTTTTGACCGGAGACAAAGTTCACTTGGAGGATGCGACCACTCTTCCATCCTTGATCAATGCATCGAATCAGGCAGCATTTACAATCGATGCAGGTGCAAATACATTGTTCCTTTCCGGTTCGGATCTGGCTGATGTGTCGGTTTCTACTCCAGTTCTGCTTTCTTCAGACGGGGCCCTTCCGGGTGGTTTGAACGCAGGAACCGTTTATTACCTGCATGGAATTGATAATGTGAATAAAACCGTTCAATTGGCAACCAATTCTTTGAATGCCATGCAGGGTACTGCGGTTAATCTGACGACCGACCAAGGTTCCGGAACCCATACCCTGACGGCCTTGGGTGCAGAAACGCAGGTTTGGTCCACCAACAATGGAAAGGTTGGGGATGGGACCTACCTGATATGGGTCGAGGATGTGAGCTCTGCAGACCTTCAGGGGTTGAGGGTTGAACTGAGTGGACCTGGATTGAACCAGTCCATCACAAATGGCCCCTTTCGCTTCAAAGACTTAGACGACGGGGTGACCGAAGCACAGAACAGCACAGAACCCTATCAACAGCACGTTTTCCTGATTCAGGTCCAAAATGGCAGCATTGCACGTTCTGATAAAATTCCAGTTGGTTCCACCGTGGATGCTTTGAAGAATGGTTTGAATGCTGAAATAGGCAACCTGCCTGCATCTTTGTTTTAAAAAAAAATGAGATTTCAGCAGTTTTGGTCCTGCCATTGAAATTGAAAATAATTCAAATATGGACATCAAATATGCCGTGATTTTCGGTAAAGGAATAGCTCTGGATTATTCAACCTCTAGATAGGTATTGGAATCTATCGACAGTAATTATTAACCGTTCTGATATATCTAGTGGGTCCGGTGGTGGCATCAGTGTATGGAACGGCTCAATCGTTCGTATCTATGAAACAAATTTCACTGTCGACACATCATTGATTACGGACACTTAGAGCATTGCATTAAATGTAAGTAATTCTGCTCTGGAATTATCGAATTATTCTGATAGTGTCTTTACTCTGTCAAGTTCGGATGGATTTGAAATCAGCATGAATCAGTCATCCAAATTATGTCTGTCAGGTCACACTTTTGATGTGAACTCAAGTAACGATGATATTAATGTTTACCAAACTGAAATATCATTAAGTCAGATCCCCGAGGGGCAGGGCATAAAAATATATTTGGGTGATGATTCCAGACTGTATTTCAATCATTCTTTTTCATCCGAAATCATATCACAACCAAATCGTTCATCAGCAAGAACCGTTGATGATGTTCGAATCAATATGCCTGGAATTGCAGACTTGAATGGGAATGATCCCACTTCTATTGGATGCATCTTCAGAATGTATTGTAGCAGAATAAAAAACTGTTTCTAAGCCTGATTGTTTTTACAATAAAAGGTTTTAATTTTCCACAAAATCACTATTACATAAAAGTTTAGAATTAGATGTTAAAATTAAAAAAATTAAATATAAAATAAGAGTGAATTAGTATAGACATTAAATCAAAACTAAAAAATAAAATTATTTATATATTGAATCTATTTGTATATTTAATCCACGCTAAATTGGCATGAATAATCGATTATGTTGAATAGAAATGTGAGAATGAAAAGTTTTTATTAATTCAAAGTAAATAATCGAATTAAATGTAAACTAAGGGTTTGCCAGAGTTGTTTATGGCAGGAAAAATCAGCAACTATTGGGTTGAATCGTAAGATCCATTTGCGAAGTTCCTCCGCCCAAATCCTCGACAATCAGTGTCAAGGTTCCACTGATGGAATTCGCATTCCCCTTTTCGGGTCGGATCCCTAACTGAATCGGATTCATCGAATCATTCTCAATGTAATACCCTTTATCCAAATTACTTTTACATGTGTCGTAGATACTTTGGATGGATTTAAATCGTCCACACTGACCTTCAATTTCCATATCACTGACAATTTTATCGAAGGACCATCGGTACTTCAGGTTTCCGATGGGACCATCATCCGTAACGGTTGCAATGATTTGAAAATGTTGTGTTGAAAAGATCGTGCATTTGATTTTGCTGATCACAGGATTGAATCCGATGCCTGAATTCAAGGTTGCGGTTTTCACCACTTGAAAGCTGGGGACACTAAGGGCATTGCTCTCATTACCCGAAGAATCGGTCACGGTGATTTTGCAGTTGCTGTACGTTCCAATGCTCAAGTCTGAAAAACTGAACATACTGTTTTCTCCTACAACAGCATTCTGGTGTTTGCTTTGACATGACCCGGATACCTTAATCTTGCCTGCTTCCGTGCTGAAAAAGACAAAGGTCGGCGAATTGGTGATGGATAGTTCGTCCACTGCAGTGATCATGGCCAAAGTGGGTACTGTATCATCGCTCGTATCGACTTTAGCGATGATGGTGAAAGAAGTGAAACTCAACGAATCACTGACCTGTCCATTGGAGGAAGTGACCGTCAGACTGCAATTGGTGTAGGTTCCTGCAGACAAACTGTTAAGTTGAATGGTATTTTTCCCATTCGAAGCCGTTGTTGTAGAACTATTGCAATCTCCTGAATAAAGGATCGTTCCCCCATAAGTTGAAGAAAAAGTATAGAAGGGAGTCGTATTTTCAGTATTACCAATAGGGGCAATTTCTTTTAAAATCGGTTTTTTAATCAGTGTGTTCGTGGTGTTGTTGTCGAGTTCATCTTTGGCGTCATCGAACTTGTCCTGAACGTCCTTTTCCACGATGTTCTGATCCGAATCGGGAACAGCCGCAGTCACTTTATCAATCGCTGTTTTCAGAATGTCTTTCAATGCATCTTCCGAAATGTCTTTCGCGTCGGTGTTGATGCTGCTGTCATTCATGGAAGTTTCCAGTGCGGAAGCAGTCAGGTTTTTGAGGCTGGTGTTGTCTGTTGGGACCCCGTTGTCTTTGAAAGCCAGTGCAAGGTTGTTTAGTGATTTAAGCTGTTTTTTGGAATCCCCGGTGAGCCGTTTGCTCACCTGCCAAAAGGTTTCAACGGTTTTGGCAACCCTGAGCAGTTTAGAAGGGACTCCGGAAGAGGATGCAATGTCCGTATTCCAACCTCCCAATTCATCGAGTTTGGTTTTCAACGAGGGTTGGGTGGTGACGAGGGTTGTCAATGGGGTCATATTCCAATCTGTGGAATCCGATTCAGGAGCAGGAGTCATCATCGGAGCAGCATCCACCGAATTTCCATCAGAGTCTTTGTAGGTGCCTCCGGTGCTGCAGATGACATAATCTCCATACTTCACCGAAAGGCTGAAATCTCCTGAACTTGATGAAACGGTACTGGTTTCGCCGGAATCCAGAAGGCAGTTACCCGTTGTGCTTCCACTTTCCTTTTTGTCGGCAATGATGGTCGCCCCTTCCACATAGGCCTGCGCCAGTTTACCTGATACTGATATTGAAATTGGAGTGTTAAGGGTGTCAGGTTCGGATTGGGACCCCCCTCCAACTCCGCAACCGGTGAGCAAAAGGCTGACACTCATCAAAAAAAGGGAAATTGGAAATCTTGAAGATACAAGATGATTCATGGAACAACTCTGAACAGAGTGGAAGCTGGAGAGATATTGGAAGAATAAATCTAAAATCCAATATTTTTTTTGATAGTCAAATTTTCGCATCTTCATAAAGAAAAACACGAGTTTTTTTTAGAGTATCTGCTGGCGAATGTAGATTTTATTTCATTTTATCTTTGAGCGTCAAATCATGTTTAGCCAAATAATACCTTTTATATAAAAAAAAACTTACCAATTTATACAATATTATACTTAATAAATTGAAATTATTGGAAAAATAAAAAATCAATTTTACTATAAAAAGTCCATGCTTTAGGGTTGACACATCAGGGCATGAAGTTAATCTATGAGCATTGCTTATTATAATCACGCGCGCGAACTTGCGCTTGGCAGGTTTCTGTTTCATTTCGGCCGGAATGGGGAGAAACACGCTGAGCTCATGAAGTTTAAGCTGACTCGCTGTAAATGCCTCTTCTCTGTATTTTCTTGCCTTGTTTCCGCCTGATTGGCGCGATCCTTCTTGGTGGTTTTCTTTCCTTGGTTTCTGTTTCAGCATCAGCAACGACGTGTACGAATACGAGCAATGGAGCCCTCAACGATCCCGCGATTTACGGGAAGTTCCAAAATTCCCGTCAGGATGCCGGCTGCGGGAGTGATTTATCTTTGAATTACACGGTGGCTCCAGGGACCAATGTCAGTTGGGACGGCGTTGGAGGAGTGCTTCGTGGAGGCCTGGTCAATCAGGGGACACTGAATCTTCATGCGCCTGTTGAATTGGAAGGGTTCTTGAAAAACGAAGGAACACTGAACCTCATTTCGAAAGACTCTTCTGCGGAAGTGAATTTCAAAGGAGGTTGGGTCAACCGGGGAACGTTCAGCGCTGATTCCGTTGTACTTCACTGGCAGGAAGCAAGCCGGATTGAAGATGGGACTGTGGAATTGACCTCGGTCAGTTTGAAGGTTTCCGGAAAGGTTCAAAAAATTGGCGGGAATTTGAATGCCTCATCCTCGAATTTAGAACTTTCAGGCCGGACCGAGTGGATGGTTCCGGAGTCCCTCACTTTTTCCCGACTGGACCTCAACGGAAACACCCTGCTGCTCGGAGACAACGAAACGGAACTCCAGTTCAGCCAGCAAGTTTCTCTGAATCATTCTTCAGATCAGATCATCCTGGGTCGCGGAAGCCTGAAACTTGATGGAGGGCTTCAGCTTGAGCAGGGGTATCTCTCTGTTTCGGGAGGAAGTCTGGAACTGTCTGGAGCTTCCAAGGTTGAGTCCGATGGCCTGCTCAATCTAGCCGACGGTAGGTTTGTCCTGCAATCGCCGTTCACGGTAAAGGGGACCCTACGCATGAATTCTGGAACGGATATACAGGGGGTTTCAAAGATCAGCCTCGATGGAGGCATTCTGGAAAGCTCGGGAAATCTGTTGCTCGACCAACTCGAGTTTCAGGGCAAAAGCCATATCCGTCTGCTGGCGGATACAGAAATCGATAGTGCATCTCCGATTAGCCTGGAAACGATTGAATTCCAAAAAAATCATCTGCGGCTTGTTTCAGAAACCACGGATTTAACCCTGGATAACCTGACCCTTGAATCCTCCGGAGAAAAAGGGCTCGATACCGGATTGGCCGACCTTACGGTGAGTGGCTCCATGGAGGTGGTTTCAGGCAGACTGTCTTCAAGTGGCGGGGCTCTAACTTTTTCAGGCACAACTCAATTCGATCCGGTGCAATCGATCCTTGAGCTGGACAACTCAAGACTGAGTTTGAGCAGTTCAGTTGATCTTTCTTCAGTTTTAAGGTTAGGCGGAAATTCACTCCTTCCAGGTAATGATCTCCTCACACTTTACGGAGCCTCCATCGAACTGGGTGGAAACCTGAATCTGGAAGGGATCAAGACAGATAACACGACCTTCGTCGAGTTGAAGGATAATTCCAGCATCAGATCGAACCGCCCGATAGAGCTTGGACGTCTGATGCCCCATGGGCACACGTTGGAACTTGGTTCTGCAGAAACGGAGTTGAGCTTGTTGGGCATTGGAGAACCACCGGAACTGCCTGAAGGCAATGGGAATCCCACCATCAATTTAAGCCCGGTCATCGAATCCTTGAATGCCGAAAGGCTTCAGGACGGCAGCCTGAAGTGGAGTGTCGTGATCTCGGATGATTCGGCGTTCTCATCCATCAGCACCCACTGGGAATACCTGTTCGGCGCTCCAAGAAACTTCAATAGCCCTGCTTATACCAGTGTGCCCGGAAGCCAGACTGGTACCGTTGAGGTGGTGATGTCGGATTATGATGATTCCGACAGTGGAATGCTGCTGCTCACCGTATGTGATCAAGCTTCTGATCATGATGGAGAATGTGATTTTCAAAAGGAAGGCGCAACGACACTGAACTTTGAGTTGATCCCCTACGCTTATGAACTTCCTCTAATTTGTGAAGACCAGGATTGTACCCAAACCCTTGATGGACCACCTCCCAGTCCTGTTGGTTCTTTAACAGAAATTCCAGCACCGTCTTCTGAAGACAACCAAGCCGTGGATTCTGTGGGAGGTTCAATCCTTCTCAAGGGAGGGGTGCTTCAAATTCAGGAAAAACTGACTCTCAGTGGAAGTCTGATCAAAACCGGAGGAGGAATCCTGGTTCTGCATGATGGGGCTCTGTTGAATCAGGGTTCCAGTTTGAAACTGGACAACGGGACCCTGGAACTCGGGGACAATCTGGAACTGGATAACTCTACCCTGCATGCGGATGCATCGGTATTAAGGCTTTTGGACCATGTTTCTCTGGTCATGCCGGCTGATATGTCCTTCAAGGAAATCCAACTCCAGCAAAAAACTCTGACCCTTTATTCCTCTGTCACCTCCCTGACTCTGAATGAGCAATTGATCCTCGATCATGCCCAAGCCGGGATCATCCGCAACCAGGCGCAGTTGGTTTTTCAAGGAGGGGTGAAGATAGCTGAGGGAGGAATTTTTGAAGTGGATGATGCTTCTAAAATTCAAATCAATTTGATCACACTGGATGGAGGGCTTCTTAAAATCACTGGAAACACCAATGAAAGTTATTCTCAAAATACAGAAATTTCTGTTTCCTCTCCCTCAATGTTGGAGATGGATGAAAATCTAAACCTCAATTTTCAAACTTTAAGCCTAAGTAGTGACTTACAGATCACCTTTGGTTCTGAAACGACAAATTTCAGAGTAAACCGTTTGGTTCTCAAGGATACTTCAAAACTATCTGGAAACAGTAAAAGCAAACTGGTTGTGGCTTTTCCTGATCTCACTCAAAGCAATGCCGGTGAGCTGCAAATTCAAAAAATCACACTTGAAACTGAAGAATGCCTTGATCATGCAACCCAAGAAAAAATCGTCCTGCTCGATGGTGGAATTCTTGAAATTGGCAATTTGCAGGAAATCACCGGAATCCAAGAGTTGGTCGGAGAAATTGTGTGTCCAGTCAAACTCAACCAAGCAAAAATTTGTATTAACGATGATGTAACCATCAAGGGTGATTTGATTCTTAATGGTGACGCAGAAATTCACATTGCTCCCCAAAAAACCCTTTCTTATCAAGGTCGTTCAAAAGTCACTCTTCTAGGAAAACATCTATCGATACTGGGTGGAGGATCCTTTGTTTCGAATCAAGATTTTGTTAATGGGATCGGTCTCAATGACAACCTGAGCAGACTGAGCATCGGTGCTGTAGGTACTTCCATCAGTCACGTCAGCATTAATGATTCTTCAGGAGCTGTCCTGGGAGCTCTAAAAACTTGGACTGATGTTTGTAACCAGGGTGATGGTGATGCCTCTGAAAGCGGATCTATTGAAAACCTCGAACACTCAGGTAGTTTCCAAATAGAACTCGAAACAGGAAGCCGTTTCACACTCAATGATCATCTCAGAATTCTAGACAACCAAACGGTTGCTGTTGGTGGATCTGGTGATGGAAATTTTGTTTTGGGGGATAATGCCAGTCTTGCAGGTACGTTACTCCTGAAAGCTTCAGCCACCCTCTCTGGTGGGACCATCAAGTTCGATGGTGGGCGATTGGAAGTGGAAGAGAATTCCAACATTGAATCCTCGATCCAGTTTCAAAAGCAGGGTGGCACGATCAGCCTTGATGCCGGAAAGAGTCTCAGTCTGGAATCGAACCTAGGAATCGGAAATGGCCAAAACCTGAGCCTGGAGGGGGGAGCAAATGCAAACCTGAAATTCAAGAATGGTAGTCATCTGCAGAATCAGGGGACCCTGAAACTCGATGCAGAAAACCTCACTCTAACAGGGGATAATGTTTCATTCGAGGCAGGCAGCCAACTTCTCGTCGTTCAGTCTGCAACATTCACCAATACCCCCTTCAACCTCAGTGGGGCAGCTGTTGAAATTCAGGAAAATGCAGGGCTGACTTTTGACAATAGTACGGTAGAACTCAGTCAATCCTCGATTGATTTACAAACTGGAGCTTCACTTCAGTTCGACAACAGTTCGTTCAATTGGCAGGGGCAGCTTTCAAAAACCGGAGATGGGAGTTTGAGCTTCGATGAGGTCCGTCTCACCGGAGACGCCTCTTATCTCGGATCCAGCCAAGCTTCAATCAGGCTCTTAAATCTTGATAATCATGGTCTTGCACTCGAGTCGCAATCGAGTTCTCTCAGGCTTTTGGATCGTGTTTTTCTTTCCGGATCGGATTCGGAGTTACAGAGCAATCTTGCAAATTTGATCTTGGAAAAGGGGCTGGAACTTTCCGCAGGGAAACTATCCAGTACCGGAGGCCGGATTGAGATTCGTGATAATCTGACTTCCACAGACGGAACACTTGATCTTACTGATTCCACATTGGCGTTGGATGGAACCTGGAATCAGCAGGGCGGGGCGGTGTTGTTTTCCGGGAACACGCTCCAATTGCTGGACAAATTAAGTCTTCAGGCGTCCACGAGTCTCACCTTTCAGGATCTCGATTTTGAAGGAAATGTTCTGACTCTATTGGGATCCTCTACCTCACTTGAAATCCTCTCAGCATTGACAATCGATAAGCCTTCCGAAGGAATTATGGGAGGTTCAGGAACTTTGATTTTCAAGAAGAGTTTAACCTTGAATCCTGGAACACTGAGTTCCAATGGAGGGACCCTTCGCCTCGAAAAAGGAATGACCCTCGATGGTGGGAATTTAGAAATCCCCAACTCCAACCTGATCATTGGCAATCAATTTAGTCAATCCGGGGGAACAACGAACCTCACTGGAACCAACCTGCAGTTGTTTTCAGATCTGACCTTCGACAGTGTCTTACCCCTCTCAATCCAGTCTCTGGATCTCAATCAGAAGAAACTGACCCTCGCTAATTCCGAAAGTGACTTTGAAATTCAAAGTCAACTTTTGATCGATGATGCAAACGAAGCTTTGATTACAAAAGATGCGGATCTGGATTTGAACCAGGGCGTCCACATCAGTCAGGGCTCCATGACCTCGACAGGAGGAGAAATAAAAATCACTGATAATTCGATTTTCAAGGGTGGAGAAATTTCAATCTCATCTGGGAAATTATCAGTGACGGGTACAACGACTTTCAACGGCAGTTTGCTCACGATATCCAATGGTATTTTATCGCTCAACGGTTTAAGCAGCCTAAGTGACGGAATAATTACGATTTTATCTGGAACCATAGAACTCGGCGGTGAATTTACCAAAAATGGAGGGACATTCTCATTAGGTGATTCGGCCTTCACTTTACTCTCGGATCTCACCTGGAACAGTGACTCACCACTCGAAATCAATGCCCTTGAACTGAATGATAAAGCACTGACACTGGGCAGTGATACAAGTGACCTCAAAATCAAGAATGCCCTGACTCTGGATCAAGCCAGTGAAAAACTGATCAGCCGTACTGCGGATTTGGAATTTACCGAATCACTGAGCATCAGCAATGGTGAGTTGAGTTCCAGCGGCGGTGAGATCCGACTCAACAAGGGACTCAACCTCAGCGGAGGTGAGATTAAAATCTTCAACAGCAGCCTCTTTTTAGGTTCTGAAACTGGAAATACCGTCTCTCTGGTGCATTCAGGCGGAACCTTTGACGACAGTTCCAGTTCCCTTCAACTACTCCAAAATACAACTCTTGAATCCACACTCGGGTTGACATTTCAAGCTCTGGATTTGAACTCCAGAGAACTGACACTGGTTTCCGGAACCAGTGATCTTACCCTCAAAGATCAACTCATTCTTGATGATATTTCGGAGAAGATTCTTACCGGATCAGCCGACTTGAATCTTGAGGGTGGAATCCAGATGTCTACTGGAGAAATCTCCAGTTCGGGTGGAACCCTTGCCTTGTCCTCAACCAGCCCAAACCTTTTTCAGTCAGACGCGTTCGTGGTGTTGGTCAACACCAATCTCAGTTCGGTGACCTCATTTTCCGCAAGCCTGACTTTGGACGGGGAGCCGAATCTGAGTATGGAAGGGGGAAGCATTTCTTTCATCGATCTCAACATGACGGATGGGACCATCGGAACCATCAGCACCCGTGACGGGGTGACTTGCACCGAGTCATGCAGTGGCTTCAATGAAACAGGATCTTACGGACTCAACACCCATGGGCTTTATCGGAATGTGATCAGTGCCAACTGGAAATTATCCGAAGCAGATGGAGAAAGAAAAAATGCCCAAATCAGTGTCAAACTCCTCAGCCGTCCCAAAGAACAGGTGACCGTTTACCTTTCCAGTTCTGATATTTCGGAAGTGACGATGGATTCCTACTCTCTCACTTTTGATGAAAACAACTGGAACCAATTGCAAACCATAACATTGACCGGTGAGGATGATTTCCTGGCCGATGGAGATATCAGGGTTCGTGTGATTGGATACACCAATTCTGATGATTCCGAATATCAGTCAGTTGACGAGGGGAAGAAACACGCATTCAAATACATTTTTACCAACCTCAATGATGACATCCAGGTCGGATTGAGTCCGATTGCGAAAATTGCTCCGGATCAGATGATCAATGAAGGAGCAAGAGTCATCCTGGATGGATCCGCCTCCTACGATCCCGATCCAGCAGGTTGGATTTCAAAATACATCTGGTCTCAGACCACCACCGAAGAGTTGACCCTCCAAAGGGCCGACCAAAGTATTGCGAACTTCTTCGCTCCACAGATCGATGTCGATACGATGAGTTTGGTCTTCCAATTGGCAGTCCAGGACAACGATGAATCGGTGGGATACGCGACGACTTCGATCACCGTGATGGACACGGTTCAATTGGCAGCACTGGTCACTGGAGGGGTTGCACCTGTTTTACCGAAAAATCTCGATTATGTTTCAAATACCAATGCGGATGGATCCGAGTCCATTTCGGTGACGGCACCTTCGGGGGGTTCCAACCATACCGAATTGAAAACCGACGGATCCGCGGTCAACCGGTTCATGCTTCCGGATGGGACTTTATCTCAGATGAACATCCCTGCAGGAGTGAGTTTCAACCTCAACCGTGATGCTTCAACGAGTGTTGAAATGGCACTTTCTGGAGATGCCACCCTTTATTCTCAGGTGGCTTCAACCGGAGAAATGTCGATTGGTGTCAGTAATGATGGAAAGGGAGTGAATGTAAAAGCTCCCAGTGGTGCGAATCTGCAGATTGGAGCGGATGGAACTTCGAGCATCGCTTCACCACCTCAAACCAATGAC
>Ga0187827_10008342_pt1 | contig 11268 bp, 10 predicted proteins | sample ETNtaG_39_FD_167969 | JGI IMG/M metagenome (GOLD analysis project Ga0187827, IMG submission 167969) | Marine microbial and viral communities from oxygen minimum zone, Eastern Pacific Ocean - ETNP2014_SV_150_PacBio MetaG (Illumina Assembly) | ecosystem: Environmental > Aquatic > Marine > Hypoxic... | reverse complement strand
GAAAATTTTAATCTGTTGTTTTGTGGCTAAAAATTTTAAAACTTCATATCCAATTCCAGCTACCAGTGGAAGTAAAGCAATGTGCATTATAAAGCGCAAAACAATTGTTAAGTTATTAATAAAAAATAATGCGATTGAATCAAAAACTGCATATGAAAAAATTGTTACTAGCATTATAATAAATATAAAGCTTGTCCCGCACCTGGGATGTTTTCTTGAAAACTTTTTTGCTTCATCATAATGTAATCTTTTCCCTGATTCAAAATTATATACTGTTTTATGTTCTGCCCCATGATATTGAAATAATTTTTTAACATCTTTTAGCTGAGAAATTAGCAACAAGTATGTTAAAAATATTATTATACGAATAATTCCAGATATTATATTAAAATAAAATGGTGAATTAATATTTTCTTGTATAATAAAGGTAGCAAGGAATAGGGGTAATAAAATAAAGAGAAAAATTGCAAAAAAGATAGAAATAAAACTCATAGCATATTCTATAAACTTATTCATACTTGATTGTGTTTTGCTTTTGTTTTGCGTTTCTTCTTCATATATGTTGGCTGACCAATCTAGTGTTTGGTAGCCGATGCGCATTGATTCATAAAGATGAAACATTCCTCTTATAATATAGTAGTTTTTTAAGTGGTATTTCTCAATAATAGATTGGAAATTATTTCTTTTAGAAATAATTTTTCCATTTTTTAAGCGTACTGCTGTAGCATATGCTCCTGGAACTCGCATCATAACACCCTCTATGACAGCTTGACCTCCAACTAAAATTGATGTTTTCATAATTAATAAACATATTGTTTTATATATTATATACATATAGATAATCTATGTTTTATATCGACTAAATGATATAAGTAAAAATTTTGGGTTTAAGTGTTCTCTTTTTTATTTGGTTGAAGTTTATATTTTTTAATATATTTTTCAACTCTTCCTGAAGTATCTACTAGATTTTGTTGTCCAGTAAAATATGGGTGTGATTTGTGTGAAATGTCTAGTTTATATAAAGGATATTCTTTGCCATCCTCCCATTTAATTGTTTCTTTGGTTTCAATAGTAGAACGAGTAATAAAAGAGTAGTTACATGAAACATCTTGAAAAACTACATATCTATAATTTGTTGGATGAATGTCTTTTTTCATATCTTCTCTTTCATTATAATATGTCTGATAATTTTAGATTTTGTTTTTTTAAATAATATAATAAACCAATCTTATCAATCGTTTTAAGTGCTGAAACTGACAATTTTACTTTAATTGTTTTGTTAAGTTCAGGAATATAAATCTTTTTTGTTTGAAGATTTGGTATTTGTCTTCTTTTGGTTTTGATATGAGATTTGGAAACATTATTTCCAACTAATGGTCTCTTTCCTGATATTACACAAAATTTTGACATAATAAACTTTCATTAGATTTTAGTTTAATATAAAAACGGGAAGTATATTACTAAATATATTAATAATTTAAAAGTGTAATTTTTGAATTGTTTTATTTATTAAATCAACAGCTTTTAAAATTGTTTGCTCTGATGTTGCATAAGATAATCTAATATGTCCAGGTGCTCCAAAACTATCTCCAGAAACAGTAACAACACCCGTAGTATTTAATATATACATTGATAGGTCTGATGATGTTGATATTTTATTTCCTTTATTATCTTTAGAGTCTAAATAGTTATTAAAATTAGGAAATACATAAAAAGCTCCATTGGGTATTTCATATGATATGTTGGGTATTTTTTTTAGTTCACATAGTATTAGATCGCGTCTTTTTTTAAATATGCTTTTCATTGTTTGAATACATTTCTGGTTTCCCACAAGAGCTTCTATTGCTGCATATTGGGCAATCGAATTGGGGCATGATGTACTCTGACCTTGTAATTTAGAAATTGCTTTAACTAGTTTTATATTACCAGCAATGTAGCCTATTCTCCAGCCTGTCATTGCATATGTTTTAGAGCAACTTTGAAATGTGATAATTTTATTATTTGATGAATCAAAGGTGGCAATACTTTTAAATGGTTTGTCATATGTTAGCTGTTCATAACACTCATCAGAAAAAATCCATATGTCTTTATATGCTTTTAAAATAAATAATAATTTTTTTATTGCTTGATCACTCCAAACCCCTCCTGTTGGATTTGAAGGAGAATTAATAATAATGCCTTTTGTTTTTTTAGATATTTTTTTCTCTAAATCTTGAAAATTAGGCTCATATTGTTGTTTGTGATTTGTATTAACAAAAACTGGAGTTGCTCCAGTGATAGATATAAAATCAGGGAAAGAGACCCAATATGGGGAAAAAATAATAACTTCATCATTTTTTTGAAATAATGCTTGGCATGCATTATATAAAGAATGTTTTCCCCCGCATGATACAATTATTTGTTTAATATTAAAATTTAAGTTGTTGTCTCTTTTTAGTTTTTGACAAATTGCTTCTTTTAATTCAAAGGTTCCTGATCCTGGTGTATATTTTGTGAAACCATTTTTAATTGCATTAATTCCTGCTTCTTGAATGTGTTGTGGTGTATCAAAATCTGGCTCACCAACACTCATATTATATACTGGTTTTCCAGCTCTCTTTAATTCTGCTGCTTTGCTGGTCATTTCAAGTGTTGCAGAGGGGGTAATGCGATTAATGCGTTGGGTAAACATTGTTGGTTGTTTTAACTACTCATCGAATCTAAAAATTCTCTGTTATTTTTTGTCCTATTTAATTTATCAATTAAAAATTCCATTGCTTCTACATTTGTCATATCATTTAATAGTTTTCTAAGTAACCAAATTCTAGAAAGGTCTTTTTTTCCAATTAGTTTGTCTTCTCTCCGTGTACTAGATCTATTAACATTAATAGCTGGGTATATTCTTTTGTCGCTTAGATCTCTATCAAGGACTAGTTCCTGGTTTCCTGTTCCTTTAAATTCTTCAAAAATTACTTCGTCCATTCGACTGCCTGTATCTATGAGAGCCGTTGAAATAATTGTCAAGCTTCCTCCAAACTCAACATTTCTTGCTGCTCCAAAAAAACGTTTTGGTTTGTGAAGTGCATTTGAATCAACTCCTCCAGATAATATTTTACCACTGTGGGGGATTACTGTATTATATGCTCGGGCTAGTCTTGTGATTGAGTCTAATAAAATAACAACATTTTCTCCCGACTCAACACATCGCTTGGCTTTTTCAATAACCATTTCTGCAACCTGCACATGTCTCGTGGCGGGTTCATCAAAGGTTGATGCTACAACCTCTGCTTTTACGCTTCTTGCCATATCTGTTACTTCTTCTGGCCTTTCGTCAATTAGTAATATAATTAAATTAATTTCTGAATCATTTTCTGATATAGCATTTGCAATTTTTTGTAATAATATAGTTTTCCCTGTTTTGGGTTGAGCCACAATTAATCCCCTTTGTCCTTGCCCTATTGGGGCTAACATATCAATTGTCCTCGTTGATACCTGACTGGCTTTTGTTTCTAGTTTTATAATTTCATCTGGATATAATGGTGTTAAGTTTTCAAAATGAACTAATCCACGAGATTCATCTGGATTAATTCCATTTACAGTCTCTACTTTTAATAATGCAAAAAATCTTTCATTGTCTTTTGGTGGACGTATTTGGCCTGAAACTAAATTGCCAGTTTTTAAGTGAAATTTTTTAATTTGTGAGTGTGAAACATAAATATCATCGGGCCCGGGCAAATAACTATAGTTGGGGGATCTTAAAAATCCATATCCATCAGATAAAACTTCTAATACTCCTTCTCCATATATAGCTTCTTTTCGTTGTGCTTTTGTTTGAAGAATGGCTTTAATTAAATCTTGTTTACGGAGCCCCGAATATTCTTTAAATCCTGTTTTTTCACATATTGCATGTAATTCTTTTACAGTTAAACGCTGTAATTCACGTGTTCTCATTATATCTCCTGATTATTTATCTAAAAGTGATTGGTTTATCAGAACTTTAGGTTGATTTTCTAAAACTGTAGTAACTTAATACTCTTTATTCTTTTGGTGCAAAACAATTTTTGAAAACTCTATTTAGAGCTGGTGCAATAAAATGACTGCCTATAATTGCTATAATATCTTGCTTGTGTGCTTTTTTAAGTGTTTTTAAAATTGCATTATCAATATTGTGTATTCGTTGTGTTTTTTCTTTTTTTAAAAAAGCTCTAGTTATTTTTGTTGCATCCATACTTGCTCTAATTTGTGTTTCTGTGCATATGATATAATTAAAATGTTTTTCATATTTCTTTAAAGTCGTGAAAATACGTTTATTGTTTTCAAATGCACATATGAGGTGTTTTTTATTATATTTTTTGTTTTTTATATAATGTGTAAAATTATCTATAAAGCTATTTAAACTCGCCTTGTTATGAGCAACGTCATATATGATTTTTGGTTTTTGACATATTATCTGAAATCTTCCACTCCATTGTGTATTATAAATGCTCTTGTTTATTTGTTTTGCCGTAATTGTTGTTTTTTTTAATTGAGATATTATTTTAATTGTTTCTTTAACTAATGCTACGTTTTCTATTTGATGATTTCCATATAAATAGCGGAATTGTAATGGTTTGTGGGCTTTTATTTGATCTAAAATGATTATTTGGTTATTGTGTTTGGAGACTTGGATCTTTAAAATTTTTTTTACTATGTGTTCTTGGTATACTGAAATACAAATTTGTTGTTGATTTAAAATTGCGCCAGATTTTTCTTTGGCAATTTTTTCTAAAGTATTACCCAAAATATCATGATGATCCATTGATATAGAAGTAAAAAGTAAAATTTGATTGTTGCATGCTGTGACACTGTCTAGTCGTCCTCCTAGTCCTGTTTCTAAAATTGCTATATCAATTTTTTTTTTAGTAAAATACCAAATTGACAGCACTGTCATAATTTCAAAAAAAGATGGTTTTATTTTTTTTATTTGTTTAGAATATAAGGATAAAAAACAATTAATCTGGGAATCTTGAATTTGTTCTCTGTTTACCTGAATTCTTTCATTAATTTTAACTAAATGTGGTGAACTATAAACGCCAAGATTGAACCCTGCATCAAATAAGGCTTTTGATAAAAAAGCAGCTACTGATCCTTTGCCGTTTGTTCCAATAATTTGAATTTTTATAAAATTATTATCATTGAGTTTACATTCTTTTAATAGTCGGTGTGTTTTTTCTAGCCCGTATTTATTTTTTTTCGTTGGAATGTTGAGCAATTTAATAATGTTCATTATAATGTAATTTGCTTTGCTTTAATATTTTTTGTTTCTAAAAACTTCTTTGCTAATTGATTAAATTTTTGTGGTTTATCTGTTACATAAAATTTATCCTTATTTGGCTGCATTTGGGTTGTCTGTGTGCTTTTATTAGTATAATGTTGTTTTATGTGCTTTGCTGTTATTTTTGATGAATCAATAATTTTAATATCTTTTTGAATTGTTTTTTTTATAGTTTTAATCATTAGCGGGTAGTGTGTGCAGCCTAAAATGAGCGTATCAATAGTTGAGGCTATTATTTTATTAAAATAAAATTTTGTTATTTTTTGGGCAAACGGCTGATTAACTAATCCCTCTTCTACTAGAGGAACAAAAAGAGGACATGGTTGAGCAATAATTGTAGTTCTTTTATTAAGGTGTCGAATTTTTTTTTGATAGGCTTGTGAGCTAATTGTTGTTTCTGTCCCAATAACTGCGATTTTATTTGTTTTGGTTAATTTGAGTGCTTCTACAACGCAAGGATCTATAACATTAAATATAGGTATTTGGAGTTGTTTTTGTAGCACTTTAAATGCAACAGAGGAGGCGGTATTACAGGCAATAATTATACTTTTAATGTTTTGTGAAATCAAAAATTTGCTAATTTTTAAACTATATTGTATAATTGTTTCATTGCTTTTGTTTCCATATGGTAGGTGAGCAGTATCTCCAAAATATATAAACGTTTCGTGAGGTAATAATTTTTTTAGCTCTTTTAAAACAGTTAGCCCCCCTAGGCCACTATCAAAAATTCCAATTGGTTTTTTATTTGCGTTCATATTTGTTTTTAAAGTCTAAAATTGCTTCAAAAATTCCTTTGGCTATTGATCGTTTATATTGAGCTTTATTTAAAAGTGTTGCTTCTTCTTTGTTTGTAATAAAACCCACCTCAATTAATACGTTTGGCATTGTTGCTCCCACTAGGACATGGAACCCAGCTTGCTTAACTCCTCTATCTTTTGAGTTTAAATGTTTTGATAGGTTTCTTTGGATTGCTTCTGCTAAAAATTCACTTGATTTCATGGCTGAGTTTTGTGTCATAGAAGCAACTATCCTTTTAGCATCTGAAAAATCTATATATTTGTGGCTTTGTTCTTCAAGTTTAATTGTTTCATTTTCTCTTTTTGCTGCTTCAACCGCTGCTTCTGTTTTCCCAATACGTAACAAGTATGTTTCAAACCCTTTAATTGATGAGTGCTTTTTAGAAGAATTAGCATGTATACTAATGAATATGTCTCCTTCAGCATTATTTGCAATTTGCGTTCTTTTCCACAGGGGGACAAAGACATCTTCTTCCCTTGTATAAATTACTTTCATACCTAAATTTCTTTCTATCATATTTCCTAGCTGTTTTGTAATATCTAGGGTAATTGTTTTTTCTTGAAGATTTTTTATTCCAATTGCTCCGGGATCTTTCCCGCCATGCCCTGGATCAAGTACGATGGTGTCTATTAACCATTTTTTTCTTAGTTCTTGTATTTTTTTTACATTACTTGCTTGTTCAATTGCTAATAAAACCTCAATAGTTGTTTCATGGGTCGAGACAATGATATCATCTACTTTTTTATTTAATAAAAAAGAAATTTGTGAAGATGTTTTATGTTGAACTGTGTTAACTTGAATAATTGGATGATTTAAAATTGAATTTTGAATGCCCACTGAATCTATCGCGCAATTTAAAATTGTAATATTTAACCAACCAGAAGAATTAATTGAAGTAGCTATGTCGCTTTCATTGAATTTTTTTGTTGTTTTAATAATTAAAGCGGCCCCGTTTGTTTTGTTATTTATATAAAACTCTTTAATGTTATATATGTTGGTTAATACTTTCATTTTATTATTCTTTGAGCCAAGAAACTGAACGGGCAAATTAACGTGTTCTAAAATATTATAAAAGGGTAATACCGGTACATATAATTGGTTGTTTTTTAATATTACCTCATATGTTAAATGATATGATATGTCGTTGATTTTACAATATGAGGAAAATGGTGATAAATATAATTTTTTATTTTCAAAAATTATTTCTAGTTTTTCTTTTGATTCATAGTAGGTGCTTTTTAATTGATGCGATGTAATGAATTTATTAATAGCTAGGTATTCAATGTTTTTATGTTGAATGGTATTAAGGGTTAGTTCACTTTTTGTAATATTATCAGCAAAGACGCCAGTTAAAAATAATGATAATAATAATTTGTAGAACACGTTATACCATTTAATCTTATTGACTGGTTTTGGATTCAATAACTCTAAATATTTTTTCACCTGGCTTTACCATCATAAATTTTTCTCTAGCTATTTTTTCTAAATAAATTGTATCATTTGTCAGCTTATTAATTTCTTGTTGTAAAGAAATTTGTTGCGCCATAATTTGTTGAATGTTTGTATTTAATGCATCTTTTTCATCTTTAAGATTTATTAGATGTTTTAATCCGAAATCATTGAAAATTAATCCTATTGCTCCAATAATAATAATAACACTAAGAAGATATCCTCGTTTTTTAAATTTCCTTTTTTTATTTTTTTTGATCATTTTCAGCTACTATTTCTTAGAATATGTTGGTTTTTTTAAATATTGTTCAATTCTTAATAGCTGGTTATATTTAGCGGTTCTTTCTGTTCGACATAATGAGCCTGTTTTAATTTGTCCAGCATTTGTTGCTACTGCTAAATCAGAAATAAAGGTGTCTTCTGTTTCCCCAGATCGATGTGAAATAATGACTCCTAATTTATTTTGTTGGGCTAATTTGATTGTTTGTAATGTTTCTGAAAATGTTCCAATTTGATTCAATTTAACCAATATTGCATTAATTGCATTTGAGTCAATCGCCCGTTGTAGTAATTTAGCGTTAGTAACTGTTAAATCATCTCCTACAATTTGTATTTGATTGCCTAAAACTTTATTTAAAATTATCCAATGCTCCCAATCATTTTGATCTAATCCATCTTCAATTGAAATTATGGGGTATTGTTTGCATAGTTTGGTATAATATTCAATTAATTGTAAAGGAGTAAGTTGTAATCTATCAGACTTTAAGTGATAGGTTTTATCTTTTTTATTATATAGCTCGCTTGCAGCTACGTCTAGTGCTAATGAAATTTCTTTTCCAGGATTATAGTTTGCATTTATTATAGCTTCTAAAATTAATTCAATGGCTTCTTCATTGTTTTTCAACGTTGGGGCAAAACCCCCCTCATCTCCAACAGATATACTATAGTTATGTTTTTTTAAAATTGTTTTTAATGAATGAAAAATTTCTACCCCTGCTCTTAGAGCTTCAGAATAGCTTAAAAATTTTGTAGGGACAATCATAAATTCTTGAATATCTATATTATTATCTGCGTGGCTTCCTCCATTTAAAATATTCATCATTGGTGTAGGCATGACGTGTTGTGCATCCTCGTTATTAAAGTTTTCTAAACTTAGTGCTCCTTTTTGTGCGATATTAATATAATTAAATAGTTTTTGTTTATTGTAGTTGGCCCCAGCCCTAACGTTTGCTAAGGAAACTGCTAGGATTGCATTGGCGCCTAGTTTTGATTTGTTTTTTGTTCCATCTAATTCAATCATTGTGTTGTCTATGTCTTCAATATTGAATGGCGACTTTCCAAGGAGAGCCGGTTTGATTTTTTGCTCTATATTATTAATTGCTTGATTTACCCCTTTTCCGTGCCATTCTTTCGTGTTGTCTCTTAGTTCTAACGCTTCTTTGTCTCCTGTAGATGCTCCGCTTGGTACGCATGCTGTTGCTGTTGTCTGATCAGATAAAATGATTTCAACTTCAATTGTTGGATAGCCTCTAGAATCTAATATTAATCTTGGTAAAATATTTTGTATTATAGTACTCATGCTTGTGCTGCTTTTTTATTATTAATTAAATAGTTATAATATTTTATATGATATCTATTAAAAAATATAACCATAAAATGCGAAATATTTGGGATGAATTTGTATCTATCTCAAACAATGGCACCATTTTTCACAAACAATCCTTTTTAGCATACCATATTGAAAGAAAATTTACAAATCACTCTTTATTGTTTTATAATGTAAATAAATTAATTTGTGTCTTCCCTGCTATAGAATCTATGCTTTGTAAAGAAAAAATATTGCATTCTCATCCTGGTGCTAGTTTTGGTGGTTTAGTTGTTCGGGATGGAGTTACTTTTTCTATGTGTAATCGTATTCTTGATGCCCTTGAAAGTTATTGTAAAAAACAAAAAATTAAATCTATAATTATGATTAATACTCCTTTAATCTATTATAAAAAAAGAGACGAATCATTAAATTACCTTCTATCTTGGAAAAATTATGACATTGAAGAGCGCTATATATCACATTATGTTAGTCTTTCTAGTATTAAAAATCTTAAACAATTATTAAATAAAAGAAAGCAAAGATATTTAAAGGACATATTAATAAAAAAAGAATTTAATATAGTTCCTAGTAATAATTTTAATGCGTTTTATGATCTGTTGGTTAGTGCTAAAAAAGAGTTTAAAATTAAACCTACCCATTCTTTGGATGAATTAAAAAAACTACAACAGCTTTTTCCTGGCAGTATTAAGCTTCTGGTTTCTAAGAAAAACAATATTGTTGCTGGTGGTGTTGTCCTTTTTGTTGCAAATAAAAAAACATGTTTAGTTTTTTATAATGTAGTGAAGCAGCAATATAAAAAGTCTAATCTAGCTTTATTACAATTATATAATATTATGACTATTGCAAAACAACAAAAATATCAAACGCTTGATTTTGGGGTGTCGCACTCTCCGTCATCTTCTAACCCCTATAATCCGAAATTTAGCCTTATTAATTTTAAGGAACAGTTGGGAGCAAGGGGCGTTATGAGGATAGTTTATAAAAAAAACTTAAATGAATAAAAATTTTTTAAATATCAGCCTTACTTATGGGTTTGGCTTTGTTTTATTGAGGGGTCTTTCCTTTTTTTTGCTTCCATTATATACCAACCTATTAAATACGAGTGATGCTGGAATACTTTTTATCATTTATGCTCTTTTGGCGTTTTTAAATCCTGTTTATACTTTTGGTTTGGACTCAGCGTTATTAAAGTTTTTTAATTTCCAACAAACCTCACAAAAACGGACCATCTCTTCTTCTTTGTTTCCATTAATAATTTCTTCAGGATTTTTGTCTTTGATAATTTTTCTTATATCTTTTTTAAATATTCCCTTTTTAGGTGTTAATTATAATTGGCTGTGCTTTGTTGCCATTATTTTGTTTTTTGATTCTTTCTCGTCTCGGCTTATAATTGTTTTAAGGTTGCTTGAAAGACCTCTTTATTATTTGTTTGTTGGATTAATAAATATAGTTGGTTCTGTGAGTTTAAATGTTGTTTTTATATATATATTAGACCTGGGGGCTGTTGGTGCCGTTTATGCGCTTGTTTTAGTTTCTTTTGTACAATTTCTTTGTTTGTTGCCAATTTTAATAAAATACTTTAATTATAATAATTTTAACTATGGTGTATATAAAAAAATGTTGTTTTTTGGTCTTCCCTTTTTCCCCGCAGCAATATTATTTATTATTATGGGCGCGGTGGATCGGTGGCTTATAAAATATTTTCTTACATTAAACCACGTTGGTTTATATGGTGCTGGTTATAAAGTTGGTAGTCTTATTAGTATTTTAGTAATCGCCTTTAATCTTAATTGGCAGCCTTATTATTTAAAAAATTATAATCACCCTTTGTTTAAAGAAAATATAAAAAAAATTAGTCAAGTTTTTACTGTGTTTTTACTTTTTTTCTCCACGCTTATTTCTATTGGCTGGGAGGTAATGCTCAAAACAAATCTATTTGGTTATTATTTAATTGGAAAAGATTTTTGGCTGGGTGGTTTGGTTATCCCCTGGGTTGCTTTTGGTTATTTCTTTTATGGTTTATTTGTTTTACAAATGCCATCTATTTATATTTGTAATAAGCCTACCTGGTCTCCTGTGTTTTGGGGCACGGGGGCCCTAACAAACGTAATCTTGAATA
>Ga0187827_10008336_pt1 | contig 11273 bp, 9 predicted proteins | sample ETNtaG_39_FD_167969 | JGI IMG/M metagenome (GOLD analysis project Ga0187827, IMG submission 167969) | Marine microbial and viral communities from oxygen minimum zone, Eastern Pacific Ocean - ETNP2014_SV_150_PacBio MetaG (Illumina Assembly) | ecosystem: Environmental > Aquatic > Marine > Hypoxic... | reverse complement strand
GCTTCCGCTTCCCGCCGAGGGCGCGGTCCTGCTTGGCTGGGAGGATTACACTGGTAGGCCCACTGTGTTCTCTGGCGGCGAGATTGTGCAGCGCGGGTATCGTCTGACCGACCTGCCACCGGCCGGGCATTTCAAACTGGACTTGATACCGCTTGAGCCGGCACGGTTCTCCAATGGTGCCAGTGTACTCGGCTTTTTGCGTGAGATTCCCGGCAGCGAGCCTCGGCCCGGGCAGCCGTGGACTGTTTTCATGCTCTGGCGCGTTGACCAATTGTGGTTGCAGGACTACAAAGTGTTCACGCATCTGGTGGACGAGAGCGGCGCTAAGCACGCGCAGGTGGACGCGCCTGCGCTGCCGGTGGGGCAGCAGCGCGTCGGCGAGCACGCGATGAATCGCATCGAATTGATGGTGGGTGAGAGCCTGCCGGTGGATGGCCCACTGTTTCTGCATTTCGGCATGTACAATGACGCCCACAGCGCCGAGGTGCTCGATGCCTCCGGCGAGAGCGCGGCCACGTTGGGCATTATGCAGATTCGGGCGGGAGCGCAGCCATTGGCCGCCTGGGACGACCTCGTGCTAGTTGACCTGGTCATCCCTGATGAGTTCCAGCCGGGGCCGCCGCTTGAAGTTCTAGCCACCTGGCGCATTCTGAATGCCCCCGCAGAGGAGGTGAAATTGCGCTGGCGATTGATTTCTGATGACGGCGAGGTGGCATATGAAACCGAGATAGCAATCGTGCCCGGCCATGACACCATTTCTCTTCCAGCCGGTTTGCTGACCACCATGCAATACCGACTGCCTTTCGGCGCGGTGCTCGCATCCGGCGATTACGACCTGCGCGTAGCTGTCGTGTCGCATGATGGTAGACAGAGAGAAGGTCCTTTCAGTGCTGCTCTCAAGGTCTCGTCCCGGTCACGGCTCTTTTCCGTGCCGGAAATGCAGCATCGGGTGCAGGCAGATTTCAGCGGTCAGATGACGATGCTTGGCTACGACATTGCGCAGCATGAAGAGAGGGTTGACCTGACGCTGTACTGGCAAGCGCAGTATGAGATGGAGGTGGATTACAAATACTATGTGCATCTCTGGAGCGAGGGTCAAGTGGTGGCGCAGGTTGACGCCATGCCGCGGGGTAATCAATACCCGACTTCGTGGTGGGCAGTGGGGGAAGTGGTGAGAGAATCCGTGCAATTGACCCTGCCCGGATCTGGCGAATATGTGTTGACCACGGGTTTCTACGACCCTGTGGGCGGTGAGCGGTTGCCGGTCGTGTCGGTTGACGGGCAGGCGGATTCGCGCGAGTGGGTTGATATGCAGAGAGTGGAAATGCCCTGAGACTGACTTCGCATGAGGATTTGCTACTTCGGTGCGTTTGATCTTTGGTACGCCCGCAACAATTTCATCCGGCAAGCGCTGGAATCATCTGGCTGCCGCGTTTCTATTTGCAATGTGCCTCAAGCGTGGCCGACATACAGGAAAACTGTCCCTCTCATTATGCAATATCGACGTGTTTGGCGCGATTGCGACCTGATTCTGGTGGCTGAGTTCTGCCAGACCCTCGTGCCATTGGCGTGGCTGCTGGGTCGGCTGACCGGGCGGCCAGTCGTGTTTGATATGGTCATCGGATTGTATGAAGCCAGTGTGATCGAGCGACGCCGCCATGCTCGCAATGAGTTTGCGGCGAGGAAACTGTTTTATTTGGACAAAGCAGCCACTCATCTCGCAAATGCCATTCTCACTGGTACTACGGCTTATAAGGAATACGTTGCGGCCGATTTTGGCATTCCTGCTGAGAAAATACACCTGACTCCGTTGGGTGTGAATGACCACCTTTTTCGGCCTGGACTTGAACCGAGTTCGTCAGGGGGGAAGCTCACCGTCTTGTACCACGGCTCTTTTATTCCCAACCACGGTGTCGATATCATCATCAACGCTGCGGCTGCAGCCGGAAACGAATCTGCTATGTCATTTCGATTTATCGGTGATGGTGAAGGGAAAGCGCAGGCCATGGAATTGGCGGAGCGATTGAGAATATCGAACATAACATTTGTCTCCAAGGTCCCGTTTGAGTCGTTGCCTGCTCATATTGCCGAAGCCGACATTGTCCTCGGTGTTTTCGGTGACACGCCTCAGGCGAAGAAGGCCATGGCAAACAAGGTTCTTGAAGGACTTGCCATGCGGAAGTCTGTCATAACCGGTGATACGTTGAGCACGCGCGAAAATTTCGTGCATCGCGAACATCTGTGGATGACACCACTTGGTGATCCGGTTGCGCTGGCGCATGGACTGCAATCTCTGGCGGCGGATGAGAAGTTGCGCGCCAGGTTGGCCGAGCGGGGGCATCGACGCGTGATTGAGCGATTAACGCCGGCGGTAGTGGGGAAGCGATTGAAAGCAGAGTTGCAAATTTTGTCGGATCGTTGGCAGAAATGAATTTTCTCTACCTCACCAACTCCCGCCTGCCGGGCGAAAAAGCGCACGCTATTCAGATTATGAAGACGTGCGCGGCACTAGCCGCGCATGCAGATGTGCGCATCATCCACGCGCGGCGCTCCAATCGACCTTGGCTGCGCAGCGTTACCGATATGCGGGCCTTTTATGACCTTCCGCGTGATGTCTCGCGCCGGGCAATCCCCTCGTTGGATTTTTTCCACCTCGTGCCCCGTCTGTCGTTAGGGAGCTCGGGGGCCTACAGAATCGTTTTCGCGATTCAGATGTTGACTTATCATCTGGCGCTAATCCCGCTGTTGTTGAGGAGCAGAGCCGATGTTTATTACACACGCGACAGCTTGACGGCCGCGCTGTTAATTATGATCGGAAAGGATAAGACGGGAAAAGTGTTTTTCGAAGCGCATAGTTTTCCCAGCAGCCGGATGGGGCTGGCGCTGCAGCGCTGGCTGGTTCCCAGGCTGGATGGCCTGATTGGGTTGACCGAACTGCTGGTGCAGCGCTATCTTGAGCTGGCAATTCCACCACGCACAGTGGCGGTCATCGCGGATGCCGTGGATATCGACGCATTTGGTCGGCGTAGAAATGCTGAAGCCCGGCAAGAATTGGGAGTCGGGCAGAATGATTTTCTGGTAATGTATGTCGGTCAAATGTATGCATGGAAGGGGGTAGAAACTCTGGTGGAAGCGGCGGCGTTCCTGCCGGTCGATGCGCGCATCTGGCTGGTGGGCGGCACTCCGGAGGAGTTGCCGCGCATCGAGAAACTCGTGAGGGAACCCGGTGCCGGGCAAGTGAAACTGGTTGGATATGTCCCGCCAACGCAGATACCGACATATCTGGCAGCTGCCGACGTGCTGGCGCTGCCAAACAGTGGTCGGACGCCGGTTTCGCGCTATTACACTTCGCCGCTGAAGCTTTTTGAATATATGGCTGCCGAACGCCCAATCATCGCGTCTGACCTGCCGGCGCTCAGGGAAATCATAACTAACGAAGAGACTGCCCTGCTTGTGCCGCCCGATGATGCCAACGCCATCGCAGCTGCGGTTGAACGGTTGCGAGCCGATCCGGCGCTCGCGCGTCGGCTGGCGGTAAATGCGCGCCGCGCGGCAGCCGCCCACACGTGGGAGCAGCGGGCCATTCGTATACTTGAGTTAATCCAACGGGACGATGACCCTGTAAGTTTAAGGTTGGGAGCACAACCATGAAAATATCGTTGTCTCTTCTCACTAACCAATTGAGTCGCCTCTTTAGTAGCGATGTGGTTCATGTGCGAAATATGAAATTGCCTGCAAAGCATTTACGGCTTTGTGGAACAGAGTTTGAAGATGACCACTATTTTATTGATACCGCTGTGTCAGAGGCTGAGCGACTGGTTGAACACTTTGGGCTCAATCCCAGAAGTCGTATTTTGGATGTAGGATGCGGACCGGGTCGGCTGGCCATAGGCATATTGAATCAGGTTGGGCAAGTACAACATTACCAGGGTGTGGACATTGTTCGCAAAAGGATTAAATGGTGTCAACGGCACATAGCGCGACAACACCCCAACTTTCACTTCACCCACATTGACATCCACAATCCTCGCTACAATCCAAGTGGAAAACCATTAGATGCTGGTTTTCAATTTCCATTTAGTGATCGGCAGTTTGACATTATTTATCTTTTTTCAGTGTTTTCCCACATGACAAGTGATGAGGTGCATTTGTACATGGGCGAGTTTCAAAGGTTATTAGCTCCCTCGGGCAAAATGTTTTTGACGGCATTTGTTGAAGAGGCAGTGCCGGACATGACCATTAATCCAAAGGATTAATAGGAGAACCTGGAAGGGCCCTTTGCACTGTGTCCGGTATGGGAGGGGCTTTTTTGAAGCGCTGCTAAGCGAGCACCGTTTCAGAATTGATTGTATGCAGCGTGATTGGTCAGCTGATGGGCAGAACTGTTTGCACGTCTCTCGGAGTGATGAGATAGATCCAGACCAGAATATGGATCGCTTGTAAGATTAGCCAACCCCGCCCTCGAATGTTGTGGCCCTGTTTCAGCGTACATTGATCCTCACCGGAATCGTTGCCCTCGCGGCGCTGCTGCGCCTGTGGGGAATTGGTTCCGCCCCGCTGGCGCTGCAATACGATGAAGCGGTTAATGGACTGACGGCCGAGCGTATACTTGCGGGTGAACACCCCGGCCTGCTGATGCTGAAAGACGGACGCGAGCCTATTCATTTCTATCTGGTTGCGGCCTCCATCGCGGTGCTGGGTAAAACACCCGGGGCGCTGCGGCTGCCGTTTGTGCTGGGCAGCATCGGCCTCGTTCTTGCTGTGTGGCTGCTGGCGCGGGAGCTGTTCGGACGCAAGGTGGGCTGGCTGGCCGCATTGCTGTGCGCTGGCACGCTCTGGCCGGTGTATCTGGGGCGTTACGGAACGCGGTCGGTGCTTTTTGCGCTGGTCACAGCTCTGGCGCTTTTTTCGGCGGCGCGGGCATGGCGCTCTCGCGTAATTGGGTGGTGGGTTGTGGCCGGATTGCTGTTTGGAATCTCGTACTATACCTACCCGATCAATCTCTTTGTCTTGCCCGCTATCGTGCTGGTTCTTGCGGGCGCGGCGCTCTGGCGCAGCGACGCGGTGCGCGCAAACGGGCGCGAAATAGCTGTGATGATTGCAGTGACCGCGTTGCTGGCGCTCCCTATGTGGCTCTATCGGGGCGCTTCTCTCGCGCAATCATTTTCGCGGCCGCAACATTTGGCGGTGTTTTACGTCGGGCAAGGGCCGGCGGATTTCGTGAAGACGCTGGCAGCACAGACAGTGCTGGTGTTGCGCATGCTCTTTCTGCGCGGCGATGCAAACCCGCTGCACAACATCCCCGGTCGGCCGGTGTTTGATGCCGCCATGGCGCTACCTTTCTTCTGTGGGTTGGCCACGCTGACGCAGGCATGCTATCGCCGGCGCGGGATGGTCACCGCAGCATGGGCAGTGCTGTTTCTGTTGCCTACTTTTCTTTCGAAGAGCGCTCCGCATTTCTTGCGCGCGGTCGGCATTCTTCCCGTTCTTTTCGTTTTCCCAGCGCTGGGATTGCTGCACACGCACCGCTGGCTGCACCAGACCACCAACCGAGCAATGGCGAACCTGCTAGTGAGTGGGTTGATGGCGATCTCGGTCTTTGTCACCGCGCGCGACTTCCTTTTACGCGATTTCTTGAATAGTCCGTATGTGTACCGGGCTTACAATGGTGAGGAGACCTCGCTGGCGCTGCAAATCAACAGGCGTCTGGGCGTTGGCTGGACGGGCAGCAATCTGGCGGCGCGGTCCGGGCCTCCGAGGCACTCTGTCCACATCTGGGTGGACCCGGCTGTGTGGGACGGAAACCCTTATGCCCAATTTCTAGTGCCCGGGCAGCTGGATGAGCTTCCCGGCTTGCACACGCTTTCCTCCAGCGCAGAACTGTCGACCTCAGCAGGGGCGCTTTTCGTACACCCGCGAAACATGGCCTCATGGCTGCAGAAAATTCCGGCAGGAAGAACGGCGCGTGTGGAACCCGGGCCCTGGCTATTCGACCTGGGCACAGAGGCGGCGCAACGGTTGTACCATATCGTCTCGTGGTAGACGTGCAGGCAGTTGGATTCCTTGCCCAATTCACCGGCAGCCCTTGCCCTGAGGGATTCCTGGTTTATACTATGGATGCTTGTAATCCGGTGCAATTCCGGCCCTCGCGGCGGGATTTTATGAGGTTGTGTTCATGAGCAAACGCGCGCAAATGCGCGCCCGCCAGCAACAGCGTAAACGCAGACGCCGCCTGACCACCGTCGGGGTGGTCGCGGTCGTCGCAGTGGCGCTGGCTGCGCTCGTCATTCGCCAGAACAGCAAACCGGTGGGAGAAATCGTGACCGTGGAAAGCACTGTACCCGCATATGCAGACGGGAAAGCGCTTGGGTCAATAGATGCGCCCGTACTGATACAGGATTTCTCCAATTTCACCTGACTACACTGCCGCACATTGGCCACGGGCGCGGCGCGCCTGATTGAAGAAAATTACATCGAAAGCGGGCAGGTGCGTTACGAATATTACTACGTCACTTTCAACCAACCTGCCGGGAAGCTTGCGGCCGAGGCGGCCGAATGCGCGAATTCGCAAGGTTCTTTCTGGCCATATCACGACATTCTGTATGCCAACCAGACTCGGAGCAGTGACCAGTATTCCGAGCCGCGCTTGCTGGCCTTCGCAGACACGCTGAACCTCGATAGTAATGAGTTTCGCAGCTGCCTGCGGGGCGGGCAATCGCGGGGGGTGGTGCAGGAGGACGTCGACCTAGCTTCCCAGATGGGGGTCAAAGCGACCCCGACTCTGTTCATCAACGGCGAGAAGGTAGAGGGCGCACAGCTATTCGAGGTTTATCGAGAGGTGATTGAACGCGAACTGGCGCAAGCCCAATCGTAGTGCGGTGCGCTTTATGAGTCGGTTTTTATCCGGGTTGCACAGGAGTAACTGATGAGGTATTTAACCACCACAGTGCCCGAAGGCGGCATGATAACCACCGTCAATGGCAAGTTGCGCGTGCCCGACAACCCGGTCCTTCCATTCATCGAGGGTGACGGCATCGGTCCGGATATATGGCGGGCATCGCAGCGCATACTTGATGCCGCGGTTGCGCGCGCATGTGGCGGAGACCGCAAAATAGCATGGATGGAAGTGTTCGCCGGGCAGAAAGCCTTCGACCGCTTTGGCGAGTGGCTGCCGGATGAGACCGAGCAGGCCTTCCGGGAGTTTCTGGTGGGCATCAAAGGCCCGCTCACTACGCCGGTGGGCGGCGGCATTCGCTCGCTCAATGTGGCCCTGCGGCAATTGCTCGATCTTTACGTTTGCCTGCGCCCGGTGCGCTGGTTCGAGGGGGTGCCCTCGCCGGTGAATAATCCGCAATGGGTAGACATGCTCATCTTCCGTGAAAACACGGAGGACATCTATGCCGGCATCGAATTCGAGGAAGGCACTGCAGAGGCTGCTCGTTTCAATCAGCTTTTCAAACAGGCTTTCCCGGAGCTGCACAAAAAGATTCGTTTTCCCGAGAACAGCGGTATTGGCATAAAGCCTGTCTCGCGTGAAGGCACTGAGCGACTGGTGCGCGCGGCCATCCGCTACGCGATTGAGAACGGTCGCGAGAGCGTCACTCTGGTGCACAAGGGAAATATCATGAAGTTCACCGAAGGGGCATTCCGCAGTTGGGGTTATGAATTGGCCGAGCGCGAGTTTGGCGCGGAGACCTACACATGGGAACAGTGGGAGCACACCAAAGCTGTCGAGGGTGAGCCGGCAGCCAATGAGGAACAGCGCGCAGCCCTCGAGGCCGGCCGCATCCTGATCAAAGACGCGATTGCCGACATCACCTTGCAACAGGTGCTCACCCGACCGCGTGAGTTCGATGTGATTGCCACCATGAATCTGAACGGCGATTATCTCTCTGACGCGCTGGCAGCGCAGGTGGGGGGGATTGGCATTGCGCCGGGCGGCAACATTAATTACACCACTGGCGCAGCGATTTTCGAGGCCACGCACGGTACTGCGCCCAAATATGCGGATCAGGATAAAGTGAACCCCGGATCAGTCACTCTCTCTGGTGAGATGATGTTGCGCTATATTGGCTGGACAGAAGCTGCCGATTTGGTGATTAAAGGCATGAGTGCTACCATTAAATCTAATACTGTTACCTACGATTTTCACAGGCTAATGGAAGGGGCGACGCTTCTCAAATGTTCTGAATTTGGTGATGCCGTAATTGCGAATATGGGTTAGTTGCTTCACGGTCAAGACAACTATTTGCTTATGGACATTGTACAACGCTCAGTGATGGCGGTGGCTGCTATTGCCATCTTAGTGATTGGTGGTGGCTTTGCTCTAGCGTTTGCCTCATATCAGGCCAACCGATTGATAATTGCGGTAGGTTCCGCTCCACGGCCTGACCTTGTTGCACAAGGAGGTCACGAGTTAGGGCTTGGACAGACCATGCGGAGAGACAGGTGGTGGTTTGAACCTCTCTGGACTGGCTTAGGATTTCTATCATTTGTGGTTTATGCCAACTGGGCTGCATTTCAAGGTGCAAGTTATTGGTATGGTTCGTATCTCTCCCCGTTGTACTCTCCGGTTCTGTTCGTTGATATTTCGCGAGTGGGAGCTGCTCCTGTAGGGCACGCGTGGTTTGGTGTATGGCCTGCCTGGATTAGTCAGATTTGGCCACCTTTCTTTCCAACTTCACCAGCTTGGTTGATCTTGGCCGGTCCTCTAGCATTTCGGCTGACTTGCTATTACTACCGCAAGTTTTATTACCGTTCATATTTCATGAGTCCGCCTGCATGTGCAGTTGGTGCGTTTAGTACTAAGCCAGTACAGTACAAGGGCGAAACGTCGCTATTCATATTTCACAATCTGCATCGCTACACTTGGTATGTAGCATGTGGGTATATCGCCATTCTGTCATGGGATGCATTTGTGTCATTTTGGGAGGGTGGTGATGTTTTTACGGGACGATTTGGCGTAGGTGTTGGATCGATTGTTTTATTACTCAATCCTATACTATTGGCGTTGTACACATTTGGTTGTCATTCTTGCAGGCATTTGGTAGGTGGGGGAATTAATCGTTTTTCTGGCAGCCTTGTTGTCCGCACTAGGTTCAATCTGTGGAAGAGGGTTTCATGGTTAAACCAGAGACACATGTTATTTGCTTGGCTAAGCATGGTATGGGTGGGATTCGCCGACTTTTATGTTCGGGCGTGCTCCATGGGTATCATAAATGACATTAACACGTGGTAAAGACTGCAAGCGATGAGCGAAAGAATTTCTTCCATCCAGACCTTCGACCACGACGTGGTGGTAATCGGCGCAGGTGGAGCTGGGCTTCGGGCGGCTATAGAGTGCTCCTCTCAGGGGCTTGACACAGCGGTGGTCTGCAAGTCTCTTCTGGGAAAGGCACACACTGTCATGGCGGAGGGTGGCGCTGCGGCTGCTTTAGGTCACATTGATCCGCGTGATAACTGGAAGGTTCATTTTCGAGACACGATGCGCGGCGGCAAGTTCTTGAACCATTGGCGCATGGCTGAGCTGCACGCACGTTGTTCCTCCGAGTGCATTCGGGAGCTAGAGGAATGGGGTGCCGTTTTTGACCGCAACCCAGACGGGTACATCAACCAACGCCCGTTTGGTGGACACCGCTACTCGCGGCTTGCGCATACAGGCGACCGCACTGGTCTCGAGATCCTTCGTACTCTTCAGGATCATGGCATACATCAGGGGATTCACGTGCATCAGGAGTGTACTGCGCTCAGGCTGCTGAAGGAATCCGACCGAATCAGTGGTGTGTTTGGGTATTGGCGGGATTCCGGACGGTTTGTAGTCTTCAGGGCGAAGGCAGTGGTGATGGCGACCGGTGGTGCTGGCAAGTGCTGGCGGATCACCAGCAATTCTTGGGAGTACACCGGGGATGGTATGGAGATGGCCTATACCGCCGGTGCTGAGCTCATCGACATGGAATTTACCCAGTTCCACCCGACTGGAATGGTCTGGCCACTAAGCGTCAGGGGCATCCTGGTTACTGAAGGTGTACGTGGTGAAGGCGGAATCCTTCTCAACAGTGAAGGAGAGAGGTTCATGTTTCGCTACACTCCGGATCGTTTCAGAGATGAGACTGCAGCGTCCCCGGAGGAAACGCATCGTTGGCTGGAGGGCAACAAGCGTGCACGGAGACCCCCTGAGCTGCTGACACGCGACGTGGTTGCCAAGGCCATTCTGGAAGAAGTTGATGCAGGACACGGATCTCCCCATGGCGGTGCGTTCCTAGACATCGCGGGCCAGAGAGATGCTGAACTCATCAAGCGCAAGCTTCCTAGTATGTACCATCAATTTAGGGAACTTGCAGAGGTGGACATCACTAAGGAGAGAATGGAGGTCGGACCGACGCTTCATTACATGATGGGCGGTATTGCTGTGGATGGAGAGACGCAGATGACTACCGTGTCAGGTCTGTTCGCGTGCGGTGAGTGCACCGGTGGAATGCATGGTGCAAATCGATTGGGTGGAAACTCGCTCAGTGATCTTCTCGTGTTTGGCCGGCTGGCGGGTAGGGGGGTCGGAGTATATGTGGGCGGACTGGCGGACAGCCCGCAGGTGTTTTCTGACCAGGTTGAGCAGGCGCGCCGCGATGCGGTCGCACCATTAAACCGTGATGATGGCGCGAATCCTTACTTGGTACATGAAGAACTTCAGGACATTATGAACAAGGACTGCAATATAGTGCGCAGCGGGGATGGTCTTGAGCGAGCCATCGTAGAGCTTGACAAACTTAAGGAAAAAGCGAGTCGTATCCAAGTGTCTGGTGCGAGTCAATATAACCCAGCATGGCATGAGGCCCTTTCTCTGGGGTCGATGATAGTTGTTGCTGAGGCGGTTGTACGAGCTGCGTTGGTGCGTCAAGAAAGTCGCGGTGCCCACACACGTCTGGATTTTGAGGGCGAGCATGATGAATGGGGCAAGGTGAATGTGGTGGTTCGCAAGAATTCTGATGGTTCCATGGGCGTTAGCAAAGTGGAACGCGGGATACCCCCAGACCATCTTGCGGCAATCGCCTACTCTAGTCTTGATTCTTTCGAGGATGGGGTACATGTCTGAGTACATTTTCCAAATCTGGAGAGGGGATTCTTCGGGCGGTGAATTCGTCGACTATTTAACTGAAGTCGATGATGGCATGGTCGTGCTTGACGTTCTACATCGCATTCAAGCTCATCAAGCTGGTGATATGGCTGTGCGTTGGAACTGTAAGGCTGGCAAATGCGGCTCCTGTGGCATGGAAATC
>Ga0187827_10008335_pt1 | contig 11275 bp, 10 predicted proteins | sample ETNtaG_39_FD_167969 | JGI IMG/M metagenome (GOLD analysis project Ga0187827, IMG submission 167969) | Marine microbial and viral communities from oxygen minimum zone, Eastern Pacific Ocean - ETNP2014_SV_150_PacBio MetaG (Illumina Assembly) | ecosystem: Environmental > Aquatic > Marine > Hypoxic... | reverse complement strand
CGCATAGATAAGTGCTAACCGACGATATAGCGCTTCTGAAAAAGTAGCGCCCTCGTAACGACATTAGCGACATATGAGTTAATTATACTAATTGTGAATAGCGCGACACCTATTTGAAAACTATCTTCAAGATTACCACAGGTAGAAGAAGTCACAGGAAAGAGGTGAACATGCTTTTAAAACCAAAACACATCGCGTTATTGTTCACGCTGGCAATTGCAGTATCTGCAATGGGATAAGCACGAAGGCGTTTCAACATGGAAACGCCCTTCGAAAGCGATCTTAAGTCGCAGTGTTTCTTGCTAGACGTGACGTAGGATTCTTTAGGTTAACGTTTAAAAAACTCAAAGCTTAGCGGGTACACCCACAACTCCCCTTTGTTCGCTTTGACTGCTGCCACGATAGCAAAGACGATGTTCATTAATCCAAGAGCGATGAAGCCTAGCGCTCCTATGATAATCAGCGTCAAGACAAAACAAATAACAGAGTAAATGAGCAAGCTTATTAACCAATTCGCTGTCACCCTGCCGTGCTGATTGATGTCTTCGTTTTGATCTTTGTGAGCAATCCATAGCACGATAGGCAATATGATACCTAAGCCAGGTATAATGAAACTGGATAACTGAGAAACATGAATGAGTGTACAGTAGCTTCGAGCGTTCAAGCCCCAGTAGAGTGGTTCTTCCGTTGACATTACTATTCCTTAAAATCTACACAGGTTTAATTTGATAGATGTAAGCATCTATCGCCGTACCGGAACCTAATGTACCAGAAACATCAACATGTTCGTATTGTTCGCCCCAAAATTCATCTGGCTTTAATTAAATTTCTCAAACCTTCGAATATCCAGACCACACCTCAACGTTCGTGTTATCAAAAACGTAATACCAGTCCGCATAGTTAATTACCCACTCAGCGAGATTTAAAATGTTCCTAATCGCGGCGTGTTACCCTAGGCATAGCGGTTCTACATCAAGGCAACACAACAAAGAGTACGAACATTTTATAAGGCGAGAGGTGAAATTATCGCTGATTAAAATGGAGGGACTTTCAAATTTGTTTTACAAAAGCAACACAGCGTTACACAATGCTAGAGCATGTCTATGTGAACGTCGATTCACGTAAAAAACACAATAATTAAAGGACAAAGTATGCTCAATCACAAACGTACTCTGATAGCAGCATTGGTAAGCGTTTCGCTTATGGGGTGTGGCGAAAGTACAACACAGACAGAAACTAAACCACAACTCACTGCACAAGACGCCAAGCAGTTTTTAACACAGGCGCAAAATGATATTGCAAAAATGCAAGTTCCTGCCGCGCACGCCGAGTGGAGCTACGCCACGAATATCAATTTCGATACAGCAGCAGTCAGTGCTTACTTTAATGAAGTGCTTTCTACCAAGGTTGCAAAGTTAGCTAAAGAAGCGGCGAAATTTAACGATGTAGACGTAGATGCCGACACCCGCAGACAGCTTGATCTACTAAAAAATAGTTTAACAATGCCGCCGCCGGCAGATGCGGAAAAAGCAGAGCGGCTTGCAAAAATTGGTTCTGACTTAAGTGCCATGTACGGCTCTGGTGAGTATTGCAGCGAAGATGGTACGTGCAAAAGCTTGGTTGAAATGAGCTCTGAAATGGCCACCCTACGCGATGCTGACAAGCTACTAGAATATTGGACAGGCTGGCGTGAAGTATCTAAACCAATGGCAGGACTCTATGCAGAACAAGTATCGCTTGCCAATGAAGGCGCTGAAGAGCTAGGTTTTGAAAACGTCAGCGCCTTGTGGCGTGGAAAGTACGATATGCCAGCAGATGAATTTCCCAAGGAATTGGATCGCTTATGGACGCAAGTAGAGCCTTTCTACGAGTCACTACATTGCCATGTGCGCGCTAAGCTAGGTGAACACTATGGCGAAGACGTAGTACCTCAAGACAAACCGATCCCAGCCCATTTATTAGGTAACATGTGGGCACAGTCGTGGGGGAATATTTACGATATCGTTAAACCTCAGCAAGAAATGAAAGTTCCTGATGTTACAGGCGCATTAGCTGAACAGGGGTATGACGAAATCGCCATGGTTAAACAAGCAGAATCATTTTTCTCATCGCTTGGCTTTGAAGAACTTCCAGATACCTTTTGGGAACGCTCTATGTTTCAAAAGCCTGAAGGCCGTGACGTTCAGTGTCATGCCTCTGCGTGGGATTTAGATGACAAAGACGATCTTCGTATAAAGATGTGTATTCAAAAGACTGGCGAAGAATTTAACGTTATTCACCACGAATTAGGTCACAACTACTATCAACGCGCTTATAAAGACCAACCACTTCTTTACCGTGGTTCGGCAAACGACGGCTTCCACGAGGCTATTGGCGACACCATCGCTTTATCAATAACACCTAAGTACCTTAAGCAAATCGAGTTAATTGATGAGATCCCAGACGCATCAAACGATATCGGTATGTTAATGCAAGTTGCGTTAGACAAGATTGCCTTCATTCCCTTTGGTCTGATGGTTGACCAATGGCGCTGGAAAGTGATGTCAGGTGAAGTAACACCTGAACAATACAATCAACTATGGTGGGAATTGAGAGAAAAGTATCAGGGTGTGATGGCTCCTGTTGAGCGCAGCGCCGACGCATTTGATCCGGGTGCAAAGTATCACGTGCCTGCTAACGTACCTTATACACGCTATTTCCTAGCGCATATCCTTCAATTCCAATTCCATAAAGCACTGTGTGACATTGCAGGTGATGAGGGCCCGCTTAACCGTTGTTCTATCTACGGCAGTGAAGAAGCCGGTAAAGCACTTAACGAAATGCTAGAGATGGGTATGAGCCAACCTTGGCAAAATGCGTTAGAAACACTGACAGGCTCACCGCAAATGGATGCCAGTACTATCGCTGACTACTTTGCGCCACTAAAAACGTGGTTAGATGAGCAAAATGCTACACGCCAGTGCGGCTGGTAACTATCTCCCGTTATGATTAGTCACTGACTAACATAATTTATGCAGTCCCAAAAGCCTCGAATTTCGAGGCTTTTTTTTAAACTTTTGTACCATTGTAAGAGCGGTAGATTAGCGTAACGTTAGTGTATAAATTTTATGTAATTTTTGATTATATTATGCGCACCCTGTTGGTACTTTCGCTTTTCATAGTTTTTGCTGCAACTTGCAGCCTATCTGCACGCGCGCAACCTATTGCCCCAGCGTTTCATTCCTACAATATGGATAGTGGTATCGCCCACGTATCCATTTCAGATATTGCGGAAGATAAGTATGGTTTTCTGTGGTTGGCATCGCAGTCTGGTGTCGATAAATTTGACGGCTATACATTTCGAAACTTCGGCTTGTGGGGTGAAGACAAGTCAACAGGCCTCCAAACCCTCTTCGCCCTTCAGATAGAGGCAAGCTTAGACGGTCAATACCTGTGGGTGGGGACATACAGCGGGCTGAGCCGTATAGATGTTGATACTGAGTCGTTCAAGCACTACACGTTACCGGCGTCAGAGCCTTTCAATAAACAGGTAATTAATAGGATCAAGACCACCCACAATGGCCAGCTTTGGATAGTCTCTGAGCGAAACCTTTACACATACTCTCCAGAATCAGACAGTGTAGAACTGGTCAGCTACCTTCCCAGTACCACGAGTACGCTGACAGACATAGAACTTATCGGTAACACGCTTTATGTCACTTCCACCTCAGGCCTTTATAAACTTGATCCGTTTAAGAAGTCTCTTGAGTTAGTGGCTTTTGAAAACATGAACTTTACTCGACTGGTGGCAGCAGAAAAATCTCAATTCTGGTTGGGTACCGCTACCCACGGCGCATGTTTGTTCAATCCCGACGAGCAAAGCACTATCATCGACAAAAGCTGTACCTCTGAAACTCACGGATTATCTGATAACTACGTTACAGACATCTTATTAAAGGACAACGGTGATATATGGGTTTCTACTCAGCGTGGGCTGAATATTTTAACGTCACATAACCCTAACTCTGTGCTGCGTGCCCCGATTAACGAGAAAGATGCGGCCAAAGAGAGAATTTCAAGCCTTTATCAAACGAAAGCTGGGCTGGTTGTCGTTGGTACCAGAGACGATGGGTTTGCGATCAGTAACCCTCTGCTTAGCAACTTCTACTCTCAGGAAATAGGCGAAGGACGAATCATCTCCTCTTTATCGAATTACAAAGATAACCAAGTATGGGTAGCGAACGAAAAGGGCCTTTGGCTTTACGACACGATAAGTAAAACTCAACAAGGCCCATTTACTTCCAATGGTGCAATAGCGAGTAGCGAAGACACTAACGATAAGCTGTTAAGCGTGTTTTATCATACAAAGAGCGATGCATTATGGGTAACCACACGCACAGGCCTCGCCAAACTGAACCCCCAGACCAGAAACCTAGAATTTGTTGCGCTGAATGGTAAGTCGGGTTACAGCATTAATATCGATGATGACGGAGACATTTGGTATGGCGGCTACAGCGATGGGCTGTTTGTATATCGCCCGTCAGAAGATAGGGTAATAAAGCAATGGCCATTGTCGCTGACAACGAGAATTGTTTTGGACGACAATGAAAACGCATGGTTAAGTACGGTATCCGGTTTATTTGTTGCGAATAAACTGACTGGAGACTTAACCAGCGTCAGTGAGTTTACGGACAAGATTTCAGATCAAACTGTAGTGACGTGGATTTCTCAGTCGAAACGCGGTGGTTATTGGATTGGAACGCAAGCAGCTGGACTCTTCTTTATGTCTAAAGAAGGCAGTGATTTGTCAACGATTAAAGTGACACAAATTAAGCCTGAAAGTCGATTGAGCAATGTATCCATCGGGGCAATTGTTGAAGATGACGAATATGGGCTTTGGATCTCTACAATTGAAGGGATTGCGTATTTAGCACCTGACTTGTCTACCCTTTCTTATTTCGGTGCAGAAAACGGCGCACTGTCTACGGGTTACTATATTGGCTCTGTCACCGTAACTGAAAATAACACAATAATGTTTGGTGGAGCGGAAGGCGTAACACAATTTACCCCTTCACAAGTAGCAAATGTAAAGTGGTCACCTGGAGTGCACCTCACAAACGTTGAAACGGTGAGTAGGAACGAGCAAAACGGAACAACCTATCAGCAAAGACAGCGCCTAGACGAGGTAATCGAACTTAAACATAACGATATTGCGCTCACGATTGAATTTGCCGCCACTGATTATATGAATGCAAACGAACTTAGGTATGCCTATAAACTCGCAGACTTTGAGAACAGCTGGCGCTTTACTGACTACAAGACAAGAACGGCCACCTACACCAACTTGGACCCAGGGCGCTACCGCTTCACTGTTAAAGCTATAAATCAAGAGAATGAATGGAGCACCAATGCAGCGCAACTTGAAATAGTTGTAGTTCCACCGTGGTGGGATAAGCCTATATGGCGTGTGGCGATTACCCTGCTAGGCATGCTGTTGATTTCATCGATGGTGTGGTTGAGGATAGCGTCGTTGAAAAAGCGCTCTGCTGAACTTGCACTAAAAGTTGAGGAAAAAACCCGAGACTTAGAAGCGGTCGTAGAAAAGTTAACGCAGCTTTCAACTCAGGACGCATTGACGGGTCTCAAAAATCGTCGCTACTTTACACAAAGAGCCAAGGCAGCATGGCAAAATTATAAACGCCATAATCATACTTTCTCCCTGCTAATTGTTGATATTGATTTCTTTAAGCGTATTAACGATGAATACGGTCATCATGTGGGCGACACAGTACTGGTCAAAATAGCTAGGATCCTGGAAGATAGTTTAAGAGAAAGTGACGTTATTGCGCGATGGGGCGGTGAGGAATTTCTTATATTGCTGCCTTCATTAAAGGTTCAAGAAGCATTTTGGGTGGCAGAAAAGCTACGTAAAACTGTCGCGGATTACGAAATCGATGCTCCCCCCTACTCTGTATCGGCTACCATAACCTGTGGTGTAGCGGATATACGAGATTACAATAGCGTCGAGGCTTGCATTCACGCTATCGATAAAAAGCTATATGTCGGCAAAGAATCAGGCCGAAATGCGGTGATAAAATAGCCGCTGGCTGTTCATCGTACCCTTTAGTTTCTCCCCCCCATTGCATTGCCGTTTAAACGGCAATGCATGCAGGCAAACGTTTTGTCATGCATTTTATCGCAGTAATTGATCGCTTTCCTTTTTACCCGCCTATGTATAGTGAATTCTTAAGTAGCTTAAGATGAGCGAAATCACCCACAAGGAGGATGAAAACATGGCAAATGTATTAGTAATTGGCGCATCAGGCCAAATTGGTAAGCAAGCAACAGTGAAATTGTTGGATGCTGGTCACAAAGTCGTAGCGCCAGTAAGAAGCCCAGACAAACTGTCAGATATCCAAAATGCCAACCTCACAGTGGTTGAGCAGGATTTAGAAAAAGATTTTTCAGCACACTTTGAAGGTGTGGACGTTGCGGTATTCACAGCGGGTTCAGGCGGTAGCACCGGCGCAGATAAAACACTTATGATTGATCTTTGGGCGGCCCGCAACGCGGTTAACTATGCAAAAGCGGCGGGTACACCCAAATTTGTTATGGTTAGTTCTATTGGTGCAGACGATCCTGACGCCGTGGAGTCAGCAATAAAACCATATTTGGTTGCCAAACACATGGCCGACGAGCATTTAATTAATAGCGGCTTACATCACGTAATTCTTCGACCTGGCACTTTATTAAATGAACCGGGCACGCATTTAGTACGAACCGATATGCCAAGCAATAGGGACGATGCTGTAATACCAAGAGAAGATGTAGCGACAGCTATTGTCGAAAGCGTTGCAAGAGAAAGTAATGCTGACTTGATCACCTATTTATTTAAAGGTGATACACCAATTTCCCATATTTTCTAGGTGATCGACGCCCTCTCATTTGCCGATGCGTTATCGTGTCTATCCAAGTTAGAGAGGGCTTACTTTTTGCTTCGGTCGCCGGTTTGTATACTGCTGACTTAGGTGGTGCCCAGAATAGGCAGTATCACGCACTCAATATGTGCCTACTTAGAGATTAGAGATGATTACCTACGGTATCAATGACTGGCTAACCCAGTTGCCATTTCCGTCTTTTTGATGCCACTCTCGACTTTGAGGGTTACCTCTCAAATTCAGATAATCTACACTATCAATAGCCAGCATGATCACGCAAAAGTGAGGTGGAACTACACCAAAATCCCCTTCAACCTGTAGTGCCGAACCATCGTTTCTTGGTGTGCCTGGCTCGCCCCATAAAAACTGCTTTTTGCCCGCATCTGACAATTTATTCCAGTGCTCAATAACTAAGTCAGCATCTTGATGTAACGTTATTATCGTTGCAGTACAAGAGAAGCGATATTGCTCCCTGGTTTTAGAAAAATACCAACACACCTGCGAGTGAGGATTCTGGCCAAGCTGGTCATATTTATCTGAGCGGGTGTCAGAAATAACCACCAGTTGGTTGTCGTCGGTGATCCCTCTAAAAACCACGGTACGGCAGTACGGTACACCACTACCGTCCACAGTAGCTAACTGAAAGTAACGACTTTCTGGCATACTGCGGGTTTGGTGAAGACTCTTTGTCAACCCTTGTCGCCACTGGGGCATAACCACCTCCGGGAGTAAAAACGCCTATGCTTACCGCTACGCGGCTCTCTTCTTGGCGGCTAAAGCAAACAGCGTGTAGAAGTTTTTCGTGGTAATTTCCGCTAGTTCTTTTACCGTCACGCCTTTAAGCTCAGCAATAAATTCTGCCACTTCTACCACGTAACCTGGCTGGTTTTGTTTACCGCGATGAGGAACTGGCGCAAGCCATGGTGAGTCAGTTTCAATAAGTAGTCGCTCTAAAGGGATCGCTTTTACCACTTCACGCAATTCATCTGCTGAATTAAAGGTTACGATGCCTGAAATAGAGATATAGAAGTCCATCTCTATTGCTGCCAGCGCCATGTCTAATGACTCAGTAAAGCAGTGCAAAACACCTTTGGTGTGCGCAGCTTTGTGTTGGCGAAGTAAGTTAATGGTGTCTTCCCTTGCATCCCGCGTATGAATAATTAATGGCTTTTTAGTTTCGTTAGCTACTTTGATGTGGTCGACGAAAGATGTTAGCTGGACTTCTTTACTTTCCGGGCTATAAAAATAATCCAGCCCAGTTTCGCCAATGGCTACAACTTCTTCACGCTGCGCTTTCTCTAGCAGTTCCTCATAGCTACACGCTTCATCTTGATGTAGTGGGTGCACCCCACAAGATACTGATACATCTTCAAACTGACTTACAGCTGCTAACATGCTGTCGTAATCACCAACAGATACGCACACACAAAGGAAGTGTTCAACACCTCGGGTTCTTGCGAAATTTAAGGTTTCAGCCAGCTCTTCTGGCCCTTGCTTAAGTCGGTCTAAGTGACAATGAGAATCTACGAACAAACTACACCTGTTTTAAAAAATTGCTGTCGGACAAAAGGGCTTCGACAAGCCAGCGTTTGCCTATTAACGTTGAAATTGTTTTAGTAACCCAAAAAGTACCATTGATTTGTTTACACCAGCGTGCTGCAGCGTTTTTACCGCATCAACACACGCTTCATAGCGTTTAAAATCAACAGCCTGTTGACGTTTCATGTATTCGTCATGGGCCATCTGTTGACACCACAATGCGATTTGAGGCGCATTGTCCTGCCACTTATTCGCAAGCGTTTGTACTTGCAAATTTGCATCGCCTGCTAAGAGCGCTTGCATACCATCGCTAAAATTGCGATAGCTAATGTCTTCTTCACCACTGAGGGCCTCTTCTACGCGAAGTGGGGCATAGCCATAGGCAGCCAGCAATGCCTCACTTGCATCTTCTACGCCCTTAGTGTTTAAGTAGTTCAAACTGTCTGACACTGACGGGAGCGAGAGTATCTGCCGTTCACATCGACTTAATATGGTCGGCATAATTTTATTGATACTGTCAGTGATCAGCAGCAAGAAGGTATTATTTGTGGGTTCTTCCAAGGTTTTCAACAGTGCATTAGCTGCCGCTTCCGTCATGGTATCGGCACGAGGGATCAACAACACTTTATTGCCTCCCATTTGCGCAGTACCTGAAAGCTTGGCTATGCCTTCACGAATCTTATCCACCCCTAATTGCTTTTCACTTTCTAAAACATGAAAGTCTGGGTGGTTTCCAGCTTGCCTCAAATGGCAACTTTGACACTGTTCACATGGCCCATTTATGCTTGGCTGCTTACACAATAGCGCATTGCTTAACCCTAACGCGAGTTGGTATTTTCCAATTCCCTTTGGTCCTGTCAGCAATAAACCATGGTGTAGTTTCTTTGCCATATATCGCGACATTAACGTCGAGAACGTTGTAGCAAACCAAGGCATTACTTGCATTAGCCTTTCCCCTGCTGGCTTTCGTTTCGCGCCATGTTACTGCTTTCGCTACTTGTGTTCGTCACATAGTCATTGATAACCGCAATCACGTCTTGATGAACCTTTTCCATAGGCTGCATTGCACTGACCACGACGATAGATTCATCTTGCTTAGCAAGAGACAAGTATTTAGCACGGGTTCGCTCGAAAAAGGCGAGCCCCGCTTGCTCAATGCGGTCAAGCTCCCCTCGCCCACGGGCGCGCTCTAGTCCAACCGCAGGCTCGACATCCAAATATAGGGTCAAATCTGGCTTAAACCCTTTAAGGGCGATATCGCTGATGGCCGACATTGTTTTTCCACTGACGCCCCTACCACCGCCTTGATAGGCTTGAGATGACAGGTCGTGTCTGTCACCTACCACCCACGCACCAGCATCAAGTGAAGGTAAGATTTTATTGGTAAGTAATTGCACACGAGCCGCATACATAAGAAGTAGTTCAGTCTCCTCACTCACGGTCTCATCCCAGTCGTGTTTTACACATTCTCGAATGGCCTCTGCCATCGGTGTGCCGCCTGGCTCACGAGTTTGCTCAACGCGCTTTCCTGCACCTTTTAATGCTTGAACAATCAGCCCAATCACTGAGCTTTTTCCTGCCCCTTCAAGGCCTTCAACTACAATAAACTTTCCGCGCATTACTTTTTAAACTCTGTTTTTATTTAGCTATAACGTATCGGTTGTCTGCATCAATACGGCTATCGTTTTAACTGGTATTTTCGCACAGCTGCATTGTGTTCAGCTAGTGTCGTAGAAAATTGATGGCTGCCATCGCCCTTCGCCACAAAATAGAGTGCATCCGTTGTCAGTGGGTGCAACGCAGCGTGAATGGCGGCCTTGCCTGCCATCGCGATAGGCGTAGGTGGGAGCCCTTTAATAACATAGGTATTGTAAGGCGTTGCTGTTCGCAAGTGCTTACGGGTAATGTTTCCGTCAAACGTAGGACCGATACCATAAATCACGGTGGGATCAGTTTGAAGACGCATATTTCTGTTTAGCCTATTGACGAAAACGCCTGAAATCATGTCACGTTCCGCAGGCACAGCCGTTTCTTTTTCAATGATACTCGCTAAGATAAGAGCCTCGTAAGGTGTGGCTAACGGCAGTTCGGCATCCCGTAATTCCCATTCGCTAGAGACAAAGTCAATTAGCGCGCGGTGTGCTCTTTTCAATACCTCGCTTGCGGTTGTGCCTTTGGTAAAGAAATACGTATCAGCCAAATATACGCCCTCTGTCTGCGAAACGTTTTCGCAACACCAATCTACGCCATTATCCTGAGTGAGCTGGTTTAATTTCCCTTCGTTTAAATCAAACACCAAATCAGTGTTTTGTTTAAGCGCCTCAAGCCACTGTGCAAGGGTTAGCCCTTCGACTAAACTCACTGCGAAGAGATGCTCATCGCCCTCAGTAAACAAGGTAAACACATCTACTAGTGACTGCCCTGGGCGCAGCATGTAGGTGCCAGACTTAACAGACGTACTGCCTGCAAAGAATTTGAGCCACACCTTAGCAACAAAGGGCGACACATCGGTCATGCCTATTTTACGCAAGTGTTTCACGGTACGATAAGCGTTACTGCCGCTCTCTATCGTAAATAAGGTTTCACTTTTTAATGCTAGTTCATCGGTAACCTTGCTCGAGACATACATTACGCCAGAGGCTGCCCCAACAACGGCAAGCATGAAAAGAGATAATAGAATAACAATTACCCGCTTCATGCTTGAACTTCCCCTTTCTTCATTGCTTTACATTCCATTTTATTTCTTTTTACTACTAATCTGGTGAAGCTCGTAAAACGTTGACGAACCCCGTTGTGAGAAGTGCGTTTTAGTTAATTTT
>Ga0187827_10008334_pt1 | contig 11276 bp, 11 predicted proteins | sample ETNtaG_39_FD_167969 | JGI IMG/M metagenome (GOLD analysis project Ga0187827, IMG submission 167969) | Marine microbial and viral communities from oxygen minimum zone, Eastern Pacific Ocean - ETNP2014_SV_150_PacBio MetaG (Illumina Assembly) | ecosystem: Environmental > Aquatic > Marine > Hypoxic... | reverse complement strand
GCTATATCAACTACAGTACCTGCTATGGCTAAGGGGCCAACTGGACCAAAAAAGCAGAAGGGTAAGAAAGGTAAAAGATTTAAACCCTCCCGGACATAATTAACCTCATTCAGATAGAAAGGGAACTATGAGAAGAGATACGCAAGTCGGAATAATACTCGGAATTGTAATACTCGTAATTATAGGTGTGTTTCTTAGTACAAGAGCAACGGACAATGAAACGGCACTACCGAATTTGGTTTTGTCTGAAGGTGCAAGGCAGAGAACAGAAGGTAGAGAGATTGATATAAACGGATTTTTTAAAGAATCGAAAAAAACTGAACCAGAAGAGGAGACCGCTGTTGAATACTCTACTGAGGAAGCCTTGATAAGTGAAGAACTTGTCGAATCAACACAACTGGAGAATCAATCAGAAGTAGCTATTGTTGAGACTTCTAACGAAGATACTTCGTTGGAAGGCAAATGGGAGGGAGTTGCAGAAGAGATACTAGATGATCCTGAAATAGTGGAACAAGAGAGAACGGTAGTAAACATTCAGATCACTCAAGGCATCCCATCAGAAGAGGAAACTAATGTACCTGAAGAAGATTCGCAAACAACATCTTATGCTGAATCTACAGAGGTTGTTTACTATAAAGTACAGTCAAATGACAACCTCTTTAAGATAGCAAGAAAGAACTATGGGGATGGTCAAAAATGGGTCAAGATATTTGAAGCAAACAGAGATAGTATGCCAGACTCAAACTCCTTATATGTCGGCCAGGAGTTGTTGATACCGAGCGCAACTGTTGAAAAAAACGTGAACGAGATTGTCATCACTCAAGTTAGTGGAAGATTGGATAATAGTAGATCTACTAACGTTGATACTCACACGGTTCAAGCTGGGGACACTCTTTATCGAATTGCTGAGAAATACTATGATAATCCAGGTGCATGGACAATGATTCTTGAAGCAAATGAAGACACATTAGAGGACGAAGGGTCGCTAAAAAAAGGTCAGGTTATTATTATTCCAAAGCTGTAGATAGTTTTCAAGTTTTAAGGAAAACACTGCTACCAAGCATATTAACGGCAAATATAATATTCCAAAATGAACAACTGAAACATCATTTCTTAACTATACGAAGCAGACGTTTTTTTCTAGAATATTCATAAAATTAAAAATAATACAGCATACCATGAGTCAATGTTGTATTATTTTTTTGATTATAGTTTCTGCATTGGCAAACACGAAAGGAAACAGCATGGATTTCAACTTTACTGAATTATATAGTTTTAAATTACTTAAAATACTCACTATTGCCTTTTTCTTCGTACTAGTTGGGCTTAGCGCTAAGACGATAACAGCTCAAGTAAGGAACAGCGATCATCCAATGTTTATGCACGATCTTAAACATACCGGTCGCAGCGCTTACAGTGATGTACATATAAATAAGCTAAAATGGAAATCAATAACTGGCAGTGAGATCTGGTCTTCACCAATAGTAGGTCCAGACAACACGATATACGTCTCCAGCACAGATGGAAATTTCTTTGCATACAATCCTGACGGAACCGAAAAGTGGCATTATAGAACAGGAGATGAGATCTATAGCACTCCTGCAGTTGGTGCTGATGGAACTATATATGTTGGTTGCAAAAACAAAAAGCTCTTTGCTCTTAAGCCAGACGGCAAAATCAAATGGATGTATTTTGTCGGTTCTGATGTTTATTCCTCTCCTGCGATTGGCAGCGATGGAACGATATATGTTGGAGCATGGGATGGAAAACTGTATGCAATTAATCCCAATGGTACATTGAAGTGGGTATACAGTACTGCTGCCAGTATTCTATCATCATCACCAGCCATTGATGATAATGGCATTATTTATATCGGGTCTCAGGACGGGCGTATATATGCAATAAGCTCAGAAGGAAGGATCAAATGGAGCTACATGACTAAGACCAAGATCGATTCCTCTCCTTCAATTAACAAAGACGGGATTGTATATATAGGTTCACACAACGGTAAACTTTACGCGTTAGACTCTAAAAACAAAGGCAAACTTGTCTGGGAATACAACATTGGATCGAGAATAGATGCTACTCCTGCAATCGGTGCTGACGGTACAATCTACGTTGGAGCAAAAAGCGGAGGTGTTTATGCAGTTAATCCTAATGGTACATTGAAGTGGAATTACAATACAGGTGACACTGTGACTTCATCAGCAACGATAAGCGCCGATGGGACAATCTTCGTGGGATCATGGAATGGTATACTATCCGCCATTAAGCCTGATGGCACATTACTAGAGAAACAGGATATATCACGGTTTCCAATACTTTCTTCACCTTCTATCGACTCACACGGTACAGTATATATTGGAAGTTCTGACTGGAAGATATATGCATTTGGTAAATGAGTCTGCTTGCTTATAATAAGCGAGTTCATATTCTACTAAAACTTTAGTTTCATGTCTAATTGCCGCTGTCTGCTATCTCTTTCAAACCTGAGATAGTCTCTTCAATTTCATCCATAGTGTTAAAATAACCCGGGCTTATCCTTATCATCCCTTCCGGAAACGTACCAATTTTGCGATGTATAAAGGGCGCACAATGCAATCCAGGTCGAACGGCAATATTAAAGGTATTATCTAAAACCGCTCCAACCTCATCAGGTTGTAACCCCTTAATATTTACAGACATAATTCCTACCTTTCGGCCTTCATCCAAAGATCCATAAATCTCAAACCTGTCGTCGGAATCAAATTCATTTATCAGTCTCATAGTAAGCTTGCGTTCATGTTGTCTTATATTATCGATACCTTCCTTAATACAAAATTCTATACCTGTTTTCAGCCCGATTATCCCAACTGAATTGGGAGTTCCACTCTCCAGCTTATATGGCAACGAATCAGGTTGAGAAAGAGTTTCAGGCTCGAATCCTGTACCACCTTCTCTCCACGCATTCAGTTCTACTCTCTCGCCGACATATAATCCACCGCTGCCTGGCGGACCAAAAGGCCCCTTGTGCCCGGTAAATGCAAGCATATCCACATATAGGTCTTCTACATCTATGTTGCATACACCCACAGTCTGCGCCGCATCCAACATAAATATTAGATTATTATTACGAGCTACCTCACCTATCTCCTTGATCGGCTGAATAGTACCCAAGACATTAGACGCATGTGTGCAGACGATCAATTTTGTATTTGGCCTAACAGCACTCGTTATATCATCCGTATTGATAAACCCTTCAACACAATTGTCTATCCACGTTACGGTAATTATACCCCTGTTTTCCAATCCTTTTAGTGGTCTCGAAACAGAGTTATGTTCAAGCTTGCTTGTTATTACGTGGTCACCTTCAGACAGCAGCCCCTTTATGCCCATATTAAGCGCATCAGTAGCATTGTAGGTGAATATCATCCTTTCAGGTTTTTTTATACCGAGAAACCTCGATGCTGTCACTCGTGCCTTCTCTATCTCTTGCTCAGCTTCAACTGACATACGATGCCCGGCACGTCCAGGATTTGCTCCCTTCTCCCTCAGGAACTCATCCATGGCTCTGTAGACACTCTCAGGTTTTGGAAATGTTGTTGCTGCATTGTCCAGATATATCATAGATCCAAGTGAAAATTCTGCCAATTTTAGAAAAATAACAATTTGTTGACTTTAGCACGATCTCGTATAAGCGTTAGATTATAAAACACAATTAACACAACTAATGAAGTGAAGTTGCAGTAATTTGCTGAACAGGTTTCGGAGTTACATACCGAGATATTTAGAATACAAACTTTTCGCCGTACTAGAATCCGCAGTACCGGTAATTATTGCTCTTCCATCAGCGAAAACAGTAAACGAATGATTATCGATCATAAATTTCAGCATGAAGTCATTGCAATTTACATCCGCTATAGGATTCAATCTCTGTTCTAATTGTCGAAGATCTATGTTTTCGATATTTCGTGACATCACCTGCATTGCATTCTTACCACAAAGGAGAGTGGTCATAATTCCAACTTCAGCTTCAAGAAACTCATAGTTGTGAAATTTACAGGTGGGGCAATTATTTATATCCTTCAATTCTGAAATATCTATTTCCCTGAATTTTGTTTCCCATACATCGATCTCTAGAAGGTTTTTATTAACTGAAGCATTATCCCCGGTTAAAATCTTGATCGCCTCAGTTACTTGAAACGATCCTATAATCCCGGCAATTGGTCCGATTACTCCTGCAGTATCACATGTCGGAAACGATCCAATTTGAGGCATTGTTTCAAACACACATCTCAAGCACGGAGTTATGTACGGTATAATATTCATTACAACCCCCCTGCTCCCGATACAGGCACCATATATCCATGGCACACTATTCTTTACACAATAATCATTGATTAGGAATCTTGTTTCAAAATTGTCGGTACCATCAATAATTATATCAGCATCTTTAGTTAATTCATCAATGTTGGAAAAATTGGCATCAGTGACAATTCCCTCAATCTTAACCTTGTGATTAATCTTCTGAAGTTTTCTTTGTGCCGCAATTGCCTTAGGAAGGTTTTCCAAAATGTCATTTTCATCAAAAAGTATTTGCCTTTGCAGATTATTCTCTTCAATGAAATCTCTGTCAATAATCTTGATATGTCCAATACCTGCTCGTACAAGATAACTCGATGAAATAGTTCCCAACGCTCCACAGCCTATCACAATGACAGCGCTGCTCATCAATAATTTCTGACGTTCTTCGCCTATCTGTTGAAAAAGAATCTGACGAGAATATCTTTCATGTGATTGAGACATAAGTTTAAAAGAAATGCAAATTTACAAATAATGATCTAATCCAATGATATCTTCTCAACAAATTGAGTACAACGCCAAGAAGTTCTAAATATAAACAAAAAAAGCTTGACGTTATTTATAACGCAAGCTTTTCTTGTTAAACATATAACAGAGTATTTATTTCTGATTTGTCATTATAATATTATACAGCTTCAACTTCCTTAATTTCAGGAACTTCTTCCTTAACCCTTACTTCAATTCCCTGCTTAAGGGTCATTAGAGCACTTGGACAAGTCCCGCATGCACCCTGCAACCTCACCTTTACAATTCCATCTTCAACAGCAACAAGCTCAACATTTCCTCCATCCGCCATTAAAGCAGGTCTAATTGAATCTAAAGCTTTCTCTACTCTTTCCATTAATTCTGACATTGCCTGCTACTCCTTCTATTTATTATTCAAAAAAATTCAAATGTAAATAACTTAAAGTATCAATGGTACTTTAATTGACAAGCACAAGAAAAAATTCCCGATAAAAGATTTACTCCCCACCCTCGGCTTTGTTTTTAATAGCTTCATTCAACTCGTCAATGATTTGTTGAGGTTCAACATTATGCATCATCGCACCAAATGCTACATCTTCCGTCTTTGAACCAGGACAGGTAAAGCAACCGGAACCAAAATACTTTAGAAATACCGGCTCAGTCTCTGGATACTTCGAAAAAATCTCACCAATAGTTGATTTTTTGGTAATTACAATGGGCTCATCACTAATAATATTTTACCTCAATAGTTTAAATTAATCTTCCTTTGGTTTCCTGATACTGAACAGAATATTCGTAACAAACATAATAATACCTATTGCATTCATTGCTGCAAATATCTTCTCTGGTACCTTAGTACAACCATATCTGCTAATCCCCCATGTTCCCACAAATCCAACCAAGGCAATATTAGCAACCCAGAAGTGAATAAAAGCCAGCTTTGGAAATGCCACAGGATTTCCATTAAACCTAGGCAGAATATGATACCCCACTCCGTAAATCATCATCGCTACCCACCCTAACATCATCAAATGAACATGGGCTTGAAATAATTGATGATGATTAATCTTACTAAACATAAAATGAACGCCAATCAATGCAGAAATGGCAAAATATATGACACTCATACGTACAAAGTTCTTTGCTACCGGATCCAAACGATGTCCTCCTTCATTTCCTTATGTTCAATACAAGGATAGAGGCTATCTCAAAATCCTACTTTTGTCAATCAAAAAATGAGTTGAAAATGATTATGCTTCTCGCCGAAAGTCTTTTTCTATAAGTACTTTATGCGTTTGTATAATAGCCATGATTGCCATCACTTTAATATTATAAAGAGCCAATATAAAAACCAAAACCACAAATAACTGGCTTCTATCTCGACTTTAGATTAACTTCAATCTTCTATAGGCTCAAGACCTTATTGAGCACCTGTATCAATTTTTCTAAATCCCTTTTTGAATGAGATGACATAACAGTCATTCTGAGACGGCTGGAGTTAGCTGGGACGGTAGGTGGTCGTATAGCAGGGATTAATATACCACTCTCATAAAGTAGTTTTGAAATTTTAACTGCTTTTTTTGCATCTCCTATCAAAATTGGAATAATCTGACTTTTTGACGATATAGTATTAATATTTAGCAAATTCAATTTGTCCTTTATGAAACGTACGTTGTCCCATAGTGACACTCGTATTGAAGGATCTTCCTGTATTAGCTTTATGCCGGCAATAGACGCAGCACATACTGCAGGTGGCAGCGCTGTTGTATACATGAATGACCTTGCTTTATTCCTAAAATATCTGATCAAATCGATATCACCAGAAACATAGCCACCAAGACTTCCTATGGCTTTGCTTAGTGTACCCATAACAACATCTACTTCTTTACATAAATTAAAATGTTCAATAACCCCCCTGCCATTTTGCCCAAAAACGCCAGTACCATGAGCCTCATCAACCATAAGCATAGCATTGTATTTTGCTGCGATTTTGACGAGATCAGGAAGAGGTGCCAGATCTCCATCCATACTGAATACGGAATCTGTTACAATTAGTATGCGGTTATACTTTGAGGATCTCTTGAGTATATTTTCAAGTTTCACCATATTGCAATGTGCATAAACTTTGAAGCCTGCACCAGACAATCTACATCCATCTATGATACTGGCATGGTTTAATTTATCACAAATAACCAAATCACCACGAGACACCAAAGTTGAGATAGCACCTAAATTAGCCATATATCCAGTTGGGAAAATAATTGTTGCTTCTTTTCTTTTGAACGTTGATATCTTTTTCTCAAGCGTTTCATGCAATGTCATATTCCCGGATACCAGTCTTGATGCGCCTGCCCCCCAACCATACACTTCTACCGCATCTTTGACTGCCTTAACAACTGACGGATGGTTTGCAAGACCAAGATAATTATTTGAACAAAAAGACAAATATGTTTTACCTTCTATTTCTATATGAGTGTCCTGCGCATTCTCTACCGCCTTAAGATTTCTGTAAAGTCCTGATTCTTTGATTTTGATCAATTCGTCTGATATATATCTCATATTTATTTGTCAATAGGAAATCGCATTGTCAATAACAATTGATATGTTATACTGATAAAGGACATAAGTAACAAAGAATCTGTATATTTATGATAAAAATATACTAGTTTAAATTATAGGCAACCGATTTGATTTTCAGACTTGTGTGGTTTGCTACAGTTAATCAGTAAGAGTCTTGTTCGCTTCACTTTTACTAGTTAGTGCCTAGAGATAATTATAATAACAATTTTATATACAATTATGTCGAACTATATAGTGATCTATATTACCACAAGCTCAATAAGCGAAGCAAAAAAAATAGGTCGTACATTGGTAAAAGACAAATTAGTTGCATGTTCTAACATCATTTCTCCAATTCATTCAATTTACAGCTGGCAAGGGAAGATATGTAATGACAAAGAAGCATTGATGATGCTGAAGACCAAGAAGAAACTTTTTAAGCAAATTGTAAAAAGAGTTGAAGAACTGCACAGCTATGATGTTCCAGAAATCATTGCCATGCCAATAATAGAAGGCTCCAGCAAGTATATATCCTGGATCAATGAAGAGACAAAATAAATCATCTGTCTTCATGCACTAACGCGAACACCTTCTCCTTAACAAACATATCAAACAGATCAGAGCCAACAAGATTACCTTTTACATCGTAACCAATAATATCTAATGCTTTATTATGAGGTACTGCTTTTTTATAAGGTATGTCCTGTGCAGTTAAAGCATCATAGATATCTGTAATAGCCATCATCTTGGACTGTATAGGAATCTTGTCTTCATTTACACCTAAAGGGTAACCTTCGCCATTCAGCTTCTCATGATATGCGTGCGCAATGTCCGGAATATTCTCAAATTCTTTAGTCCATGGAATCTTCTTTAAAAATTCGTATGAATGAGTTACATGAGATTCTATTTCATGTCTCTCATTTTCATTCAGAGTACCCTTATTTATGCTTAATAAGTTAAATTCATGCGAAGTAAGATAACGACACTCTACTCCGTTATAATCTTGATACACTTTTTCGGAAATGTTTTTCAGATAATATCTTGTTACCTAATTCCCTGATACAACTACCAGCATCAAGGATAAATATCTCTTTACCATATCTGATTTCAATACGGATTTATTTCCACCATATTTGACGGTCTCTTTTCACGGTGTGCTTATGCTGCCTCTTGCGCCCCAAAACGAATATACATTTTATCTGATCTTGCCAACTGAATCCCCTTTCACACAAAGGTATTTTAGAATACAGTTACACGAATAACTCTTTTTCTATTATTGAACATAGAATATGTCCGATTGTGATATGGCATTCCTGAATACGCGCAGTATCATTAGAAGGAATCTCCAGGCACACATCAACATTATCTTTAAGTTTGCCTCCACCTTTACCTGTTAAAGCAATTGTCATTGCCCCCTTCATCTTCGCTACAAGAGTGGCATCTAAAATACTCAAAGAATTTCCACTTGTACTTAAACTAATAACGACATCACCATCCTTAACAAATGCATCTACCTGTCTTTCAAAACAATGATCATATCCGAAGTCATTGGCAATTGCTGTCAACACTGATGTATCAGTAGTTAGTGCAAGCGCCGGCAATGGTTTTCTGTTCTTTTTAAATCGACCAACTAGTTCTCCAGAAATATGTTGTGCATCTGCAGCGCTTCCCCCGTTTCCCATAAGGTACAACGAATGGCCTGTTTTAAATGCTTCTATCAAAATATTTGCGATTTGAATAATTGATTCTACACTACTAGTTAGAAGTTCAGTCTTTATGGCAATGCTTTCACTCAAGGTCGATTCAATTTCTTTTTTCATCAATAAAATCTCACTAATTTTACCCTAAATAATATATTATCTATCGAGGATTACTATTTCGTTCAATAATCCTTGTAACAATATCAGTTGTTGAAGCATCTTTTACAAAAGGAGCTAAAATTACTTTACCTCCATATGATTCAACGAACTCACGACCTACCACACCTTTCTCTCTCCAGTCTTCCCCTTTTACCAGAACGTCAGGTTTAAGTCTTTTAATAAGCCTATCAGGTGTTAGTTCATCAAAAAGGATCACATAATTTACATCTTCCAGTGCAGAAATCAATCTTGCTCTTTCATCTTCTGATACAAAAGGCCTTTGCTCTCCTTTTTGCTCCCTTACTGTCCTGTCAGTATTTAACCCGATCACAAGGATGTCACCCTGTTGCCGAGTAAACTTTAGATATTCTATATGACCAATATGGAGAATGTCAAAGCACCCGTTAGTAAACACAATTCTTTCGTTACTCCTCCTGTGGTTGTCTAGTATTTCCTCCAACTCATCCAAAACCTTAATTTTTGTATAAAGAGGATTTGACCCTCCCATTAGTTCACTTAATATTTCGCTCTTACTAATGGGCACAGCACCTATTTTACCAACCTCTATCCCAGCTGCAATATTTGCAATCATTGCAGCATTTTGAATGTCATTTTTACTCCCAAACACAAAGCCAAAAATGCTCAAAACCATATCACCTGCACCACTGACATCATAAACATCCTTAGGTACAGTAGGAATTAAGTTACTTGACCCGTCATTACCGCATAAAAACATTCCATCCTTATCTGCGGTGATGACGACATATTCAAAGGCAGACTCTTCCAACAACTTCTTTCCAGCAGACTTCATGCTGTTAACGTCAGTAATTTTAATCCCGGTTGCTAATTTAGTTTCGAACCGATTAGGTGTAATTACAGTTGCGCCTTTGTAAATTGTATAATCATTTGAAAGCCTCGGATCAACAATCACAGGAACTTTATTATCTTTCCCTAATTTGATTATTGTTTCCAAAACACGTCTAGTCAAAACCCCTTTATTCATATCTGATATCAGTATTATGTCGACACGTTGAATACTGTTTTCAATCTTCTTAATAATTTCATTCTGCACTTCTTCTTCAATGTCATCAGCTTTTTCATAATCAATTCTCAAAAGCTGTTGAATTCCTTTTCCAGCTGATTGAAGATGCCCCATCATCCTGACCTTCACGGTTGTTGGTCTATCCATAGCCTGTACAATTCCGTCCGTCTCTACTCCAATACTATTTAAATTATCTAGTAGTCGCTTACCCTCATCATCTTTACCAATCACTCCATAACAACAAACCTTAGCCCCGAGATGTGTAAGGTTATTAGCCACACTTCCTGCCCCACCCGGCCTAACTTCCTCGGAGGTCACATTCAGCACTGGTATTGGCGCCTCTTGTGATATACGCTTTACTTCACCCCATACATATTTATCGAGCATGAAATCTCCTATTAGCAGAATATTTGGACTGCCTATATTTGATAAAATGTGTACCAGATTGTGTGATGCAAGCTCAATTTTGTCAGGCAACGATTTACCCCAATCTTATTAATAGATCCTTCCGTAAGCAAAATAGTTTATCCAACTTCTATCTCTAATCCCTCATATGCTGCAATGGTGTTGCGAAATTCATTTTGTGCATCTAATTCAATTTTGTCTACTCCTAAATCTTCTCGTCCATGGTGAGTAAGTACAAGTTGATCGGCCCTTGCTTCTCCACCCAATCTAGTAGCAGCTTCCCATGTACTATGTGCCCCCCACCCTTCCTACCACCACTCCCATCTGAACCAGAATACTCTTCAGGAGTGTATTGTGCATCAAATATAACCAGATTTGTTTCTTTCAAAAAACCAATCATTCTTTGCTTTGATTCCTCTGTGTGTTCATGATCACTAATATACGCAACAGGCTTATTCTCACAAGTTATTTTATATCCAATAGATCCGTTAGGATGGTCTAATGAAATACTTTTTACAGACACATTACCTATTTGGACATCATCATCTCCCATAATCATTTTGAAATTCATACATGCCGACATGTCTTTTAGTTGTATAGGAAAA
>Ga0187827_10008333_pt1 | contig 11276 bp, 11 predicted proteins | sample ETNtaG_39_FD_167969 | JGI IMG/M metagenome (GOLD analysis project Ga0187827, IMG submission 167969) | Marine microbial and viral communities from oxygen minimum zone, Eastern Pacific Ocean - ETNP2014_SV_150_PacBio MetaG (Illumina Assembly) | ecosystem: Environmental > Aquatic > Marine > Hypoxic... | reverse complement strand
GCCCGGGTGCTTTTTGTTTCACAAATCTCTGAATTATCATATTCACCTTCCGCATTTTAGTATCTGATTTTAATTCTGCGATACCTAACTATCCGATAATCTAGGTTGTATTTAAGTTAAGACTTAAGTACAAGAGTATCTAATCTGCTTTTAAGCCGGAATAAAAAAAGAGACCTGTTTGGGTAATAGATTCTTTTTATACACAACAACATATAGGAGAAAACACTGTGAGGTTGGTTTAATCTAGTTTACGTGCTAGCATTAAGAAAGGCTAATTAATACCATTTCATTTACAGGTTCCTGATATGATTATGTCCGATTAATACTGATTATACCTACTATACTTAGGGTTCCTGATGGCATGTGTAATGAAACGAATTAGCTTGAGATCACGCTCCAGTTTGAGTATCTATGATGATCATATAAGTGTACAGTTTACATTCGGATTGGCAAATTAAAAGCTACTGGAACGTTATCGTAATTTGATTTTTATAAAAAAAAGAAGAAAGTGAAAACAGCGAAACAGCCATGCTCGATACGGCGACCTCAGCATAGCTAGCCCGGAGATATCCCCGGATTTGCTGTCAACTCCTATGGGAAATTGGCTGCCACTTGGGGGCAGATTAAAACTCAATAGTATACTCTGGGCAAAGAACATACGTCGATTCTGACAACGACTTTAATAACTTTCCACCACTTCTCGACTTGAAATATGCTTTTAGTATCGGCCGATATAGCTCGATTAAGGTTCGGCTGAAGCCGAACGTTATACCAACCACAAAAAGGAGAGTTTCGAATGAATTCCAAATGCCGATCACACTTAAGAAGCTTAGCTGGAAAATACACGGAATATGCCCTTGGAGATGTCATGCGACATCGCAAGGAGAAGTGGAGACTCCATAACCGGATGCAGGAACGGACATTTCCTTTTCACATAGAAGATAACGGTACCTATCTTCGTGATCTGATCCCCCCTCTAGAATGCGAAGATCAATTGTGTTGCCATTTGGAAGCACAACTCCTTCGTGCAATAGTCTCCTATGAAAAAATCAACGATGATAGAATTATTCCGGAGACGTTTGTAGTTAATTGGGTCACTGAAATCAGCCATTACTGTGAGGAACTCCAATTCACTCATTCCAATGACGGTCATGGAGGAACGTTTGGTTTTGAGACTAACAAACCGGTGAAGGATATAGACGATGATCTGGGTAAATTGAAAAAGAGAACTTTGGCTCTAAATAAAGAGTTAACGGCCCAACAAGCTGAATTGGCACAAGACGTTTTCAAAGGATTATTACCGGTATTTACTGGCAGAACCAGCTCACTTTACTCTGACGGCATTGCCAATAAAGCGGTTCATCTGATGGGCATGCAGGATTTATATCTCCAGATGGCCCTGAAGCCCGAAGCAGTCCATCGGCTTTTAACCTTTATCACTGAGGATAATTTGGCTCTGGGACAATGGGAGGAAGAGCAGGAACTGCTCATTCTCAACAATGACGGTAATCAGGGATACTGTTCCGGCAGTTCGCAATTTACAGATGAGATTCCGGGTCGAGAGATTGAAGAAGGAGAACCCATCCGCTCCATAGATCGCTATGGTTATCTGGAAGCACAGGAGGCAGCTGGTCTCTCTCCAGACATGTTTGGAGAGTTCCTCATGCCTCATTTTTCCAAGATCGCGAATAAATTCAAACTGATGAAATTTGGTTGTTGTGAGGCGGTTCACGACTTTATGCCCCATCTGAAAAAACTAAATGGACTTCGAAAAGTAAGTGTAACGCCATGGTGTGATCTGGAGAAATTAGCAGCCAATTGCAACCCAAATATTATCTGGTCTAGAAAGCCGGTTCCCCTAAAACTTTGTGGTTCCACTTTTGATGCTGATGATTTCAGATTACACCTGAAAGAAACACTTGAAATAGGAAAAGAATATTTCATTGAATTTATTTTCCGTGACACCAACCGTTTGACAGGTCAAATGGAACAGAGACTCACTGACGCTTGTGAAATTGTAAGGGAGGTTACCAATCATCCCGAAGGGAGAAGATAAAAAGTACTGAGGATGCAGCGGTGCGCCGTTGCTTACCACAAATCAGTTTGGGAGCTGTCTGTCGGAATCTGGGTGTGTTAGAATGATTGGTATTATTAGTCAAGAGGTTTGAACACCAAAGACTCTACCGTTTATGATATCAACACACAAGATCACTACTATCTCTTCTGCCAATACTATGATTACATCGAAGACCTATTCCTGCCGGAAAACTTACCTGAACTTGTATTTCAGTTAAAACTTTAACTTGGCTTAAAGTTTTAACTAACATCAACACTGTAAAGCTCACTGGCGCAGCTTGTTCGTGTCAACTGTAGCGTCTTGTTCGAGGTTTTGTTCAACCGATTCCATAATATTCTCATCATTTGTTGCTTTAATCATATGGCCTGGCTCAACAATAAGAAAGGTCTCTTCATTCCAGTTACCGTCAACGAAATTTTTAATTATGGTTGCATCGCCGTCCAATCTATCGTATTTCCACTTAAGGTATTTTGCGCAATCCTGTGTATATTCCTCATATTTTGCTGTATTACCTATCCCAAGATCGACATAGGCAGCAGTTTTATACTCTTTAAACCAACTCTGTTCCATTCCCATGAGATATTGCGCATTATCTTCACCGTATTTTTTCAAGTAATTATTATAATTGGCTTCATAACGATCCTTGCCTGGAGGAAGATGGTTTTCAATCCATCCCGGTGTATACCAATAGGTTCCGGGATTTGAGTTAAAATACTCTTTATATCTTTGTTTTGATCCAAGGAAGTGTGTGATACAATCGTGTCCTTTGGCTATAACCAATCTTACTTCTCTGGCCGTAATGCCTTCCAGACCTTTACTACATAAACCATAACCGAGTAAGATAGCATCACAATTACATCCTGTTTGATCTATCGCTGCCTGAACATCTTTTCGTAGTTGATCTGGATCACAATGAAGTCCCCATGGGAGAAACTGAAATTCAAATTCATTCTTTGAGATAGCTGCAAAATAGCACAGCTCTCTCCAAAATACATTACAGGAGATTATTTTACATTTTTTATTTTTCACTAGTCCCTCGAACTAGTGATCGGGAGGCACTTCCCGATCACACCACCGGCGTATGAATCACGTACCTCGACAATTCGGTTGATGTAAGTTAAACTAGGGGTTAACCGGAGTATCTTCTTCTAATAATCCGGCACCAGTTTCATCGCCTCTCCCTGTTTCTCGGGTCAAGCGCAGCTCCAACTGCTTGTCTGAGGCATTACCTGCGTTTTCAATTAGTTACCTGACTCTCTTCTTTCAAGCCCTTGTCTCAAGAGATACCATTCGAGCTTTCCTATCTGCTTCTTCCTGAACGTCCCGTGCCATGCATTCTGCTGGCTACTCTTATGCGCTGGAGATTGGTAGCTCAATCTTCAGCGATTTTTCGTCGCTTACGACGTGCCGGTGCCACCTCAAGGGATCCCCGAGGCAAGACACGTTACTTTCTTCGCGTAGACGCCCAACTTTATAAAACGTTATTGGGTTCTTGTTCATCGTCCTGCGATTCCGCCCCGAACTTCCTTCCGATCCTACTTCGCAATAGCCCCCTTGTCTTTTCGCTGACCTTCGGCTCCGCCAACACCTGTTACGGGATTCTCACCTCTCTAGTGTAAGTGCTATGGCCGGCACACACATTATGCATCGGACGCGCGGCTTCAATCCAATCGGTGGTTTGGCTAATTTAGTCTGTGAATACCTCGACCTTCTGAACGTTAAACGAATAATAGGGTTTGCCATCGCCAACGGCTTGAAAGTCTGTCCAGACCAACCAGAACGACTTACCGTCCTCGGCAACCCACTTCGGCGCGATCTGCGGCTGGTATGCACGGGCATTTGAGTCGATTGCCGGGGTCCACGCCGTTTCTTCGTGGATCTGTGTCCATGGCCCCCAAGGCCGCGGCGCAGTCCAGAATCCAAGATAGCTTGGTTTCCCGAACCATTTCCCATCCTGTGTACAGCCCATACCCCAGTTCGCCATCAGATACAGATCACATGGTGCGTAGTAGATCACGCTTGGATGCCAAGCGTAAGGATGGGTATATCGGTTCACCCAGCCCGACGGAAAAGTGTGAACTAGCTCTTTATCTTGAATCTCTCGCGACCACTCAGCTTCCCCGTCCGAGCGCCGGGCAGCAAAGAATTCATACGCGCGGCGCTCAAGTATCTGGTCTTTGGCCACGCGGCACATCACGAGTTGGTTCATCGTACCTTCGTCGTTGCCGTTGGGTGCATACGCGTATACGAATCCATCCTCATTGTGACTGTAGTTTTGGCCCATCTGCAGAACTGTCAGAAGCGAAAAAGACTCGCCCGGTTCGCGGAAGAAAAACATGTTTTCGTGGCTACGTTGTTCCCAACGCTCCCATCTGACTGGAGTAGAGCCATCCTGGTTGTACCAAGTCTTGCCGTTGTCGGACGCATAGATCAGTTTCGCCCCCACGAATCTGGGTTCGGGATCGCTAAACGGGTGATTCGGCGTGCTCAAGAACTGGTAGATCTCACCGTCCAGTGCCAAGATACCAAAGTTGTAGTATCGACTCAACTCACGCGTACCCCCAATGTTTATCAACTCGGGATATTCGTGAAGATACTCAAAACTCACATCAGGGGGATTACCACTTATCGCGTAAGCACGGCTGTTGTAATTTTTACGCGGCATTCCAGGGAAGCCAGATCCATCACATAGGCTAACATATTGCCGGTCATCGTCGGCCCACGTCATGTGCCAATTATCACCGATGCCGCCAAGACGCAGGGTTGTCTCCTCCAAGCGTTTAAGTTTTCTGATATTCTTCACAAACGATCTCCTTGTGGTTCCAGTGGAACAGATGCCGAATATAGTATTAACTAAAAATCCCTCAAACTAGTATATGCTATTATCAGGAAAAAGTCTAATGTTGTATTATCGAGATACTAACAAGTTAGCAGATTTAGGATTAAGCCATCTTCTTTGGTCAGCAGGCTAATGCCCTAACGAAAAATAAGGAGATAACAACGTGAATAAGAGGTGCATTCTGGATTTAATAGCAGAAGATGGTGTCGATCTGACAGGTCGATTGCAGAGTTACAGAATGGGCATGCGTCAAGTAAAACGGAGCTAGATTTTACTCCAAATCAATAAAGGTTGGATCGATAACCACATCGTAGAAGGATTCGAGGTAGAATTATCAATGGTACAGTGAAGCGGCCAGAAGTTTGCGAAGCCTGGTCTGCAAGGAGCCTAACCAGCCATCCATCCCAGTACTAATATTGCCATCGGTTTCACGTTTTTCCGGTTATCTTTCTGGCCATCTTGATTGGATCTGTCGCAGTCATATGGGGGTGTTTGCACCTTTCCGTACAAAATTGGATTAGAACAGGCCGGATCTCGGTATGCTTGGGTAGCCTTCAGCCAAACTGGCAGGATGGCTAACTAACCCCAGCAAAATAGAAGTAAGCGGTTTGGCTTTTACACTGGGCGGGTTTGTGATCTTGATTGGGTTGTTACTCTTATGTCTTAGGTTTATTCAGTGGTCGTTATATCCGGTTGAATGCTGGTAACATGCTGATTTATGTGTAGCGCACCCGCGGCTTTATCCTCTGCAAGAAGGCTTATGTCACTCAGAACGAGCCTTTACTGGCCAGGTCTGCCAGTTGCTGTTCTTACGTGTTGGTTAAGGGGTTCAGGACCTATTTAGAGGGAATACAGATGCGACACAACTATGTTGGAGGTTTGTTGTGTTAACGGTGCGCTTGTGGGCAGACTCGGGGGGGGTACAAATAGCAGAATGTGTTTTAGACTATGGGTTGTAAGGTTCGCTCAACGTCAACCGGATAAAGGAGATGAGAATGTGTCCAACTTCAGTCTGCGTTTGGTTGTTTGGGTGGGTTGCGCGGGTATTTCCAAGTATGAGGAATCCATTTATGGTATGCGCCGTGGCCCGTTCGATCCAACTGATCAGTATGTGGCTCCATATGGGGATAATAAAATTTACATTCACGTATTGGATTTGGAAAGGTAAGAATAACATTAGTCAGCCGGCCGTCACAGACCGAATAGTAAAAAAAGCCTGGATTATGGATGATCCATCAGATGCTGACTATTCGTGGGGCTTCATCAGGCAACATCCATGGGGGCTCCTCGTGGTCGTTCCTGAGGATCGGCAGCACCAACCTGATACTATCTCTTAAAATAGAGGGAGAAGTATCAGAACTAATACAGCCGCGAATTCTTGATGCTGATCCTTCCCGCGTGATTTTTTGGGTAATGCTGCTAAACTTATTGGTGGCCTCGAATATAATCAGGGGCCCGACTGGATTGAGGGATGGAGAGATTCAAGTCAATAGCTGCGTGGAGGGTTCGAGTACCTCAATCAGGTGACTACAAATTATCTATGAATTATGCCTGCCTCCCTGATTCAGAAGATTCGGAGTTTGAGATTGCTACAGGCAAAAGTAAAGTCACTCATACTTTGAAAAAGACAGAAGGTTGGGCAGGTGAATTGCAGAATTTTGAGGAGAAGTCTTTAGAGGGGAAACTCCATCTAGCAGTTGGAATTAACACAATTACAATTGGTACTATTAAAAGAGCTGGAATCAGCGAAGTAATGAAATTATATGCTTTAAAATTGATTTCACCAGTAGTTAAGCGGGCTATGGAGGTTGCGCAAGAGAGGGCAATAAAATTACGAGCCAGCACGGATTGGTTCACCGCAGCGAAGTATGTTATGTTTCACTGGATGCTGAGCACGCAACCGAAGCGCGGCTTGGCAAAACCTTTCCCTGCTGCCGTCAGGTATTTTGACGTTAATGCTTTCGCTGACATGATGCAGAGAAGTTTATCTTCGACACAGGACCCTTAACCATGGAAGAACAAATCAGTCGATAGATTGCTAATTTTCAACTAGTATAGTATTCTATACAGTTGCTTCCCTCGATTTATTCATGGGGAGTATGTCAAGGAGGATTTATCATGACCCCCAAGGAAAGATATCGAGAAACGCTCCTATTTGGCACATCTAATAAGGTGCCGTTACATCCAGGAGGGCCAAGGGAATCCACCCTAGCAATGTGGTATCAACAAGGATTACCACAGGGTGCCAACTACTTTTCTGAGCTTCTGGAGATTCTGAAAATCGAGCCTGAGCCGCAAGATCCAAGCATGGGTTTAGGGGTTTCCTTTCAGATGATTCCTACGTTTGAAGAGAAGGTCTTGGAACACAAAGAAGGACACTACGTCGTTCAGGATTGGATGGGTGCAATCACGGAAATCTCCGATGAATACGATTATACCTATATCCGATCTGCGAAGGATTTCGTGACCCGAAAGTGGCACAAGTTTCCTGTGGAAACCCGGGACGACTGGGAAAGGATGAAACCTCGCTATGACGTCAAAACACCGGGACGCTTTCCAGAGGATTTCGAGGAGCGATGTGCTAAGCTTCAAAACACGAATAATACCATTCGTTTTCGTTTCAATGGCCCTTTCTGGCAATTGAGAGAATGGTTAGGCATGGAAAACCTCTGCATGATGATGATCGACGCCCCTGATTTTGTGGAAGAAATGATCGATTTCTGGACCAATTTTATTTCAGAAACGATGGCGGAGATCTTACAGCGAGTACAGGTAGACGAAGTTGGTTTTTCAGAGGATATGGCCTACAAGGGTTATAGCATGATTTCACCGAAAATGGTACGACGATTTTTGATGCCGACGTACAATCGCTGGATTCCAGAGATCAAGCGGAGTGGTTGCCAGATCGTCTCAATGGATTCAGATGGATATGTGGGTGAACTTATCCCGATCTGGATCGAGGTGGGAATCAATTGCTGTGGACCGATGGAAGTCGCCGCAGGGAATGATCTCGTGGAATATCGAAAGATTCATGGAACTCAGATGGCTTACACGGGAGGTATCGACAAACGCGCCATCGCCAAAGGCGGCGAAGTTATGCGGACCGAAGTGCTACGCTTGGTTCCACCACTCTTGAAGACGGGAGGCTATATTCCCGGTTGTGACCACGGTGTCCCACCCGATATCTCTTGGCCTAACTTTATCGAATATTCGCGATTGTTGGCGGAGTTAACAGGCTGGCTTTGAAAGTTAATCAGTTTACGTTATGAGGATATCTTCTGAAGAACATAACGGAAGAAAATTTGGTGGCTCTGGAAAAAGGTAAATCTGTGAACCTGCGAATGAGTGCCGAATCGTCACATATGTCTCTCTGCGTAGCGAGAGTTTTTGAGCACTTCAGTTCGGAAAAGCTTACCCTTTCGGCAGAAGTCGATCTATTGGGAAGCATGCGCGATATTTTCAAAAACGGTGAGATGAGGCCAGAGCGCCAGATTCTGAAAGATGAACCCGAGATTATGCTGGGATGATGATATGAGTATAGTGTTATCCTGGCTTACCAGATTGTCTTTAATGAAAATTTTACCACTGTTCGGTTTTTCCAATCCGGCAATGAGCCGTAAAATAGTTGTCTTTCCGTTGCCTGAACTTCCCAGCAGGCAGTAGAATTTGCCCTCGTCAAAATCAAGGGAAAAATCCTCAAGGACCTTAGTATCGTCGTATTTCTTGGATACTTTCTTAAGAGAGAGAAGCGGCATCTACGACAGTCTCCACTGGCGGCTGAGGCCATCTACTGGGATGGACGCAACACTTCAGGTGAGTCGGTGTCCAGCGGTGTCTACTTCTACCGTCTACAAGCGGGTGATTACAGCCAGACACGCAAGATGGTGATTCTGAAGTAAGCGCCAATCAACATCTTAACTACTACCAGCTCTGTTGTGTCAAAGCAAGAGGGCTTTTTTTATTGGGTTGTGAAGACTGGAGGCTAATTGTTGGTTATTTGTTTTTCGCCGTCGTTTATTAAAATCGCGGTACAAAGAGAAGAAAAGATAAGCTATCAGTATCAAACCTTTGATTGTTAGATTAGTAGCTAGCAACTATGGTCTGCTCTCTCTACATTCTTCCAGTGAATCCAGATGTTACCTACCACCTTATACCTGGTGCTGATCGACACTGATTGAGGAGATCTTGCTCTTTGATAGGCGAACTGACTGTCCCTGGCAGAGGCCGAGTTAGTTCGCCATGTCTTTTCACATCCGGTCTGAGTTGCTTCTACCATCTAAGCCGGGTATTATATAGTCGGTTGATTCTCACGACTCTCCCCTTTTGCTGACGTCATGATAGACGGTGGCTTGCGAGGGAAGTTGGTGGCCATACCGAGTGGGAACAGGTAGAGTAACAACGAGCTAACTCGTTCAAAGGAGATAAGTTGGTCGCTTGCCTGAAGGAGAATCGAGAACACCCTCGTCAGCGGTCAGGAAGGACAGGCGGCATTGGAGCTCATGGCAGGTGTAATCTAATGTCATACGAGAATGTATTAGAACACTTATTACAGCGGCATCGGGCATTCTGGGCGATGGAAGAGGTGGAAACACCCCTATTAAGTGTGGGGCGTTACTCGCCACTTGAGGATCGACGTCCCTTTCAGTTAGCAAACGGTTCGCCGGTACAGGAAGGCAATCGCCTGCTTCCGGAATTGGTGGATGCCCAACGCCTTGTCGAACATACCGGAAAACCCTCTATAACTGTAAACGGTGATTTTATTCGCGGTTCAGCACCTTACGATCTGTGTTGGACAGAAGCCGTTGCGGGGTGTCCCATCGTTTGGTGGACGGGGCAGGTCTGGACAGAATCCTTTTGGGATAACCTCGATAACGTTGAACAGTTGTGTGTCACACCAGATAATCTCTGGCTGAAAAAACTCCTCGAGATTACACATCTCTTAGTTGAGCAAGCGAAGCAACGTTATCCGGTTTGTCAACCGTTGCTTCGCGGCCCGATTGACCTTGCATCAGCGGTACTAGGAGACGAGCAAATCTGTTGGTCAGTCATGGATAAGCCAGAACGGTTCAAGCAACTGCTTGAAGTGTGTACCGATATTTTTGTCGACGTCGCCAAATTCTGCGAGGCAATCTCTCCCTCATTTAAAGGCGGTTACTGCATATACGGCATCTGGGCACCGGGAACGGTTGTGCGAATGCAAGGTGACAACGCGGTGCTGCTATCCCCGCGCTTGTATCAGGATTTCCTGGTTCCTTGCGACGAGTGCATTTGTGATCAATTTGACTACCCGTTGATTCATACCCACTCCGGTTTTATAGAGATGATAGCTGATGCTTTGCTCGGTAACCGGAAGTTGAGAGCGATTCAAGTCAGTCTAGACTATCCGGCAGGACCGTCCATCACTGACCTACTGCCGACTCTTCAGAAAATCAACGCGGGAAAGTCGCTCATCATCACCGGTGGACTCATGAAGGATGAGTTGAACCTGCTACTGGAAACTCTATCGCCAAGAGGCCTCTGCTTACAGGTTGGTATTCACGATTAAAACCCATTGATGCCAATTCGATAGGAGGTTTGAGATGACTGCAAAGACAAGAATAGTAGCAGCGATGAAGAAGAAAGAGATCGGAAGGTCCGGTAACAATAGGGCCAACTTGCCTCTCGTCGAAAGAGAGCAAAAAGGTTCGATACGGTTAGTATTGATCACGCTGTTTGTGAGAGAGTGTCCGACCTTGGTCGGCGTCTACTTGGTAATGTTGATGCTATCGGTATGCTTTAGGACGGCACGCGGGAGCAGATGGCGAAAGAGATTGAGAGGTAGTTTGCGATGGGTCATGGAAGAGGGCAGTTCGCGCTATCATCGGGTAGTCCCGTTACCCCGGAACACCTACGATAAAAGTGAGGGCGTTTATCAAATTGTCGAGGTAATTGACAGAGAAAAGATGAAGGTATCGAATATTGGACACTCCTAAAAGAGAAAACCATGAATAAAACAATTAGCGAGCGGGAGAATTATCTTCGGACAGTCGAGTTTCGCCGCCCACAGTGGATTCCATGCCGGATTGGTCTGATGTCGGCAACATGGCATTATTATCGGGAAGCGTTGGAAGATCTGGTCCTACGTTACCCACTCATCTTTCCGGGCTTCAAGAGAGGAAGCCTGAACTTCGATAGCTTTGGTCCAGCCTACCGAGAGGGTGAGCGTTATACGGACAATTGGGGCTGTGTTTGGTTTAGAACTTATCCGTAAATAACTTGAGACTTTGCCTCATTTGCCTTTCAATAGGTACCATGTTCAACCAGATAGCATGGAGGCGATATGGCAGAAGTGAAGTCATGGGAAGTATCAGATTCATTCTG
>Ga0187827_10008330_pt1 | contig 11282 bp, 12 predicted proteins | sample ETNtaG_39_FD_167969 | JGI IMG/M metagenome (GOLD analysis project Ga0187827, IMG submission 167969) | Marine microbial and viral communities from oxygen minimum zone, Eastern Pacific Ocean - ETNP2014_SV_150_PacBio MetaG (Illumina Assembly) | ecosystem: Environmental > Aquatic > Marine > Hypoxic... | reverse complement strand
CCCCTATGGGGTCGCTGGCACCCGGCGCTGGCTCGTCGGGTGTGGTCGAGCGCTGCGACGTGAGTTCGATCCCCAGACCATCTCCGACCTCTCAGGCGATGCAGCCGAGTTGGCTGCTATGAGGCGTTCGGGTGAACTGAGCCAGGTTCGGGTGGCGGTCGAAGGCTTGAGTTGGTGGGCAGTCGGCCTGGGGCGTTTCCTGAAAGAGGAGCTGGGCTGTGCCGTGCTGCTCTCGACGGACCAACCGGCGCTCGAGTACCAACGCCAGCACGGCCCGATCGCCGATATGACCTTGATTGATGTGGGCAATTTTGAGCTCTTGACATACCTGGACGAATTTCAACCCCAGGTCGTCTTTGGCTCCTCCTATATGCGGAGCGGGCCCTGGCACTGGGTGCCTTTCTACCAACCGGTATGGCATCCGATTGACGAGACCTTGGGTTTTATGGGGCCTCAAGGTGCTCTGAGAATCGCGCGGCTGCTGGGCGAAATCAGGGAGATGTATGCGTAAGATCGCCATTTACGGAAAGGGGGGGATCGGCAAGAGCACCATCGCCACTCACCTGGCCGCGGCTTGGGGACAACAGGGGTTGAGAGTGATGTTGGTAGGTTGCGACCCGAAGGCTGACAGCACCGCACCGCTCTTGGGGCGCCGGAGTCCGATTTTGTTAGACGATTACGAGCATATCGTGTCTGATCTTGACACGAATGGCAAGCTGTCAGCCCTGGAGCGCGTCATTGGAGTGGGGTACGCCGGGGTGAGGTGCGTTGAGATCGGCGGCCCCAAGCCAGGCGTGGGTTGTGCCGGCCGAGGCATTAGCCTAGCGCTAGAGTTATTGCAGAAGTTAGGGGCTTTCGAGGCGCTGGATTGCGTTATCTACGACATCCTGGGCGACGTCGTGTGTGGCGGCTTCGCGATGCCGATGCGAATGGGGTTCGCCGAGGAAGTGTACATTGTCACGTCAGGCGAATACGCGGCCCTGTATGCTGCCAACAACATCTGCAAAGGCATTTGTAATATGGGCGCCAAACTCGGCGGAATCATCGGCAACTGCCGGGAACTGCCCGGCGAAGAAAGGCTGATATCCGAGTTTGTCCAGGCGCTCAGCAGTCGCTTAATTGCCTTCGTTCCTCGGTCGCCGGAGTTTCCTCGCTGTGAGCTGCTGCGCAAAACTGTGCTCGAGGTTGTGCCAGAATCTCCGCAGGCGGAGATTGTCAGGTGTTTGAGCCGGGTTATTCTGGACAACTCCCAATTCTCGCAGCTCTCCCCGCTGTCTGAGCAGGATCTGGAAGGCCTAGCCAAGACTCATCTGCTCACCCAGACCCAGGCTCACGATGTAGCTTTGGAGCTCACCCCCTGAACATGGTCCCAAGTGCAAGAATTTGACGGCAGTCAGGCTACAGCTCGCCGATTCTAGGGATGGCAGGTGAGCCGGCATCGCGTCTCGGGCGTGCTCGATGTGTGCCTTCACTCGCGCGGCGGCGTGCTCCGCGTCTCCCCCTGCCAGGGTCTCCACGAGGACCTGATGCTCTTGAACGGAGGCCGTGGCCCGGCCCGAACACATCCACCTGCGAACCATCCGGCATGGAAATCGAGCAAAGCTCTGAGTAAGGCTCTGACTGTTGGGCAGCGCACGTCTTTTTTGGTATACCTTGCCAAGTAGCATTTGTCTTCTCACACCTAAAGTCTTCAGGCATCTTTAACGCATTATCTAAGGTTATGGTTCATCATCTGGTATCAATCAAGGATCTTGGCTTTTCTTTCACATACGCATTCTTGACTAAGTGGACTACCTCATGCCAAGCATTGAGAAGGCTAATGTTTATGGGGCCTCACGGTCTGAAAGTTCCGATGACGCATTGCGGCAGTTATTCCGCCAACACGATCTTAGCGCGGTTCTAGTAAAGAAAGGTCCGTTGGGAAGCAGCATTCTGTTGGAGCCGGAAGGCAATTGGATAGACACCCCTGCATTTTCGACAGATGTTATAGATCCTACAGGGGCAGGGGATGCATTTTGCAGGGGCTTTCAGGTTGGTCTCTCAGAAACCGGCGATCCTGTGGAGGCGGCACTCTATGGGGCAGTCTCAGCTTCCTTCGTGATTGAGCAGTTTGGTCCTCCACATGCTTGTGGGGTAGAGACAAAAGCTGTGCGTGAGAGATTGGAGACACTACGTCAGATGACACTGCAAGTGTGACGGACAATCCAGGTGAAAGTTGATTGCCACGAACACAGCCTGCGGATTACATGATGCGTCAGGCCAAATTCATTGTGTCGAGAAAATCAATAGGATGTTGTTTCCACCAGGGGCCACCCGATTTTCATGAGCTCATGGTTCGTGTTGTAAGCTGCACAAATTGGCTTGTACGAGCAAAATAGATCCTTATCTGAAATTCCCACCCGGCAATGTCGACATCTCAAGAAGGCTTGGGCGTGTGTTTCGACCTCTACATTAAAGAGGTATACTGGGAATGAGCCAATACGCTCTGTCAATTTCCGTAGAGCGACAAGTGTTCCAGCACGGATCTCATGTTCCATCTTGCCATCCCTTTCTATAGGAGTTGAATTCACCAGGGTCTTCCTCAGGGAGTGGTTTGGCTCCAGTATACCCAATCGGAGTAAGAACAACGGACGATAGTAGTCTGCCCCACCCTCCAAGTTAGCCAAATCATTGAAGGTAGTCAGTCGGACGAACTCATGCGTTGATGGCAAGTCCGAGTCACGCAAGCCTAAGAGCCCAAAGACTACGCCAGCGTTGGCCAGCTTGAAAAAAGGGAAATCACCGAACGATATTGGGAAATGATATGCTAGGAGCTGGATGAGGCCGTGCCCGTCATCTCGGTAAAGAAAACCCCTCGCGCGCTCGAGCAATTTGGTAGCTGCATTATCGAACTCATTACTCAGAACACGTCCTATCTCGTTGAATTTGGCCAGCCTCCCTCGTAAGTTTGGTATGCTTGCTACCCCCGTATGATCGTCCCTATATATGTTCTCAACCGAGCTCAACTGTAGATTAGATAGGTAATCTGGATTGAGCAGGTCACAACCATTCTTCAGAGCACGCATATGTGCTGCGGTAATACCTGAAGCTCCAATGAACAACTCCTTTTTCCAGTAAAAGTGCCATGGTCTTACATCGCTATCCGCTGTACGTTCCCAAATTTGCCACATTTGTGCCATGTTAACCAATGTGAACATTATGGCATCATCGTCAGCCCGCTTTATAGGAGACAGCTGGTAATGCTCCGCCGTGTGTCGGTGTGCCCTCCACCACTGACTCTCAATACTGTCTTCCATAAACAGAACTGCATGACCCAATTTTTGGTAGTTGATACCAACATATCTTGCCGTATCTATGATTGCGGCGATTCTGCGTTGTACATCCTGAAGACTAAACATTTGTGTCTCCATCATCATCCCAACACCTGATTTTCTATGATTAAATGATAGTTTGTACAATAATAGAAATTGGCATCAAACCCGAAGGCCCTGCTCCTCATCTCTACCGCCGCAGACACAAGGCTTAGCCGTTATCTAAAGAGGGTTGTGGCTGTTTCAGATCAAGTACTCACCATCTTTACATATCATCTCGCTGTCGAGATATATAGTGGCGTTGAGTAATATGGCGTCGAAATGGGATTTGCCGCCTTGTTTCCCTCCATGGTAGATATTATTTCCGCCCGAAAATAGCGCCGCTCCATAAGTGATCAGATCCTCCCAATCATGACCTGTGGTCACGGCCGTTTTGGATAGTCCGCCACCCATATGGGAATGGCTGTAGATTTCCGGTTCGTCAAACGAGTCTAGCCAGCGTTGCCATTGTTGGGCCTGTGGGCCTCCATTAATCTCTCTGATTTTCCCATTTTCCCAGGTCACTGTCACCGGCTCTCTCAAGATCCCAGTTGGGTACAGGCTAGCGTCGAAAACAGTTACACCATTCATAGTACCGTCCCTAGCTGCAGTACTCCACATCCCACCGGGAAAATAGTCTTCCGTGCCGGGTTCTGTTGCCTGCGAGTCGTCGTAGGTCACCGTGACTGGTTGGATGAGCTGCGCCATTACATCGGTTCCACGCTTGGAGGTCACACGAATTTCAGTCGCCTCCTTGACAGCATCCGTGATGCTCTTCCCTAACTTGGACATTCCCTGTAAATCTTCCTCTAAAATAAGCGGTCTTTGATAGTCCATATTACCGTTCATGTACAAAATTCGTAACCGGGATCTGTCAGAGTTACGTATTGCCTGGGTAAGAGCTACAAGTTCAGAACGGTAATCGATTACGACGTCGCTCCCTGCTACTAGTCTCCACAAACGTTCGGATGGCTCTTCCCAGCTGAGATAACCATGTGGCAAAGGTTTTCTCCAGGGTACAATCGTGGTAATTACATGTGCTCCCATCCATTCCGCCATGGTAGTCATAGCCTGAACAAGATTTGATTCCGATCGGCTATCGGCAATTATCAGTGCGCGCTCTTTAGGTTTGAGAGCAACACATTCCTCCAGCACTCGTTTTGCAACTGCAATAAAATTCATAGCGTTTACCTCGTTTGTAGAACTTGTATCAGACTATTCTTTCTAGAACCCATGCCTTTCTTTTAAGGGCATCAAGTCTATTAATTCGTAAGAGATGAAGTCCTCCAAATTCTTGAATGGCAAAAGATGCTGATGCCGTTGCACATGCAGCTGCGTCTGCTATATTGTCCCCTTGGGAAAGAGCAGCGGCGAACCCTGCACAAAATGCGTCTCCTGCTCCCGTAACATCTATTGCGGTTGTAGGATAGATTGGCACGCGATAGAATTTATCCTCTTCCTTGTCATAAAGCAAGCATCCACGTTCACCAAGCTTGACCCCTGCCACCTTTGGCCCACGCTCAGCCAGCCGCTTTAGAGTGTCCCGCTTGAAGTCGCCATAGCGCGCGCAAAGGTCCTCCTCGCTTGGAAGGAAGAAGTTGGTGTTAGCTAGTAAATCATCAAATACAGATTCATCGCATGTTGTCATCAAATCATAGTGTGGATCAAGGAGAACAGCTCCATCAGTCTTCTTGCTTAGGTGGTGTAACAGTTCTATCTGACAAACAGGAACAATCGGGGCAAGGTGAAATACATTTGCCGAATGGAAGAGGCGCGGGATGTCTGCTGGTTGTGGGCTCAAATCTTCTTGGTGTTGGCAGACAATTTGAAGATAGCGGTCGAATGAATTACCGTCGACTAACTGTATTTGGGAAGCTTCAAGGTGACGTGAGAAATATCTCCTAGTTCCCGCGTCTTCATACAGCACCCATGTTCGTAGAGGTTCCTGTGTTGCCATACACCAGCCATCAAGACTGATGGCAGCTTGTTCGAATTGGTGTCGAACTCTGTCTGGATACCCATGACCAACACGGGTGACAATCCCTACGGAGTCCGTCCAAATCCTGGTCGCCACAACGCTATAAAGAGCGCCACCTCCAGGGACTGCCATATGGATTCTTCCATTTGGCAAGACAGTGTCATCAATGGTCAAATTACCCAGAGAGACCACCGATGGTGCGTTAGATGCCACCCTCGATTACTCCATAGCCAAGAGCTCTCATGATGAGTCCAATAATCAGGAACAAGATAATTGCTGCTATGGAAATACGATCCAGGCGATGCCAGCTAAGCTCGTGCAGCGAAGTTCGAGTATTGTAACAACCAAATCCCTTCGACTCTAAAGAAATGCTGAGTGTTTGTATCAGTAGAAACATTCTTGAGAATAGTGGCGAGAACACTGGAACGTATTTGCGCAATTTAGCTATTATGCTACCTTGCTGGAGATCTAGTCCCCGAGATGTTTGTGCCTCAATGATGGTTCTAGCCTCCCAATTGATATAAGGCACAAAGCGAATCATTAGAGAAAGACCAATTCCGAACTTGTGCGGCAATCCGAGTTTTGTGAGAGATAGGGGCAGGATTTGCGGTGATGTGGTCATGAACCATATTGCGCCCGCTGCTACCATCCCTGCCACCCGCAATCCCATCGCCAATCCGAAGCCGATTCCACCAGTTGTCCAGTCGGTTCCCATGAAGGTAAACAATTCTTTCCCTTGGTGGACGTGACGAGGCCAGAAGATCATGCTAGTTATTGAGGCGAAGGCAACAAAGCTGGCGATTACGATGAAGGCTCGAGCACGGATTTGAGCTATAGCCGCGATGGTCATCACATACAACATGATGACAGCTTGGTAAGCCGGATGGGTGAAGTAGAAAACCCCGGCATTGATTGAAAGCATCCAAAAAAGTTTCGTGCGCGGGTCTAGGCGGTGAACAAACGTATCAGCTTCTTGATAGAGACTTGCACCGACAGGCATTAGGCACCTCGTTTGTATGATCTGTTTACCCAATCAGCGAATTGATCCACCGTTGCCATCTCAGGGAGATCCCAGAAAGCGTCACATTCTCTAACGAGTCTATAAACAGGAGTTGCTACACCTAGAACATTTTCCAGAAGTGCGGCTTGCGTGAAAAGAGCTGTTGGTTGTCCGTCGAAGACCACTCCGCCGTCTTTGAATACTACTGCCCTCTGAGCGTACTCGGCAACAATCTTAAGGTCGTGTGTGATGATCAAGATTGTGTGCCCTACCTCATTCAATTTTCGGATGAGCTGCATAATTGACTGGGACCCACGTAGATCCATGCCAGTGGTGGGCTCATCTATAAGCATAATTTTGGGGCGCATAGCAAGGATTGACGCCACTGCGATTTTCTGGCGAATTCCCTTGCTGAGCAGAAATGGATATTCGTTAGCATGTTCACTCAAGCCTACTAGATCCAATACTTCAAGGACGCGTCGCTCCACTTCGTCCTTTGGAACACCTAGATTCAATGGTCCAAATTTCAGTTCCTTAGAGACTGAATCAGCGAAGATCTGATGATCAGGATTTTGATAGCAGTATCCTACCCAGGATGCCAATTCGGCTGTCTTTTTGCCTATGATATCCTCGCCTTCGATGCGGATGGTTCCAGAATCTGGTTGGAGTATTCCGTTTAGCATCTTGGCGAAAGTTGTCTTTCCAGCTCCGTTAGCGCCTAAGAGAGCCACAAACTCACCCTCGTCAACCGTTAGCGAGACATCGGTAAGAACCTCAGGACCGTCCTCGTAACTAAATCGAATGTTTCGGGCCTCAACGACCGGCATCTTTGGTATCCTTGGGACGGTGAAGTTTGTAGAGTATGCTATGAAGGACTTCTTGGGCGTCATTAGGTGTGGAAAAGAAGGGCAACTCTTCTATAGGGAGATTCATTTCTGCAAGGCGTAAGTGCAATCCAAATAGGTCTGGAGTCCTCTCGAGAGCATTCTCGCCGAATACTCTAGGACTACGTAGAAATTGTTCTGGATTAGCGTTCTCGACAATCTTTCCTTCGTCAACTGCGATCAGTCGATCGGAATACTCTACTAGATAATCCATTTCGTGTTCGACCATGATAATCGTCATATCCCTTCTTTCCCGCAAGTCGGATATGATGCGGAAAACCTCCCACTTACCTATGGGGTCAAGTTCTGAGGTGGGTTCATCTAGGATTAGGATTTTTGGGCGAATGACCAAGCTCGAAGCGATTGCCAGTCTTTGCTTCTGGCCTCCTGAGAGGGCGTGCGTTTCTCTCTGTTCGTAACCTTCTAGCCCTACTAACTTCAGGGTTTCTGGAAACCTACTTCGCATCTCATTAGGATCGATGAGAAGGTTCTCCATCCCATATGCCATGTCGTCTTCTACAGTAAGGCCGACGATCTGCGCCTCGGCATCTTGTTGTACAAGTCCCATAACCTGTGTAAGTTTTGCGGGAACTTGGCCGCTTATATCTTCACCGAAGATCTTGACCGTTCCTTTCATCTTTCCGGGTACAGTGTATGGTATTATGCCCCGGATTGCGAGAGCGAGAGTCGTTTTCCCAGCCCCGGAAGGACCGCAGATACCTACGAACTCACCTCGACGCACCTCAAGCGATATGTCTTGAAGAACAGGTCCATCACTGTTTGGATAAGCGAAGGATACCGAATCCATCTTGATGGCTAGCTCGGTCATGTCTATGTTACTGAACCTCGGGCTACTGCCCATATATTAGCAGGTCCTAAAGTACCATACTCGGTGAGGTAAGCTGTTACAAGATTACCAGGCACAATTTCAATCGCAGGGTAGCTAGTGTCGATCCTTGCATTTTCGGAATGAACAAGACTTGTTGTCAACAATGTCCTCATATCTTTCTTCACTTGAATATTGTCAGGTGCATGGTCTCTGTTGGGGGAGGCTTTGACAGATTCGGTAGCTGGGAGGAAGGGGATCTCGAAGTGTTTTGCGTGAATAGCTACTCCCAGAGTACCCACAGTATTGCTGAAGGACCCGTCTAGAAAGACGGTCTCTACACCTACCAGCACCCCATCACAATCTTGTATGGCCTGCGCAATGGCCGCATCGGGGATGTACCTGACCTTGCACCCCATCTTGGAGGCCTCTTCTACGATAGGTCTACCTCCATCTGCGGTCCGGCTTTCAGAAGCAACCAGCTCCAGTTTACATTCTTGACGCAGCAATTCGCGCGTAATACTCATGACAGTACTACTGTAATCATATAAGAGCAGCCGTCGAGCGCCGGCAAGATACTTGGCAGCATGGTCAATGAGTGCTTTGATCCTGACGATTCTCTCCTCTTGCAATTGTTGTGCGCAAGTCAGGAGCACCCTGCGTACATTGGCCATGGTCTCATTCTCTATTCCAGTAAGATTGCGGTGGCATGGTCTAAAGCAGTTATCTACAGCTGCCGTGTACTGGCCACGAGTATGCTCAAAGTAATCAAGTAAAGCAACCCCTTGGCTAATGAGCTCTCTTCCAGAATTCGCAGCGGTTTCCTCTGACAAGGTTTTAAGAGCTTCTGCAAAAAGATTGATCACCACACTGGTGCCCAGTGGACTCGAATTGGCGATCTCATGCAATATGCGTTTGGTTCCCTCTGGCAGTTTATAGCGTTCGCAGATATCAGAATGTGACACGTTTGGTTGCGTCATATCCTTGGTCGTCCAGTGTTCAGCTTATGCTGCTGCGGTCAGTTGAGCCGGTTTCCAATAGCTGTTCCACCGCTTGTAGATCGAAACTGGCCCCTTGAGAACCCCGTCCTCCACAAACCATGGCGGCGACGGCTGTTCCTATCCTGCTGGCATCCTCGAGAGAGAGATCTCGGCACAGACCAAACAGAGTGCCCGCCACCACGCCATCCCCGGCTCCGATACTGTCAGCAACAGGCAAATCGAAAGCCGGTACAATCGCCATGCTCTTCTCTGAGGCGCATACTAATCCACGCTCTCCATCCTTGACTATTACATCTGATGGTCCCATGCGAAGTAGAGCGGTGGCGGCCTCGACACTATCACTGGTCTGAGTGATCTTTGTTGCTTCATACGTGTTGCCAAACACCACATGTGCACTCCCGATTAGATTACTAGCGCGTTGTGTTTGGTTGTCGCAGAGCGCATGCGAGAGATCTATCGAAAGCAGAGCACCCGAGTCCTGTACGGTTTTCACCCATTTGTCTGCAGCCTTAATCTGTCCTATGGTGCCTAGTGCACCCAGGGTGAAGGCATCAATGTGGGCATATTGTGCCCTTGGCAACAGATGATGTGGAGAAACCTCAGTGGGCGTAAACGCCAACCCATTTCTATCCGAGACCAACACGCTATATTCTCCATTGGCATTGGTTATTAGGATCACCTGCGGAGCGTCAGACCGCGCTTCCGTTATCAGGTGGCTTGTCTCAAGACCGACATCGATTAACGTATCGGTGATTATAGAATGTATGGACAGCGGAACTTTAGAGAAGAACGCCACCTTCACACCTAATGAGTGTGCGTAGGTAGCTACATTCAGACCGTTCCCACCCGTGCCAGTCCAGTAGCCATCAACCTCGATTTCTTTGTGGCTTTGAATTTTAGGGAAGTGCTTCATTCCCACAATGTTTTCAAGACAACTAACTCCAATGACAATCAGGTCATAAGGTAGACTACTATCACTTATCACATTTCACGCCCTGCTGACTGTATAAGGAGTTACTAGATACTATGATGCCTTTGAGGGCATCATAGTATCTCCTTTCTCAAGAGCGAAACAGCTATTCAGCTCTGAGAGGCAGTGGATTCACAATCAGGTAATCTCGGGGGATTCGGCCGCTGTGTCAACTCGATCTCGCCAATAGAGACCCCAAGCTTGCACTCTTGGGAAGAGGGGCACGAGTAGCGCAGGCGCGATTACTAGCGCCGTGAGACCATGGTTCCACATGATGGTTGGAATGAGAATCCCGAAGGCTGCTTCCGGAGCCATAAGCTTGAAGAATCCAAGCGTGTTGGCTATTAGTAAGGAAAAGATCACAGGTGCTAGTATCGCGGCGATACCATAATATCTCAACGCACTGTTCATGTTTCGAAACGAAGGGTCTCTTACCATCTTGTATGGTAGCCAGCATAAAGCCAACCATGTGAACAGAAATCCTCCCAAGCTGCTAACTCCAAACCAACCTCCCACGAGATCTTGGAAAGGCATGGAAAACGCAGCGCCTACCATACCGGGCACGCCAAACAGCACTGAGAATATTGGTGCCAAGGCTTTAGATGGGCTAATACCGGACACCCCTGGGATCAAGACGATCTGCAACGGTTGCAAAGCGACGGAGATCGCTCCGACAATCGCTGCTGTTGACACGGATCTAGCATCCCATCTAACTAGGTTAGGAACTAGGCTGAACCCTTTGGTTGTACGACCTCCAATTTCTATCACCATGGTCACCACGGCGACCACAGCTGCAATAAGGAGTAGCACCTGCTGAATGTCAAAGAGGCTTCCTTGGCCAAGAAAATTAAATTGTTCGATATTCATCTTAAGTTCTCCTTTTTGCTTTATCCTAATTAGCCTATAGTTAAGTTATCCTGTGAACCACTTGCAACCACATTTAACTACTAATACTATCTAATAATACAACATGAGACGGGCGGTTGTCAACCACCGACATCAGTTTATTAAGATAACCGCGTTATGGTTCCGTTAAAGATCATCGCCCCGGACGTTAGCGCGGCGCGGGGCGTTTCTTTATTTTACCACCAGTCAGCGCCAGCGCGTCTTTCTTTTCTCTCAAAAAAAAACTTTTTTGTACATGAGCAACGTACAGTCGGCCTTGCTGACATCCGCCCCGCTTCAAATAGGAGCGGGTTTTTCGTTTTGTGTAGGCAATGCTTGCCGAGACGCTGGGGGCGGGTGTATAGTGTAGGTATGGCAAAACCATACA
>Ga0187827_10008328_pt1 | contig 11283 bp, 10 predicted proteins | sample ETNtaG_39_FD_167969 | JGI IMG/M metagenome (GOLD analysis project Ga0187827, IMG submission 167969) | Marine microbial and viral communities from oxygen minimum zone, Eastern Pacific Ocean - ETNP2014_SV_150_PacBio MetaG (Illumina Assembly) | ecosystem: Environmental > Aquatic > Marine > Hypoxic... | reverse complement strand
AGTTTTACATTTTTTTTACATAAAAAAGTGAAATTTTATGTATCAATATTTACTACAGTCAAAAAAGACCTTTCAAAATTTTGAAAGATTTTTTTTAAGTTTTTATATTTAAGGAAGGTTTTTCGCTTAAAACTAAGAAATGTAATTTTTTAAAAATTCTTCAAGAGGCATTGGTTTAAGCTTCTTTGTTTTGTAATGTGCTACATAAGTTTCGTAGTTTCTTAGGGCAAATTCCTCAACTTTTTTTGAAGTGTTAATTTGGTCAAGGGGCATAGATTCAATAATATTAAAAATTAGGAGTTAAAATAATTTTAGTAAACTAGCATACAGCGTTTTCTAAAACGTAAATATAAAAAAGTTTAACAAAAATCAAAAGAATATAGCGAAAAATATATAAAAATAGTTCATTTATTTACTAAAGCAAACCATTTATAATAGAAAATTGACAATCAACATATTTAAATTTAGCTAAACTTTAATTGAATGCTGAATTTTTAACTTTAAATAGTTAATTTCGCATAACAACTTTAAACGTATAGTGTAAAATATTTTTTTTGATTGCAGTAATAAGTTAAATTAAAGTTGAAATTTTAATTAAAAAATAGTTGAGTAAATATAATATCTCTAATAAGTTAGTTGAAATGAAGGTGTTGATGAGGATTGAATTGTTTTTAATAAATTAAGAAGTACTGTATAAAAAAATGAAAGGTATTATTTTAGCTGGCGGTTCAGGAACAAGGTTATATCCAATTACTAAAGGAACTTCAAAACAGTTGCTGGCTGTTTACGATAAACCTATGATTTATTATCCCTTATCGGTATTGATGATAGCTGGAATACAAGAAGTATTAATCATATCAACACCTGAAGATTTACCTAATTTTAAAAAATTATTTGGTGACGGCTCTGAAATTGGGATGCAGTTTTCTTATAAGGAACAACCATCACCTGATGGTTTAGCGCAGGCATTTATTATTGGTGAAGATTTTATTGGAAATGATGATGTATGTTTAATTTTAGGTGATAATATTTTTTATGGTGCAGGATTTGAAAATAAATTACAGTCGGCAGTTGAAAGACTTTCTAATCAAAAGAAAGCTTCAGTTTTTGGCTATTATGTTCAGGATCCTCAACGCTACGGAGTGGCAGAATTTGATAAAAATAAAAATGTTGTTGGTATCGAAGAAAAACCTAAAATACCAAAAAGTAATTATGCAGTAGTTGGGTTGTATTTTTATCCGAACAGTGTTATTGAAATTGCAAAAAATACACCGGTCAGCAATCGAGGAGAGTTAGAAATTACTTCTATAAATCAAGCCTATTTAAATCAGAAAAATTTAAAAATGGATGTTTTGGGAAGAGGATATGCCTGGTTAGATACAGGAACGCAGGATTCTTTATTAGAAGCTTCAAACTTTATTCAAACTATTGAAAAAAGACAAGGATTGAAAGTTGCCTGTATTGAAGAAATTGCTTTTGAAAAAGGGTATATTTCAAAAGAAGAATTGTTGAAGCTAGCTGAAAATTATAAATTTAATGAATATGGCAACTATTTATACCATATAGCAAATTCAAAATAAGTTGGATTTTATAAAAACTGAAATATCCGAAATAATACTATGTAAGCCCACTGTTTTTGAAGATGACAGAGGTTATTTTTTTGAAACATTTAAGCAAGATGCTTTCGAGAATTTTATAGGTACTAAAATTAATTTTTGTCAGGATAATGAATCAAAATCTTTTAGAGGGGTTTTACGTGGGTTACATTATCAGTTACCTCCATTTGCACAAGCCAAATTAGTAAGAGTTATTAAAGGTAAGGTGTTGGATGTTGTGGTTGATATTAGAAAAAAATCTCCCACTTTCGGAAAGTCCCTTTCAATTGAATTGAGTGAAGAAAACAAACTTCAATTATTCATCCCAAAAGGATTTGCACATGGGTATATTACTTTAGAAGATGATACCATTTTTTCATATAAAGTAGATAATAGTTATTCTCAGGAATGGGAACGTGGAATTATGTACAACGATTCAAAGTTGAATATAGACTGGAAATTACCATTGTCAGATTTGATTATCTCAGAGAAAGATAAAAAACAACCACTATTTTTAGAAGCCGATTTGTTCTAATAAAACCAAGTAATAGATGAAGAAAGTTTTAGTTACTGGAGCGCACGGATTATTAGGGCAATCAATAAAGTCATGCCAAAATCAATTTTTAAACTATCATATTGTTTTTGCAGGAAGAGATGAGTTAAATATAACTTTCAAAGAAAAAATTAAAGATTTTGTTGTTGAAAATAATATTGATATTATTATAAATTGTGCGGCTTACACCAATGTTGATGGAGCAGAAATAGCATCTAAAAAAGCCGATGAATTGAATTTTCAGGCTGTTAAAAACTTAGCTGAAGTTGCTAAGTCAGAAGGGGTAAGTTTGGTGCACATTTCAACCGATTATGTGTTTGATGGAAATTCAAAAACACCCTATTTGGAAGCCGATGAAGTGAATCCTCAAAATGTATACGGCGTAACAAAATTAAAGGGTGAAAACATTTTAAAAAAAATAAACCCAAAGAATTCAATCGTCATAAGAACCTCATGGCTATATGGAGAATATGGGCATAATTTTGTAAAAACAATGCTAAAATTATTCAGTGAAAGAGATCGAATTCCGGTTGTTTCAGATCAAATAGGTACTCCAACGTATGCAATGGATTTGGCAAATACTATTTTACAAATAGCGTCAAATATTAATTGTAAAAATGTGGAAGTATATCATTTCACAAATAGTGGGTATTGTAGTTGGTATGAGTTTGCAAAAGAAATTTTGATGCTAACAAAGCATAAATGTGAGATAAAACCGGTTACATCAATTAATTATCCAACAGAAGCCAGGCGTCCTAAATTTAGTTTGTTAAACACTGAAAAAATACAGAATGAATTTAATATTGAGATTCCTTATTGGAAAGATTCATTGTATAAGTGTGTTGGAGCGTTAGTGAAGAGTGAGAAGTGAATTTCTGTCATTTCGACTAGAGTGAAACTAAAATAAACGTTTAACAGTATTTCACAGGTCAAGGATAAAAAACTGAATAAACTAAAAAAAGTAAATATGGAATATAAATCAATCTTAGTAACAGGGGGAGCGGGATTTATAGGTTCAAACCTGCTGGAGTATATGGTGAAAAAATATCCAAACTATAAATTTGTGTGTTTAGATTTGTTAACCTATGCTGGTAATATTCATAATTTAGATGGTATTAGAAATTTGAAAAATTTCACTTTTGTGGAAGGAGATATTTGTGACAGAAGTTTGGTAGAACGCATTTTTCAATTTTATAGGATAAACGGAGTTATTCATTTAGCAGCAGAATCTCATGTTGATAATTCTATCGCTGGCCCTGAAGTTTTTATTGATACCAACATAAAAGGAACATTTACCTTGATAGATGTGGCGTATAACTATTGGATGGAGGCGCCCTTTACATATAAATCACATTATCGTTTTGCTAAACTTGATTCAGCATCTCAAGAAACAGGTATGGAATTTCCACGATTTTTACATATTTCAACCGATGAAGTATATGGAGCATTAGGGAAAACAGATTTGTTTACCGAAAAAACACCCTATGCGCCTAATTCACCATACAGTGCTTCAAAAGCAAGTAGCGATATGATTGTACGTAGTTATCATCATACTTATGGAATAAATACTGTGATTACCAATTGTTCAAATAACTATGGGCCTTATCAACATGATGAAAAGCTTATTCCAACAGTTATAAGAAAAGCATTAAAAGGAGAGGAAATTCCAATTTATGGTGATGGTAGTAACATAAGAGACTGGCTTTTTGTGACCGACCATTGTAACGGAATAGATGCGGCGTATCATAAAGGAAAGTCGGGTGAAGTTTACAATATTGGAGGTGATAATGAACGCAATAATAACTATATTGCAAACGTTATTTGTGAGCTGTTGGACGCTCGTTATAAAAAAGGAAAATCAGATAGTTTTAAAAATCAAATAAAATACGTAGACGATAGAGCAGGTCATGATTTTAGATACGCAATTGACGCAACAAAAATTAAAAAAGAATTGGGATGGAAGCCTGTTGAAAATTTTGAAACGGGTATACTAAAAACAGTAGATTGGTATATAGATAAATATCGTGAGAAGTGATGGATGATGAGTGAAAAGTGAAAAGTGAAAAGTGAGAAATGAATAAAGGAATAAAAATAGCAATTATAGGTTTGGGTTATGTAGGGCTACCTTTGGCCCGATTATTTGCAACAAAATACCCGGTAGTTGGGTTTGATATTGATGTAAATCGAATCAATGATCTTAATAAAGGAGTTGATACTACTTTAGAAGTTGAGAAAAATGAATTGGTAAAAGTGCTTGTTTCTGAAAATGACATGTCTAAAGGATTATTTCTTTCGTCTGAAATAGAGGAAATGGAAACTTATAATTACTATATAATTACAGTGCCAACACCGGTTGATAAAAACAATAAGCCTGATTTAGAATCACTTATTAAAGCAAGCAACACAGTAAGTGAAGTGCTAAAACCAAATGACATTGTAATTTATGAGTCAACGGTGTATCCCGGGGCTACTGAAGAAATTTGTGTTCCAATTTTAGAAAAACATTCAGGACTTAAATTTAACAGAGATTTTTTTGTTGGCTATTCTCCTGAAAGAATCAATCCAGGAGATAAAGAACATACTGTTGATAAGATATTAAAGGTAACTTCGGGTTCATCTATAGAAGCTGGGAATAAAGTAGATGCATTATATGCTTCTGTGATAACCGCCGGAACGCATTTGGCGCCTTCAATTAAAGTGGCTGAGGCAGCAAAAGTTATAGAGAACTCTCAGCGAGACATTAATATTGCTTTTGTAAATGAATTGGCAAAAATTTTCAATATTTTAGATATTGATACCAATGCGGTGTTGGAGGCTGCTTCTACTAAATGGAATTTTTTAGGTTTTAAACCTGGTTTGGTTGGCGGGCATTGTATAGGTGTTGATCCTTATTATTTAGCTCAAAAAGCTCAGGAAGTAGGTTATCATCCTGAAATTATTTTAGCAGGTAGAAGAATGAATGACAGTATGGGAAATTATGTTGCTTCAGAGGTTGTTAAGTTGTTTGTAAAAAACAATATTGAGATAAAAAATGCACGTGTACTGGTTTTGGGAATAACTTTTAAAGAAAATTGTCCTGATGTAAGAAATACAAAAGTTGTTGACGTTATTCATAATTTAATAGAATTTGGAACAGATGTTACGGTTTTCGATCCTTGGGCAAATCCAGAAGAAGTAATGCATGAATATGAGTTAAATATCATCAACCAATTACCGGTAGCTACATACGATGGAATAGTTTTAGCTGTTTCACATCAGGAATTTTTAGAAATCGACTTTCAGAAATACCTGAATAAAAATGGAGCGATTTATGATGTAAAAGGTTTTTTGAAATGTGAGGTACAGGGGAAGCTGTAGGTTGACTAAGACTAAGTTGGTGAAGTTTGTGTTTTAGTTGTGAGCTTGAAACTCAATTAAGAATATCTCGCAAAAGAGAATTTATAAGTATAACTGATTTTGAGAATATTTTAGAGCAAATTATAAGTTTACAAAAAAAGAATAAGTGGTTTAAGAAAAAGTATTTTTAAGATAAGTCTTAGTCTTCGTCTTAGTAAAATAATATAGAATGAAAAATTTTGCATTAATAGGAGCAAGTGGTTATATAGCTCCACGACATATGAAAGCTATTAAAGAAACCAATAACAATTTGGTAGCTACTTTAGATAAATTTGACAGTGTTGGAATTATAGATAGTTATTTTCCAAATGCCGATTTTTTTACTGAATTTGAACGTTTCGATCGTCATATTTCAAAATTGAGGTACGAGCAAAATATTCCTTTAGACTACGTTAGTATTTGCACGCCTAATTATTTGCACGATGCGCATATACGCCTCGCTTTACGTCAACAAGCCGATGCAATTTGTGAAAAACCCTTGGTGCTAAATCCTTGGAATATTGATGCATTGGCAAAAATAGAAAAAGAAACCGGCAAACGTATTTATAATATTTTACAGTTGCGTGTTCACCCAAGTATCATTGCTTTAAAAGAAAAAATAGATAAAGGGCCTAAAGATAAAATATACGATATTGATTTAACGTATTTAACTTCTCGGGGTCATTGGTATTATGCGTCATGGAAGGGTGATGAATCAAAATCAGGAGGAATAGCAACCAATATTGGAGTCCATTTTTTTGATATGTTATCGTGGATTTTTGGAGATTTAAAGCAAAATACCATCCATGTAAATGCACACGACAGATCAGCCGGATACTTAGAATTTGAAAAAGCACGCGTTCGTTGGTTTTTATCAATTAATTACAATGTATTACCCGATGAAATTAAAGCCAAAGGACAACGCACCTATCGTTCTATTACCATTGAAGGAGAGGAGTTGGAATTTAGCGGTGGTTTTACCGATTTGCATACAGTTTCTTATCAGCAGATATTAAATGGAAAGGGTTATGGGTTGGAAGCGCCACGACAAGCCATTGAAATTGTGCATCAAATTCGCCATGCCCAACCTATCGGCTTGAAAGGAGATTACCATCCTTTTGCAACAAAACCATATGAAAAACACCCTTTTCAGAAGTAGTGAGTGATAAAAACCAAGACTAAGACTAAGATTAAGACTAAGACAAAGGCTAAAACCAAGACTCACCCGAAGTACCAAAGTCAGAGTCAAAGTCAGAGCCTTTACTGGGTGTAGTTGAAGTATAGAATCGGCTGTCAAAATGTTGTTAAAGTTGTTACCAAAGTATTGTCTAAATCCTTTAGCTATTGAGTATAGTTAACATAGCTTATTTAAAGAAAATAAACCACTTACTTTTTTCTAGGTTATTAATTCTTTTCATAATTGCACAAATTTTTTTAAAACTAAGTTATTCAATAATTACATAGCAATTTATAGGATGTAAACTGCCATTCATCGCAAGCAAATATCCAATCAGCTAATAATGAATAAAATTTAGTATAAATGAAGGTTTTTTGTAATTGTAAAAAATGTAAAAAGTTATTAATGTGGGATTTGTACTAAGGGTAGGTTTTAATGCGATTTCCAGTTGGTTTATTTGAAAAAAGTTAAAAATTAGCTAAATAAGGGAAAATGATACTATTATAGGTAGCATTGATTTTTATTATTGAAAAGGGTTATTTAACTTCGCAAAAAAAAGCATATAAAATGAGCATCTTTAATAGTTCAATAACATCTGAATTTATTACAATGCAAATTACATTTTACAATTAAATTTAATAATATAGAAAAAGATGAAAATAGGAATCACTTTTAGTACGTTCGATTTATTTCATGCAGGTCACGTAAAAATGTTAGAGGAAGCAAAATCACAATGTGATTATTTAATTTGTGGTTTACAAACCGATCCTACCATAGACAGACCAGAAAAAAACCATCCAGTTCAATCAGTAGTTGAAAGATACATACAATTAAAAGGTTGCAAGCATGTTAATGAGATTGTACCCTACGCAACAGAGCAAGATTTAGAAGATGTATTGCGTTCCTTTAAAATTGATGTTCGTATTGTTGGAGATGAATACCAAACAAAAGATTTTACAGGTAGAAAATACTGTGAAGAAAAGGGAATTGATTTGTATTTTAATCATCGTGATCATCGTTTTTCAAGTAGTGGTTTACGTAAAGAAGTGCATCAAAAAGAGGGTAATAATAAATAGACTCAGACTAAAACTAAGTCAAGGACAGCGTCAAAGTCAAAATAAAATAAAAATATGAATATTGTAGTAGTAGGAAGTGGTTATGTTGGTTTGGTTTCAGGAACATGTTTTTCAGAAATGGGTAATAAGGTAACCTGTGTAGATATAAATAAAACAAAAGTAGAAAAACTAAAACAAGGAATCATTCCTATTTACGAACCTGGTTTAGAGCCAATGGTGCTTAAAAATGTAAAAAATGGGAATTTACGTTTTACTACAAGTTTACCTGAAGTAATAAATGATGCGGTAATTGTGTTTATAGCGGTTGGAACTCCAATGGGAGAAGATGGGTCAGCAGATTTGCAATATGTATTGTCAGTTGCAAAAGAAATAGGAGCAACTATGCAGCAACGCTTAATTGTGGTTGATAAATCTACCGTTCCTATTGGTACTGCCGATAAGGTAAAGGCAGTCATTCAAGCTGAATTAGACAACCGAAAGTCAGATTTGGAGTTTGATGTAGTTTCAAATCCTGAATTTTTAAAAGAAGGAGCAGCTATTAACGATTTTATGAAACCCGATAGAGTGGTTATTGGAGCAGATAGTGATTATGCAATGGAAAAAATGAAACAGTTGTACAATCCATTTTGTATGAATCATGAGCGTATTATTGGAATGGATGTTCGCTCTGCTGAAATGACCAAATATGCTGCCAATGCAATGTTGGCAACAAAAATTTCATTTATGAATGAAATTGCGAATATATGCGAGCGTGTAGGGGCAGATGCAAACATGGTTAGAATAGGAATAGGTTCCGATGATAGAATAGGTTATAGTTATATTTATCCAGGCTGTGGTTATGGAGGGTCTTGTTTCCCTAAGGATGTAAAGGCGCTTAAAAAAATTGCAGAAGAACACCATTATACGGCTAAAGTAATTTCAGCGGTTGAAGAGGTAAACGATGCTCAAAAATTTGTAATTGCTGAAAAAATTGTAAAACGATTTGGAGAAGACTTAACAGGAAAAACCTTTGGATTATGGGGGCTGGCCTTTAAGCCGGGAACCGATGATATGCGTGAAGCACCTTCAATTTATGTGGTAAAGGAGTTGGTAAAGAGAGGAGCAAAAGTAAAAGCATACGATCCAAAGGCTATAGAAGAAGCAAAAGCGTTTTATTTAAAAGATGTGAAAGGTGTTGAATATACCGATTCAAAATACAAAGTAGTTGAAAATGCTGATGCATTAATTTTACTTACAGAATGGAAAGAATTCCGTTCACCAGATTTTGAGGAAATAAAAACACACTTAAAATCACCTGTTATTTTTGATGGAAGAAATCAATACAATATTTTTAAATTAGAAAAAAAAGGATTTGAATATTATCAAATAGGAAAGTAGGTTCTAGAGTGATGAGTGAGGAGAACTAAGACTAAGACTAAAACTTGTTTTCGGAAACTCATCAAAAGAAACGTCATCCTAAAGATGTCACACTGAGCGATGTTACACTGAGCTTGTCGAATTGTTATTTAGCTCCGATGAATCTTCGATTTCAGGATTTTATGAACAGAAGCTCAAATATAAAGATGCTGAAATTAAAGAGTGAGAAGTGAAGAATAAAGAAAAGTAAAACAAAGACTTAATCATAAACTTAGATTCAAATTTAAAGTCTTCATTTTAGTCTTAGTGATAGTCAAAATAAATAAAAATGAAAGAAAAAGTTATCAACGTTATATTAAGTGGAGGTTCAGGAACAAGATTATGGCCGCTATCACGCAAAAACAATCCAAAGCAGTTTTTACAAATTTTTGAAGAGAAGTCTTTATTTCAGCATACTATGTTAAGAAATCAACAGGTTTCTGATGAATTTATGTTGATAACCAATGAAGCGCAATTTATAGAAGCAGAAAAGCAGGCAACTGATTTAGGGAAAAGCATTGCATATAAAATTATTGAGCCTATTGGCCGAAATACGGCACCTGCCATTGCTTTGGCGGCATTGTCAGTAGATAAGGAGGCTGTTTTATTTGTAACACCTTCCGATCATATGACCGGAGATAAAGAACAGTACAAAGCGTGTATTTCAAGAGCAGTTGAATTAGCAAATCAAAATTTCATAGTCACTTTCGGAATCAAACCCACCTCACCGCATACAGGTTTTGGGTATATTGAATTTGACAAAGAAGAGGTATTAAATTTTAGAGAAAAGCCAAGCGCTAAAGATGCGCAGTTGTTTTTAGAAAAAGGAAATTTTTACTGGAACAGTGGAATGTTCTGTTTTAAAGCTGGAGTGTTTTTAGAGGAATTGAAAAAATATGCTCCTAAAATGTTAGCAGCCTGCGAAAAAGCACTTCCATCTATAAAAAATGGAAAAGTAGGAATCAATGAAATGAAAAATATTCCTGCCGATAGTGTTGATTATGCGGTTTTAGAACACAGTAATTTAATTAAAACAGTGGCATCTAATTTTTATTGGACAGATTTAGGATCGTTTGATGCTATTATTAATTATTTTGAAGAAGGGAACAACGTAAATAACCTTCATCAAATTAAAATGAAAACAGGAAGCAGTTATGTTTTTAGTAACAAAAAAGTAGTAGGAGCTGAAGTTGCCAATGTAATTGTTGTTGATTCTAAAGACAGTATTTTAATTTTACCAAAAACCAAAAGCGACTTGGTAAAGGGTATTTATAATAACATTAATAAAGAAAACCCGGAGTTGACATAATAGAGTGAAGAGAAGAGAACCAAGACTAAAAGCTAAGCTTGTTTTCGGAAACTCATCAAAAAAATGTCATCCTGAATTTGTTTAGCTCCGCTGAATCTTCGATTTCAGGATCTCATCAAAAGAAAGCAGCGTCAAATTTAGAGTTGCAGCACAAACTAACTCAAAAAATACTATTTAATCTTTTTTTGTATATTAGAGTCGAACATTTAGAGATTTAATATTTAAAAAAACTTTATTTATTTTTTTAACCGTTTATTAATTAAAATTAACCGTTTATCAGTCATAATAGTTTGTTCACAAAAAAAGTATTAAAGTTTTTTTTTACAGGAAAATATATTACAATATTTGCAGTCAAAAGAGCTACTTAAAAATGAATTGCTATGAAAAAGAAAAATATACTAGTCACAGGCGGTGCCGGATTTATCGGCTCTAAACTTTGCGAAGCATTAATAAACTTACATTACAACGTAGTTTGTTTTGATAATTTTTCTACTGGAAAGTTAAAAAATATCAAGCACTTAACTACTAACTTAAAATTTAAACTTATTGGTGGGGATATTAGAAACTTTCAAGACTGTAAAAAAGCTTGCAAAGGAGTAGATACTATATTTCACTATGCAAATTATACCGCTGAAGAAAATACGTTTACAACTATAAAAAAAGCACATGATGTTAATATTACAGGTTTTGTAAATATATTAGTAGCAGCAAAAGAAGCAAATGTAAAGGGGTTTGCATTTTGGAAAAACATTTTTGGCTTAACTGCAAAAAACACAAAAAAATCCGAATTATTAATCAAAAAA
>Ga0187827_10008327_pt1 | contig 11284 bp, 10 predicted proteins | sample ETNtaG_39_FD_167969 | JGI IMG/M metagenome (GOLD analysis project Ga0187827, IMG submission 167969) | Marine microbial and viral communities from oxygen minimum zone, Eastern Pacific Ocean - ETNP2014_SV_150_PacBio MetaG (Illumina Assembly) | ecosystem: Environmental > Aquatic > Marine > Hypoxic... | reverse complement strand
AATTTCTCATTACAGCAATATGATAAGAGAGCAATTGCAAAGGAATAATTGAGAGTAGTGGGTTTAATTCCTGATAACAAGAAGGGATTTCAATACAATAATCGGCCATTTCTTTTACTATTTTATCTCCCTTAGTCACTATAGCTATAAGACGACCGCCTCTTGCTTTAATTTCTTGTATGTTGCTGACCACTTTTTTGTAATTTCCTTTTTGATTAGCTATAACTACAATTGGCATTTTGTCATCAATTAAGGCAATAGGGCCGTGTTTCATTTCTGCAGCAGGATAACCTTCTGCATGGATATAAGAAATTTCTTTCAATTTCAGAGCTCCTTCTAAAGCTACTGGGAAATTATACCCCCTTCCTAAATACAAGAAGTTTGATACATCTTTAAATTTTGCAGCAATTTTTTTAATCAAATCATTTGATTTTAACACTTGTTTTACTTTCTTTGGGATGAGTTCTAATTCGGTAATTATTTGCCGATATTCTGTATTTGTAATCGTCCCTTTTTCTTTAGCAATTTTCAAAGCCATAAGTATTAACACCACTATCTGTGTTGTAAATGCTTTGGTAGAAGCCACTCCAATTTCTGGACCGGCATGGGTATAAGAACCTCCATAGGTGAATCTAGTAACAGATGAACCTACCACATTACAAATCCCTAAAATAGTGGCTCCTTTTTTTTTAGCAATCTCTAATGCCGCCATAGTATCGGCAGTTTCTCCTGATTGAGAGATAGCTATAACAATATCTTTTTCAGAAAGAATTGGATTTCTATATCTGAATTCTGAAGCATATTCTACTTCAACAGGAATTCTTGCAAAATCTTCAAATAAATATTCCCCAATTAAACCAGCGTGCCATGAAGTTCCACAAGCTACAATAATGATGCGATCAGCATTTAAAAATTTATTTTCATGATCTAAAATTCCTCCTAAAGTAATTTTTCCTGTTTTGGGAGAAATTCTACCTCTCATAGTATCTAAAATACATTTTGGTTGCTCAAAAATTTCTTTGAGCATAAAATGATCAAACCCTCCTTTTTCAATAGCCTCCAAACTAAGCTCCAACTCTTCAATATAAGGAGTTTTTTTAGTGTTAGATATGGTTTTTAATTCTAGGGCTTCATCTTTTTTGATTGAAGCAATCTGCTCGTCTTTTAAATAAACTACATTTCTAGTATATTCTATAATTGGACTAGCATCAGAGGCTACAAAATATTCCCCTTCCCCAATGCCAATTACAAGAGGGCTACCGTTACGAGCAGCAACGATTTCATCCAGATTTTCTTTATCTATCACCAAAATGGCATAAGACCCAATTACCTCATTTAGCGCCAAACGTACAGCTTCAAGCAAAGTTACATTTTCATGATTCTTAATCTCTTCAATTAAATGAATTAGAACTTCTGTATCCGTTTCACTCTCGAAACTATGCCCCTTTTTTATAAGTGCTTTTTTTAGGGAGTCATAATTTTCAATAATCCCATTATGAATAAGCACTAAAGAGCTATCGCCTGATTTATGTGGATGAGAATTTAATTTATTAGGAGCTCCATGAGTTGCCCATCTTGTATGCCCAATACCTATGCTGCCATTTGTGTTCTTCGATTTTGCAAGATCTTCCAAATCAGACACCTTCCCAACTTGCTTACAAATATTAATTTTATTTTCAATTCCTATTGCAAATCCAGCACTATCATAACCTCTATATTCCAAGCGATGGAGTCCTTTTATTAAAATTGGGTAAGCTTGCTTATTACCTATATATCCTACTATTCCACACATTATAAATTCGTATAAATGATATTGAACTTTACTTTATTTTTTAAAAAAATGGTTCTTTTAGCATTTATTGCCCCTCCTGAAGCTACCAAATATAATTTATTCGTATATTCATCATTATTCAAGAGTTGGAAGAAATACCGAGTAATATTAAAGGTGTATTTCCCATTTTCTAAACGGCCACCAAACTGATCCTCTCCTTCTATAATATAATCACTCAAAAAATAATCTTTCCCCTCATTATCTACTCTTACTAAATACATTCTTCCGTGAGGGGAATAATCTGCAGTGTCCGAGTCATTTAATTCAAAACTTACATTTACTCTATTAATGGCTTTACGTTTAAAAAATGTTTTTAAAGTATCTAAATTTTTAACTTCAATAACTGTTTTATGCCCAGCCATAGATTGCACATACGTAAATGCGGTATCCTCAAAAAGTAGAGACTTATCATTAAAAATATTGATTCTTGCCGCATCACCCGAAAGTGAAAAGTCGACACTTAAAGAATCCACATTAGTACTATGATAATAAACACTAAGCTTTGTATTTACAGCATAGGGATTAAAATAAACGATAGTACCATTTTGCGAAGTAGTTGCAGTTAAATAAACTCCTTTAAAAAACTCGACAAACTGTGAATTATTTTCTAAATCAATAGTACCAGAGGCATTCAAAATTCTTTCTCCTAAAGAATTATCTAAATTCAAGCGTAAATGAGGTGCTTTCATTTCTCCGCCAACTAGGACACTATCTTCTGGATTTATAATTACATTATTTAAACTGGCAAGCTGATTTGAACAAATTACTGAATAATTAGAATAATAAGTACTATCTTTATAAATAGATTCGGATATTTCATTTATAGTAATATCTAACATTTCACCATTAGCTCCATATTTCCCTGAATAAGACAAAGACAAGATTACAGAATCAACTGTTAAAGAGTCATTATAACTACCTACATTTAAATTGTTATAAGGGAGTTGAAATTGAGTTGCAAATGCAGCCAAACTTTCCCCAAAAATAAAATCATTGTTTAGATTTCCTAAAAGCAAAACACTTGGCTCGTCAGAGCGTAAGGAATCTTCGGATAGAGTACTTAATTTTAGCGTATTGAGTGTAGTTTTTACAACGCTTAATGCATCTGAAGGAGGTTGCACTTCAAGACCAATTAAATTAGGATCAGTACATGAAAATATCAGTAGGAAAGTAGCACAGATATAAAAAGCGCTAATGTATTTTTTCATTTTACTCTGTTAATTCTAGCTCGCCTTCCTCTACTTCCTCAAAAAGCTCTTCATAAAAATTGGCATAATCACTAGCATATTCACCTTCTTCACCTCCAGGATGTGTCATCTTAGGCTTTTCGGAAACATCAATATATTTCAAAATTCTTTTATCAATATTATTCCCAACCTTAATAATAGCATCTGAATAATCAATAGCCATTTTGTTAAGAGACACAAAATTTGGATTTTTCAACCTACTAATATCTAACTCTTTCAAAACATTCTCAAATAATAACTTTTCAATTATTTCGTTGCTTAACCTTCCCTTAAAATTAGTGTCATAAGCCGAATAAATTACTTTCGTATTTGAAAAAAGAGGGTCTTCTTTATATAGTTTTTTTATGTAAAGTGGGATTAGAGCAGACATCCAGCCATGACAATGAATAGCATCTGGAGACCAGCCTAATTTCCTTACTGTTTCAATAACTCCCTTGCAAAAGAAAATCATTCGTTCGTCATTATTTTCAAAGAATTTTCCATTTTCATCATGAAAATGTTTCTTTTTTGGGAAATAATCTTCATTATCGATAAAATAAACTTGCATTCTGGCTTGTTGAATAGAAGCCACTTTAATAATAAGCTGGTGATCAAAATCATCTACAATTAAATTCATCCTTGAAAGGCGAATCACTTCATGTAATTGGTGCCTTCTTTCATTAATCACTCCAAATCTTGGCATAAAAATCCTTACATCTTTATCATTTTCCTGAATTTTTTGTGGCAAATGTCTACTTATAAGGGACATTTCGGATTCCGGCAAATAAGGATATATCTCTTGTGATACAAATAATACTTTTTTCTTTCCCATAATTCCTAATAAGTATGCAAATTTACGAAAATATATGCTTTTTATCAAGCAATTGCCTTAATTTTGTCGATTCATTTTTAATTACAGAAATGATTATTTTTAAAACTAAAAACGAACTATCTTCTTATTTGTCCCATTTACCTGCTAAAACTTCAATTGGTTTTGTCCCGACAATGGGAGCTCTACATAAAGGGCATCTTACCTTAATTGAGAGAGCAAAAATAGACTGCTCAGTTGTGATTTGTAGCATTTTTGTAAATCCTACTCAGTTTAATAATAAAGAAGATTTCGATAAATATCCTAACTCCATTACTAAGGATATAACGCAACTTGAAAAAATAAATTGCGATGTAGTATATACTCCAGCTGTTTCTGATTTATATGCTGAAAATGAACAAATAAATCACTATGATTTTGATGGTTTAGATAAGCCAATGGAAGGCAAATTTCGTAAAGAGCATTTTGATGCAGTTGCTACTATAATTGAAAAATTATTTGAGATAATAACCCCAAAAAAGGCATATTTTGGACAAAAGGATTTGCAACAACTTTTAATTGTGAAATCACTTACAAAAAAACGAAATCTTCCTGTTGAAATTGTAGAAATTCCGACCATACGTGAGGAAAATGGATTAGCAATGAGTTCCAGAAATAGTTTACTAAATAAAAAGCAATTAGAAACAGCCAGTTTAATTTATAATTCTTTGCTTTTTTGTAAGGAGAATAAAGCGCTACATTCAATTGGAAAGTTAAAAACACTTATTCAAAGAAACTTTGCAGAACAAAATGATGTAAGATTAGAATATGTAGCATTTGTTGATGCAAGCACTTTACAATCTATCTCTAAATTTCAAGAAAAAGATAAAAATGCGATATGTATTGCTGCTTTTGTGGGGAATGTTCGTCTTATTGATAATATTATTTTTTAGTTTTACACCATGCTGAAAAATAAGCCAAATATCTTATTAAATATTTTAAAGTATGGCGCTTCTTTTGCATTCGCATTTACAATCTTATATTTCCTTTTCAGAAATCAAGATCCAATAAAACTTATTGAAGAGATAAGAAAAGTGGATTCAAAGTGGGTAGCTTTATCTATGATTTTTGGGGCTTGGGCTTATGTGATTAGAGGGCTCAGATGGACTGTTTTGGTGGATGCTTTAGGTTATAAATCGTCTAAGTTAAATAGCATTGCATCTGTATCGATTGGTTATTTTACCAATTTGTTTATCCCTAGGGCTGGAGAGATATCAAGATGTACTGCTCTATATCGAGTTGAAAAAATTCCAGTAAATAAGCTTTTTGGGACTATACTTATAGAAAGAGTGATCGATTTTGGTTTTTTATTTGGATTAATTTTTATTACTATTTTATTAAAATTTCCTGCGATTTCTAAATTTTATATCACCCTACAAGCCCAACAATTAACCAGAAATCTAGATAGGACAGATTTTTTACTTCTTTTAGGGGGCATTATTGGAGTTTTAGTAGCATTTTATTTATTAAAAATAGGAGTTAAAAAATCAAAGTTTTATGAAAAAACATCGTCTTTTATTGATGGACTAAAAGAAGGATTTAGAAGCATTAAAAAAATGAAGAATAAATCTATTTTTTGGGCACACACTTTCAGTATTTGGATTATGTATTTTTTAATGACTTATATCTGTTTTTTTAGTATGTATGAAACTTCTCATTTAGGGATCTCTGATGGCCTGTTCCTTTTAATCATTGGCGGAATAGGGATGATAATTCCGACTCCTGGAGGTATTGGCTCTTATCATGCAATTGTCATGATTGGCTTAGTAGTGTTAGGGGTTGGATTTATCGATTTACGTTCACAATCAGCAGATTATAATCCGGCATTAGTTTTCCCTACTATCGTGCATGTTGCACAAACGTTAGTTGCTATAATTATGGGCTCAGGGGCTTTAATTATTTTATTTTTATCCAAAAAGAACCCAAATGAATCATCTTAATTCAATTCAAAATAAAATCTTTACTCTCCCTAATTTAAAAATACAAATAAAACAATGGAAGTCGACAAAGAATAAAATTGTTTTTACCAATGGTTGTTTTGATATTTTACACAAAGGACACATTGAAGTTTTGGTAAAAACTGCTGATTTAGGAGATAAACTAATAATTGGTCTAAATTCGGACGATTCTGTAAAACTCTTAAAGGGGGAATCCCGTCCTATAAATGATGAAGGCTCACGAGCAATTTTACTCTCAGCTCTTAGCTTTGTTGATGCTGTAATTTTGTTTTCAGAAGAAACTCCTCATAATCTTATTTCAGAAATAATTCCTGATATTTTAGCAAAAGGAGGGGATTATAATATAACTGAAATTGTAGGGCATAAATTGGTGCAAAAAAATGGAGGGAAGGTAATTATAATACCGTTTATTGAAGGTTACTCAAGCACAGAAATTATTGATAAAATAAAAAATGGGTAAAAAAGTTCAATCTGCATTTTTTTGCCAAAGTTGTGGTACGCAATCACCAAAATGGCTAGGGAAATGCCCGTCTTGTAATGAATGGAACACATTTGTGGAGGAAGTTATTAATAAAGAAGAAAGTGCAAAAAGTTGGAATAGTAAAAAAGAAAGAGCAAACAAACCATCACTTATTTCAGCTATTAATTTTTCAGATGAAAAACGCTTATTGACTCCTGATAATGAATTAAATAGAGTTTTGGGTGGGGGGATTGTTCCTGGCTCACTCATTCTTTTGGGAGGGGACCCAGGAATAGGGAAATCTACTTTGCTTTTGCAATTGGCTTTACAAATGCAAATGAAAAAAATGCTTTATGTATCTGGAGAAGAAAGTGAAAGACAAATAAAAATGCGAGCTGACAGAATAAAAGAAAATTCAGAAAATTGTTTTATTCTTTGTGAAACCTCTACCCAAAACATCTTTCAACAAATTGAACAACTACAACCTCAGGTTTTGATAGTAGATTCTATACAAACTTTGCATACCGCTCTGATTGACTCTACTCCTGGGAGTGTTTCTCAAATTAGGGCTTGTACAGGTGAGCTTTTAAAGTTTGCTAAAGAAACAGAGACTACTGTATTTTTAATTGGACACATTACTAAAGACGGTTCTTTAGCTGGGCCAAAAATATTGGAACATATGGTAGACACGGTTTTACAGTTTGAAGGAGACAGAAATCATGTGTATCGCATTCTCAGAACCATTAAAAATCGTTTTGGATCTGCTTCTGAATTGGGGGTTTATCAGATGGGACAAGATGGGTTAAGACAGGTAAGCAATCCTTCTGAAATTCTGATCTCAGAAAGAGATGAGCCTACCAGTGGAGTGGCCATTTCAGCTACTATTGAGGGTGTTAGACCTTTGCTAATTGAAATTCAATCCTTGGTAAGCTCTGCAGTTTATGGCACTCCTCAAAGATCAGCCACGGGCTATGACGGGAAGCGACTTAATATGTTACTTGCCGTTTTGGAGAAAAAATGCGGTTTTCGATTAGGAGCAAAAGATGTGTTTTTGAACATTACAGGTGGAATAAAAATTGATGATACAGCAAACGATTTGTCAATTATTTGCTCTGTACTTTCTTCAGATCAGGATATTCCTTTAGATATGGGTATTTGTTTTGCAGCTGAAATTGGTTTGTCGGGCGAATTGCGTGCAGTAAATCGAATGGAAGAAAGAATTTTAGAAGCAGAAAAATTGGGTTATAAACAAATTATTATTTCTAAACATAGTAAAATTAGCAAAAAAGATTTCAGAATAAGCATTAAACAGTGTAGAAAAATTGAAGAAGTTTTTGCTTTATTCTTCTAGTAGATCGAACAAATCATCTAGATTAGGAGCTAAGATAATTTCAATTCTTCTATTGGCTGCTCTACCTTCTGAGGTAGTGTTACTTTTAAAAGACATGTGTTTGCCCCTTCCTGCTGCAGTAAGTTGAGTGGGGTTCAAATTAGGATTATTTATTAGAACTTTTACTACAGCTGTAGCTCTGAGTACAGATAAATCCCAATTATCTTTTACAATCCCTTTAGTAATAGGAATGCTATCGGTATGTCCTTCCACTAAAATTTCTAAATCTTTTTGATCAGCAAGTGCATCTGAAAGTTTGTTTAAAGCAGAAATTCCTTCTTCTCCCACCTGATATTTCCCTGAAGCAAAAAGTAAATCTTCCTCTAAAGAAACATATACTTTTCCATTTTTTTGCACTACAGTAAGCCCTTCTCCCTCCAACCCGATTAAGGCTTTGGAGATTCTTGTTTTTAAAGCAGTCACTATAGAATCTTTTTTATTAATGATGAATTCCAATTCGGCTACTCTGGCTGAACGCATTTCTAATTCTTGCTGAGCTTTTTCAAGCGCTTGCTGTTTTTCAGCTAGCGAATTGGAAAGCTTGTTTAGCTCGTCTTCTTTTGCTAAAAGATTATTTTGCGCTTTTTCCAACTGGGTTAAAAGAGCTTTGGTTTCTTTGGCTTTTTCAGCCATAGTTCTACTATTTTTACTAGCCAAGAGATCGTAAGTTTTGCTTAACTCATTATAGGAATTTTGCAATTGACTTAATGCTTTCCCATTTTGCACGGAATCATTTTGCATAATATTCATTTGTTTTCTTATACTAGCTATCAACTCTTCCTGGTCTTCTATTTTTTCATTCAGTTCAATGATTTTTTTATCCTTTTTTACTATTTGTATTTTTGCTTTGTCATATTCTGCATGTAATACATTATGTATTTTTGGCGTTACACAGGAAGATATTGCAATTACTAGTGTACTTAAGCTTAAAAATAATTTTTGCATAATTTCATTTGTTTTTCAGGGTAATCAAAATTACAAATACACAGATGATTCCTTAGCACAAAGCTATTTACTTATTAACACAGTGCTGAGGAAATATTAGAAATTTAATTTAACCAAAACAGGACAATGATCGGAATGAATAGCTTGATTAAGTATTGCCGAACGAGACAAATAGGGTAATAAATTTTCACTTATCATATTATAGTCAATTCTCCAACCTAAATTTTTAGCCCTTGCATTTGCTCTATAACTCCACCAAGAATAGTTGTGTGGTTCAGGGTTTAAAGCGCGAAAACTATCTACAAATCCATTTGCTATAAACTTACTTATCCACTCTCTTTCTTCTGGTAAAAACCCAGATGTGTTTTTATTTCTTTGAGGGTTGTGTATGTCAACAGCTTTGTGACAGATATTATAATCTCCTGAAATAATCAAATTTGGTAATGTTTTTTTTAGATTGTTGATATAATCTTGAAAATTAGATAAGAATTTCATCTTGAACACTTGACGAGCATCCCCACTACTTCCAGATGGGAAATAAGCACTCATTACAGAAAAATCATCAAAATCAACTCTTATTATTCTCCCCTCAAAATCAATTTCTTTTATGCCACAACCGTATTCCACATGTTTTGGTTTTATTTTTGTAAGAATTGCAACTCCACTATACCCTGGTTTTTCTGCCGAATTCCAAAAACAAGAATAACCTAAACTGATAAAAATATTTTCATCAAACTGCTCTTTGTTTGCTTTAAGTTCTTGCAAACAAACAATATCAGCATTTGTGGCTTTTAACCAATCATCAAGCCCTTTTCTTAAGGCAGCCCGAATACCATTGATATTGTAGGAAATTATTTTTGTCAAGTTTATTTCAAAAGGAATTTTTGGGTACCAACAAGTAAGCCTTCTATATAAACCTCAATTAAATAATTTCCTTTTTTCAGGAGGTCTCTTCTTTTGAAATCCAGACTAACAGGGAGCGATTTATTTTCATATTCAACTTGTTTGCTTGCAGAATAGTTTAATTCACCTTCAGGGGTTTGAAAAATCTGTTTTCTACTTGTATTCATCAATAAGTCCTCATTAGGGTTTAAATATCTAATAAATATATTTTGAGATCCTTTTTCTGTAATAGGATTCTGTTTTATTTCAAATGATGTACGAATTGTAATTACTTTAGATGCTTTTGAAGTTTTAACTTCTTTCCCACTATTTCTATATTTTAATGTCTCCACAAAAACCTCCCCTATTTCCAGGATAGAACCCTTATTCACTTTATCAATTAATTCTTGGTTTTCCTTGTTGAGTTTGTAGTTTTTCCAATTGATATTTTTATTTATCTTTATGACACTATCTTTTTCATTATACAGCTGCACATTTATAGTGTAGAGTGAATCGATATCAGCTAAATAGCGTTTCGAAATACTTTTTAATATTTCCATTTTTTCTCTAGCAATTTTTAAATCTTCTTTGGTTCTAATTAAATTTCTAATTTCTGTAATTTGTGAACGAATAGTTGAATCTCTTTCATCTAACAGTAAGTTGAACTCCCCATATTGTTCCAATAGATTATCATGCTCATCAATTAAGTCATCCAAATCATCTCTTAGGGCATTTTTCTCTTCAATAAATTGAATTTTCAGAGCTTGTTGCTTCTCTAATTTTTTATCTTGAAGAAAAAGAAAAGTTAGCAGACTAACAACAATGACTATTAGTAAAATAAGCCATCTCTTTTTGAATTTTTTCTCTGAAATATTATGCCCTTGCATTAATTATTTCTTTTTCTTTTTAGCTTTTTTCTTTTTAGCCTTTGGCTTTTCTGGTTTTTTCTTTTTTGGTTTTTGTTCTTTCCCCTCTTCAACTTTTTCAGAAGCTTTACTTTTTTCGTCTACATAATTTAGACGCAACTCCGAAAGCATACCATCAAGCATATTTTCCATATCTTCTGTAATATTTCCTTTTGTTTTTTCTTTGAGCATGGCTAAAAGGTCAATAGTTTGACTTACATATTCCAAATTACGATTTACTTGCCCTGTGGGGTCGGCAATTTTGCCTAGCCCTTGCATTGCAGAGGAGTGAAACATGTAGAGTAACTGCATAAATAATTGATCGTTCTTTTCCATAATTATTTGGCTTTTAGTTAAAACCTCAAAATTACTTATTTATTATAACTCTATCTAATTCAATTTTAAATTTTTTCATTTTGTTGACTAGAAAAAAAAAAATATTTGGAGATATTAAAGAAGTTTATTAGTTTTGGAGAAAATTTAATTATGAAAAAGCAAATAATCTTTACTGCTCTTACCTTTTTGATTAGCACTCAAATTTTTGGACAAAATATATTTTCTAATTTAAAAAAGGATTTCTTTTCTGGTGATAGGGATCATTTTTTCATAAGAATTGATTTAATAAATCTGGAAGATGATTCAGAATTAAAATATAATAATAGAGGCGACGAAATTCGTCAAAATATCTCGATAGGATATTATATTAGAAAAAGCATACTTGTAGGAGTTTCAACTATCAATTCTTATGTTGATATTAGAGAAGAAGGGACCGAGCCTATCCCTAATGGGGAAATAGTTTACGGAAAACAAATATTCATG